>ENA-ORPD01002686-ORPD01002686.1-human-gut-metagenome-genome-assembly--contig:-NODE-2686-length-10483-cov-3.001630_pt1 | contig 10483 bp, 7 predicted proteins | sample MGYA00242143_ERZ509076 | MGnify/ENA primary metagenome ERZ509076 (study PRJEB26280, sample SAMEA2338706) | human gut metagenome | biome: human gut; feature: human-associated habitat; material: faeces... | reverse complement strand
GGACCGCGCGCTCCTTGCAGGAAGCGAGGCTCTGCGCGTTCTCAAGCGCCAGAAACACCTCCGGTGTGACCTCTGCGCCGGGCGTTAAGCCCAGCTCCACCACTTTAAATGCCGGAGCTTTGAGCCGCTTGCCGTCTTCAAAGATCAGGCGCAGGTAGTTCGGGGAATCCAGCGGCTCAAGCTTTTCAAGTTTCATCGTTGAAGTCGTCTGCCGACACGTTCACCGCTTTGCTTGCCGGTGCAATGGGCGGCTTTGCGCGGCTGCCCTGCAGCTTCCACATATTCTCGCGGACCTCCTGCTCAATGCGGTCCGCCACGTCGGGATGCTCCTGCAGATAGAGCTTTGCGTTGTCTCTGCCCTGTCCGATGCGCTCGTCTCCGATGGAGAACCAGCTGCCGCTCTTGTTGATGAGCTCGAGCTGCACGGCAAGGTCGACCATCTCGCCCCATTTGGAGATGCCTTCGCCGTACATGATATCGAAAAACGCCTCTTTGAAGGGGGGCGCGCATTTATTCTTGACGATCTTGGCCCGCGTGCGGTTGCCGATGACCTCGGAGCCGTTTTTGATGGCCTCCGTGCGGCGGATATCGATCCGGACGGACGCGTAGAACTTCAGCGCGTTGCCGCCGGTGGTCGTCTCGGGGTTGCCGTACATGACGCCGATCTTCATACGCAGCTGGTTGATGAAGATCACAACGCAGTTCGTCTTGGAGATATTGCCCGCCAGCTTGCGCAGCGCCTGCGACATGAGCCGGGCCTGCAGGCCGACGAACGTATCGCCCATCTCGCCCTCAATTTCCGCGCGGGGCGTCAGCGCCGCAACAGAGTCAACGACCACAACGTCGACCGCGCCGGAGCGCACAAGCGCGTCGGTGATCTCCAGCGCCTGCTCGCCGGTATCCGGCTGGGAAACCAGCATGGAGTCAATATCCACGCCGATACGGGCGGCATAGTCCGGGTCAAGCGCGTGCTCGGCGTCGACAAATGCGACCTCGCCGCCGCGCTTCTGTGCCTGTGCGACGATATGCAGTGCAAGCGTCGTTTTACCGGAGGATTCCGGGCCGTAGATCTCAATAATTCTGCCCTTAGGTACGCCGCCGATGCCGAGCGCGGCGTCGAGCGCCAGAGAGCCGGTTGGGATTGCATCGACCTGGAGATCGGGCCGGTCGCCAAGGCGCATGACCGCACCCTTGCCGAAGTTTTTCTCGATCTGCCGGATGGCCGTATCAAGCGCCTGTTTCTTGTCGTTATTGGGAGTCTGATCGGCTGTTTTTTTCTTTTCCATCGTCTCAGTTCCTTCCTCTTTTGTGTATGAACCTACTATAACACATCATTCGATAAAAATCAAACATTTGTTTTACTTCTTTTTGCCTCTGACTGCTCGGACAACGCCGCGCAGATCCTTCCGCAGGACAATGTCCGTATATCCGTATTCCTGCAGGATCATGGATACGGCCATATGCTGTCCCAGGCCGAATTCAAAGCAAAGGTATCCGCCGTCGGACAGCAGATGGGTAAAGTTTTCGGCGACGGCGCGGTAAAATGCCAGACCGTCCTTCCCGCCGTCCAGTGCAAGCGCAGGCTCGTATTCCTTCACGGACGGTTCCAGCCGCGTCATTTCCTCGCTCGTTACATACGGCGGGTTGCAGACCAGCGCGTCGAGCGTGCCGACAAAGCTCGGCCCTCTTTTTCGCGCGTCCAGCCCGACTGCCGTTACGCGGTTCATAAGCTTCAGACGCTTGATATTGCGCTTGGCGACGGCCAGCGCGGGGCGCGAAATATCCGCAAGCGTCACATGGGCATCCGGCAGCTGGTGCGCGATGGCGAGGCCGATACAGCCGCTGCCGCAGCAAAGATCCAGCACGCGCGGTGCTTCCCTGCCGCGCAGAACATCAAGCGCAAGGTCGGTGACAGCCATGGTGTCGTCGCGCGGGATGAGCACATCCGGCGTGACCTCCAGCGAGATCCCATAGAAATCCCACTGTCCGAGAATATACGGCAGCGGCTCGTGCGCCAGCATACGATTTACATAACTACTCAGTTTTTCTTCGATCTGCTCGCTTGCATATAAATTCGAATCAGCCAGCACAGCTGTCACGGATTTCCCGGACGCGAATGCCAACAGCTCCCGTGCGGCCATGGAGGCATTCTCCCCTTCCGACGGCAGCAGCGCCCGGCGGGCCTGCAGATAGAGGTCGCTGTATTTCTTTACCATCGGTCGGCACCCGCCTCGTCCGGAATGACGAGCTTCAGCGCTTCGATGGCGACCTCCAGCATGGAATCATCCGGCTCGTTGGTCGTAAAGTGCTGGAACCACATACCGGGCGCGGACAGTGCGCGCGTCAGGGCGTTGTCATGACGGCCGACAAAGCGGTTGCATTCATAGCTGATCGACACGACGAACGGCAGCAGCGCAAGCCGGATAAGCATACGGACAAGCATATTGCTGGTCGGGAAAACGGCGCTTACGAGCGCAAAGAGCAAAATCGAAATTGCAACGACGACAAACAGGAAGCTTGTGCCGCAGCGCGGATGCAGGCGGGTCATACCGCGGCAGTTTTCAACGGTCAGCGGAAGCTGCGCCTCATAGCAGCGGATGGTCTTATGCTCCGCGCCGTGATAGGAAAAGACACGCTTCATGTCCTTCATCCGGGAAATCAGGATCATATAGCCCATAAAGATCGCGATGCGGATCACACCCTCGATCAGGCTGCGGACGACGGCATTGTGGATCCAGCGGTCAAAAATGCCGCTCAAAAGCGTCGGGAGCAGGAAGAACAGGCCAACAGAAAACAGAACGCCGAGAAACACAGAGAACGATACGACTGCCTTTTCCAGCTTCTCGCTGCCCAGCTTCTTCTCCAGCCACTGCTCAAATTTGGACGGCTGCGCGTCTTCTTCCTCTTCCGGGAAGAACTCCGCCGAATACATGAGCGCCTTTACACCAGATACCATAGACGAAGCAAAGTTCACCACACCGCGAATCAGCGGCCATTTGGCAATGCCTGTGCGCTTTTTAAGCGGTTCGACCTTCGTGACGAGGCCCTCCGGCCCGCGCACGACGATGGAGCGCTTGTCCGGCCCCTGCATCATGATGCCCTCGATCAGGGCTTGACCGCCGATGAGCGTTTTAAATTTTTCCTGGCTGACAGGATTGTTCTCTTTTTTCATGCAAACCTCTTATTCTTCCCCGGTGGGGATGCTGATCGTGACAAGCGTTCCGCCGCCCTCCGCGTTTTCCAGCGTCAGCGTGCCGCCGTGCATGGTGACGATCTCCTCGCACACGGCAAGGCCGATGCCGCTGCCGCGCGCCTTGGAGCTGCCCTTATAGAATTTTAATTTGACGTGCGGAAGCTCTTCCTCCGGAATGCCGGGGCCGTAGTCCCGCATACGGATGACGACAAAGCTCCCTTCATGTGCGATGGACGCGTCGATGCGTTTGCCCTCGCCGCCGTGCTTGGCCGCATTGTCAAGAATGTTCAAAAACACCTGCCGCATACGCGCAACGTCGCACGGGATTTCGGGGATATCCTCGTCGCAGCCGTCGTAGTGCAGGCAGATGCCCTCCTGCCTGAGCCGGTTGCCGTACATGAAGACCGTGTCTTCAAATTCCGCCAGAATATCGGCGGTTTCGACATGGAGCGTAAACCGCCCGTCCTGCATCCGCGTGAATTCCAGCAGCTCCTCGACCATACCGGTCAGCCGCTTGGCCTCGCGCGCGATGATCACGACGCCGCGCCGCGTTTCCGCGTCCAGATTCTCGGATGTCAGAAGCGTCTCACCCCAGCCGGAAATGGCTGTAAGCGGCGTTCGAAGCTCATGCGACACGGAGGAAATGAACTCTGTCTGTGTTTTTTCCGCCTGTCCGATCTTGACGGACATATCATTAATGGTGCTGACCAGCTCGCCGATCTCGTCGTCATACTGACCGGGGATCTGCACGCCGTAGGAGCCGGCGGCAATGCGCTTGGCTGTCGCGTTGATCTGCGAGACGGGCACCAGAATGGACTTGATAAAAAAACTGCTCAGGAAAAAGATCGAGCCGATGAAAAGCAAGCCGATCGTCACGGCGATCAGCGCGATCATCAGGATCTGAAGATCCGCGTTGCGCAGGCTCGTCACATAGCGCAGAACGCCGATCACCTCACCGTTGGTATAGATCATCGGGCTGGAGACGGCCAGAATGCGCTCCCCTGTCAGCGGGTTTCTGCCTTTATAGTGCCGGATCTGCTGGCTGTCGATGGCCTGCTGGATCTCGGGCGTTGAGGGGGAGCGTCCTGCGAATTTTCCGTAGGAGGAGGCGACGAGCTTTCCGTTTGCGGAAATGAACTGCAGCTCCAGCCGGTCCTTTTCCTCAAAGGTCTGCGCGAATTTGATGCAGGACTGGTAGTATTCCTTATAGCTCTGCGAAATGTAGTTACTGAAAAAATCAGTTGTTGTTTTCGCTTTGTTTTCGAGGCCGGAGCGAAGGTTTGTGTCGTAATACGCCGCCATGGAGAACACCACGCCGAGCACGCACGCCGCGACCAGCAGCATGATCACGCCCACGTTATTGACGAACCAGCGCCGTTCAATGCCGGACAGGCGTTTCTTTTTCTTCAAAAAGCCTCACCTCACGCCTTATGCGCCCCACTTGTAGCCAAAGCCCCAGACTGTTGTGATATAAGTCGGATTTGCGGTATCATCTTCGATCTTGATGCGCAGGCGGCGGATGTTGACGTCAACGATCTTGAGCTCTCCGTCATAGTCCCGGCCCCAGACCGCAGCGAGGATATCCTCCCGAGAAAGCGCCCGGCCCGGATTCTGCATGAACAACTTGACAATGGCATATTCCACCTGCGTCAGTTTGATGCGGCGGCCCTCCTTGTCCAGCGTCCGGTTGCGCGTGTTCAACACGAACGGACCGTGTTTGAGTTCGATCTGATTGGACGAGCCGTCGGAGTCAATGCGGCGGTAGAGCGCGTCGATGCGTGCGGTCAGCTCAGCAGGACTGAAGGGCTTGGTCATATAGTCGTCCGCGCCTGTCATCAGGCCGGTGATCTTGTCCATTTCCTGACTTCTTGCGGTTAACATAATAATTCCGATCTTTTTATCCGTCGCCCGGATGCTGCGGCAGACCTCAAAGCCGTCGATGCCGGGCAGCATAATATCGAGGATCGCGACGCCGACATCCGGGTTGGCCTTCAGCAGCTCCAGCGCTTCTTCTCCGGTCCCGGCCTCTACGACCTCATACCCGGCGCGCTTGAGATTGATGACCACAAAGCTGCGGATACTGACCTCATCTTCCAAAATCAAAACCTTTTTCATGCTGTTTCGCTCCTCATGTCTCTCCCGAATTCCAATCAATATGAATAAAGTGGAACATATCCCGCAGCCTGTCCGCAGACAGCTCCTCGGCCCACTTCCCTGTTCCAAGCTTCGCCGCATAGGTGATATCGCCTTTTTCGGCCAGAATGAACCTGCCGTCGGCGGATGCAGATTCATTTCGATTCTCTCCGGAAAACGCGTAGATCGTAAAGATCAGCTCTGTGCGCCGCCCGTCTTCCCACTGCGAAAATGCATAGCCATGCACGCCGTCCGCCTCTGCGCCGCGCGTGATGCAGAACTGGTTCTGCCAGCGGTCCGGAAGCTTTAAGAACCAGCCGCCTGAAAAGCTGTGATAGGTCGTCAGCTTTGGCAGGCTGCGTCCGTCCAGATCAAGGTTGTACCAGCTGATCGCGGAATCGTTCTCATCGGATCCCTCTGCCGACGGAAGCGGCAAAATCTGCGGCAGCTCGATCAGCCCGTCGCCGTCAATATCGGAGGCGTAGACATAGTAGCTGCGGACAGTGGAAACAGGGCTTTCCGCCTCGCGCATAGTGACGCTTTGGAACACGCCGTTCTGAAACGCAAAGACGTCTGTCACAAGTCCGGTATCCTCATATGCGCTCGACACAAAGACGGCGGGAATGTCCTTCATCAGATTTCCGGTCAGAATACGCTTGACAAGGGACGCTCCGGCAGTTAGATACGCTTCCTTCTCGCGCTCCATCTGCCCGGCCTGCCAGCGGTAAAGCTCTGCAATGCCCTGCGGCTGCTCTGCTTCAAAGCGGAGCAGGAAAATATCCTTCCGGCCGTCGCCGTCAAGGTCGACTACGCGGTATTCCGAGTAATTGGCATTCATCAGCTCGGCCACATGGCCGTCGGAGTAGGAATATGCGCTGAGCGATTGCAGCACGTCGGTGGACAGCTGCCGCCCGATGACAAGCTCGATGCCCGGCTGGCCGGTCAGCCGGACGTATTCGACGCTGGCAAAGCTGGTGCCGTCGCCCTCGATCACATCCGTCAGGTGGTAATCGCCGTCCACACGGGAAAAGATGCAGGCTCTGAGCGGCCTGTCCCCTGCCGCCTTCAAAAACGCGATCGCTTCTTCCTGTCCGTCGCCGTCGAGATCGGCCAGCTGCACAGACTGCTGATTCGGGCCGGACACCGGCGCAGAATAGGCAGCGCTCTGGCCGCTCAGAACCGCATCGATTGCAAGCTCCAGCCGGTCATATTCATCAGAATGCCGCGGCAGCGTATACAGCTCGTCGACCGTTTTGACAAAACAGCCTGAAAGCAGCAGCGTCAGCGCTGCTGCAAGCAGCGCAAGCCCCGCCCGTTTTCCGTGCAATCGTTCCAACTCCTTTTTCAACTTTTTATAGTATATCATGTCAGGTTACAAAAGTGTAGCGAATTTGTAAAAAACGAGACTATTTCACGACCACATTTTTTTCGCCGAGCTGCTCCCGCAGCTCCTGCAGCATCCGCTCGTCCAGCGCACAGCTTCCACCCATCCTTGCGCCGGTGTCGGCAAAATAGATCACGGCCCGCGCTTTTCCCGGGAACATCTTGAGAATGGGCAGGACCTTCTTTGCCGAGCGCTGCGCGGAGCTTTCGATTTTGAGATAAACGGTATGCGCCTGCGCCGCTGTCTGACGCGCGGCCTGCGCGGCATCCAGATCCTTCATATCCCCGATCTGCACCACGCGGTTCACGACCATCTGCGGCGGTTTTTCGTCGCGAACGGAAATGCGGCCATTCAGGATAACAGGCGAGTTTTCATAAAGCAGCGAGCCATATTGGCCCAGGATCGTGGAGAATGTCAGAAGCTCCATGGAACCGGTATCGTCCTCCACTGTGACATAGGCCATCATGGAGCCGGAGCGCGTGGTCTTCATCTTGACCGCCTCGACGATTCCGGCAATGTTCACGATCTGCTCGTCCTGATAGGTATCGCCGCCGTTTTCAAAGCATTCCAGAATCTCACCGATTGGAACCACATCCATGCCGCGCAGCAGCGGCCGGTACTCGTCCATCGGATGGCCGGACAGGTACAGACCGGTCGTCTGCTTTTCCAGACTCATTTTCTCCTGCACGCTCATTTCCGGGATATCCGGTGCCTGCACAGCTGGCATGGCAGCGGCGCTGTCTTCGCCGGACAGCAGATCGAACAGACCCATCTGGCCGTCGACATTCTTATTCTTCTGGCTGGCCGCTGCGTCGAGCACAAGCTCATAGATACGCAGCATCTGGGCGCGGTTCAGTCCAAAGCCATCGCAGGCGCCGGCCTTGATGAGATTTTCCAGCGCCCGCTTGTTGAGATCCGTCCCGTACATACGGGAGGCAAAATCCTCAAGGCTGGTGAACTTCCCGCCCTGCTCTCGCTCGTTCATGACCTTCTGGATAAAGCCGCGTCCGATATTCTTGATCGCCGCCAGGCCAAAGCGGATGCCGCCCGGCACGACGGTGAAATTGTCGTTGGATTCATTGATATCCGGCGGCAGCAGCGCAATGCCCATCGCGCGGCACTCGGCAATATACTCGGAGATCTTGACCGAGCTTCCCAGCACCGACGTCATGAGCGCCGCCATATATTCGCGCGGGTAATAGCATTTGAACCACGCGGTCTGGTACGCGATCACCGCGTAGCAGACGGAATGCGCCTTGTTGAACGCGTAGTTCGCAAAGTCGTACATCTCGTTGTAGATGGCTTCCGCCGTCTGCTCCGGAATGCCGTTTGCGACGCAGCCGGTGATATTGCGCGAGGCGTCGCCCCGGATAAAGGCGCCGCGCTCCTTTTCGATGTCCTTGACCTTCTTTTTGCTCATGGCGCGGCGCACCATGTCCGCCTGGCCAAGCGAATATCCGGCAAGCTTCCGGAAAATCTCAATGACCTGCTCCTGATAGAGAATGCAGCCGTAGGTGACGGAAAGGATAGGTTTCAGCATGGGATGCTTGTATTTGACAAGCGATGGGTCCTGCTTGCAGGCGATCAGACGCGGAATCGACTCCATCGGGCCGGGGCGGTAGGCTGCGACGATAATGGAAAGATCTTCGATTGACTGCGGCTTCAGACCCATGCAGACGCCTGTCATGCCGGTCGATTCCATCTGGAACACACCGGCTGTTCTTCCCTGCGTGAGCATATCCATGACCTTGGGGTCGTTGTCCGTCACGCGGGACATGGAGAAATCCGGCTCCGTCTTCCGGATATCGCGGATCGCGTCGTCAATGACGGTGATATTGCGCAGGCCGAGAAAGTCCATCTTGAGAAGCCCCAGCTCCTCAAGCGTTGTCATGGTGTATTCCGTGACGATGGTACCGTCGTTTGTCGCAAGCGGCACATAGTTGTAGACCGGCAGCTTTGTAATGACCACGCCTGCTGCGTGCGTTGAGGTATTGCGCGGCATACCCTCAAGGGCCATGGCCGTGTCGACAAGCTCCTTAACGCGCGCATCGCCGTCATACATCTGCTTCAGCTGCGGGGACTGCTTCAGTGCGTCCTTGAGTGTGATATGAAGCGTCGTCGGCACGAGCTTTGCGACGGCGTCCGTCTCGGCAAACGTGAAGTTCATGACACGGCCCACGTCGCGAATGGCGGCTCTGGCTGCCATGGTGCCGAAGGTGACGATCTGCGCGACGTGATCCTCGCCGTATTTCTGCCGGACATAGTCGACGACCTCGCTCCTTCTCGTATCGCCGAAGTCCATATCGATATCAGGCATGGTCACGCGGGCGGGGTTCAGGAAGCGTTCGAAATAGAGGCCATATTTCATGGGGTCAATTTCGGTAATATGCAGGCAGTAAGTCACCATTGAGCCTGCTGCGCTGCCGCGTCCGGGGCCGACCGGGATCCCGGCGGATTTTGCAAAGCGCACGAAATCCCACACGATGAGGAAGTAGTCCGTAAAGCCCATTTTCTCGATCATGTCGATCTCATATTCCAGCTGCTGCATATACTCCGGGTGCGCCGTGCCGTACAGCGCGTCAAAGCCCTCTTTGCAGAGCTGGTTGAGATAAGAAAGGCTCGTCACGCCCTCCGGAAGCTTGAATTCCGGCAGGAAATACTTGCCGAATGTGAATTCTACATTGCAGCGCTCTGCAATCCGGCCCGTATTCTCAAACGCCTCCGGCACGTCCGGGAAGAGGCTGCGAAGCTCCTCTTCGCTCTTGAGATAGAATTCCTCCGTCTCAAATTTCATGCGGTTTGGGTCGTCGACGGTCTTGCCGGTCTGGATGCAGAGCAGCACGTCCTGCATTTTTGCGTCTGTCTTGCGCAGATAGTGTGCGTCGTTCGTCACGACAAGCGGGAGGTTCAGTTTTTCAGCAAGCTTACGAATATGTCCGTTGACGGTTCGCTGCTCCGGAATGCCGTGATCCTGCAGTTCCAGATAAAAATGCCCCGGGCCGAAAATTTCCGCGTATTCACGCGCGGCCTGCTCCGCCGCGTCCAGATCCTCCTGCATGATCGCCTGCGGGATCCGGCCCGCAAGGCAGGCGGAGAGCGCGATCAGGCCCTCATGATGCTCCCGCAGCAGCTCCATATCCACGCGTGGGCGGTTGTAAAACCCCTCGGTAAAGCCGAGCGAAACCATATAGCTGAGGTTCCGGTAGCCCATCTCGTTTTCACAGAGCAGGACCAGATGGTATGGCTCCTTATCGACGCCGTGAACCTTGTCAAAGCGCGTCCTGCGCGCAACATAGACCTCACAGCCGATAATAGGCTTGATCCCGGCCTTTTTCGCTGCGCGGTAAAAATCGATGGTGCCGTACATGACGCCGTGGTCGGTCAGGGCGATGGCGTTCTGGCCGAGCTCCTGCACCCGGTCCATCATGGAGCCGATGCGGCAGGCTCCGTCAAGCAGGCTGTATTCACTGTGGACGTGCAGATGCACAAAGGCCATGGCAGTTTTCTCCTCTCAGCTTTCGTCCGCAAGCGCGACAAGCTTGCGCATACGGTGGTTCATTGCGGATTTGGAAATGGGCGGGTTCTGCATGGCGGCAAGTTCCTGCAGCGTTGCTTCCGGATTATCGAGACGGAGCTTTGCCGTCTCGCGGAGCTTCGGCGGCAGCTCCTTGAGTCGTCCCTGCTTCTGAAGCTTCCGGATGGCTGCGACCTGCTCAATCGACGCGTCGACCACCTTGGTCAGATTTGCCGTTTCGCAGTTGACGCGGCGGTTG
>ENA-ORPD01002681-ORPD01002681.1-human-gut-metagenome-genome-assembly--contig:-NODE-2681-length-10503-cov-2.459897_pt1 | contig 10503 bp, 8 predicted proteins | sample MGYA00242143_ERZ509076 | MGnify/ENA primary metagenome ERZ509076 (study PRJEB26280, sample SAMEA2338706) | human gut metagenome | biome: human gut; feature: human-associated habitat; material: faeces... | reverse complement strand
GAAAATTCTCCAGAAGATACTAAAACTGAAGAAAATTCAGAACCAGAAAGCACTAATGTTACCAATGAAAATTCTACAAAAACAGAAGAATAAAAACTATGGAGACTGTTATATACAGTCTCCATAAATTTGATTACAGGAGTAACAATTATGAAACTTCACTATAAGGGCAAATATGATTTAAATCCGGATTCCCTTCCGCATCAGCCTCATAAACCCAACGCCGTTCCTTTTAAGGAGGCAAAAGACACCAAAACCATGGCTATGATTTGTAATATTGCAGCTTTTCTGCTGCTTATTCCATTATTAATAATTTTATTTTTTAGATGCGGCAGAAACGGTCTTATTAATTTGTTTTGGGGGTCGCTCCTTTCAATGTTTTGTTTGTTTCCTCACGAAATTTTACATGCTGTCTGCTTTAAGGAAGATGTGTATTTATATACAAATTTCAAACAAGGCATGCTTTTTGTAGTCGGTACTGAAACAATGAGCAAATCAAGATTTATTATTATGTCTCTTCTGCCTAATCTGATATTTGGATTTATTCCGTATATTATTGCTATGATTATACCATCGGCTTCAATTTTAGGAGCTTTCGGAGCTGTATCAATTTGTATGGGCGTCGGCGATTATTATAATGCAATACATGCGCTAGTACAGATGCCTAAAGGTTCAAGAACATATTTACATAAATTCAATTCATTCTGGTATATTCCTGAAAGGTAATTTTTATAAGTAAAAACCCGCTTTGAAGCGGGCTTTTTTTATTTATATAAAAAAGAGCACCGCTGTTATGCGGTGCTGAGAGAGGGGGATCACACGGTCAGTTTTACCGTGTTATTAAAGACCTTTTAAAAGATCAATGAAAATGTCATGTTTAAATTTTATAAGTGAAAAAATCTTTATCTGTATGCACTCTGAAAAATTTATTTTCAGCTGTCTTTTTGAGACAAAGTGAACAAACAAATTTTTGGTTTACAATAATCTGAGTAAATGAATAGCCATCGCAGCCTACAGACACTATAATATCATCATTTATCAAAAATTCTGCACTTTTCAGCGGATAAGATATACCTATTCCCAAAGCCTTGACAAAGCTTTCCTTGAGAGTCCATATTCTGAAAAACATTTGATCCGGATCGGCGGAATTTTCTAAAATATATTTTTCTTTTTCAGAAAAAGCACGTCTGATCACACCGGGACGTAACTTGCGAATATCCTCTGCATCAACGCCAACCTCTGTTTTTTCTATAGCGCATACAGCAAGCTCTCTGCAATGGCTTATATTAAAATAAAGATTTTTATTATCTTTGAGAAAAGGTTTACCATACTTGTTGTATGATACCGAACTTTCACTTAAATCAATACCGTATGATTTAAGCCCGTCTGATAACGCAGTATAAACAGATTTTCTCAGTTGCTTTTTATGCAGCGCCTTATCATTATCAAGGTTAAATGAACGCCTGACAAAATAAAGCACTTATCAGCCTTTTTTAGCTGTTGATTTTGTTGTTGTTTTTGCTGTTTTTGTAGAAGCCTTAACAGCCTTAGAAGCAGTTTTGGAATCTGCCTTTACGGACGCCTTGGTTGATTTTGCAGTTTTTGCAGGAGCAGCCTTAGCTGATTCTTCCTTATCTGTCTTAGCAGCTGCCTTGGTTGTTCTCTTTTTTGCAGCAGCCTTAGGCTTTTTATTTTCTTCAATAACAGCCTGAATAGAAAGTGCTCTTGAAATATCACCGTCAACTGTAATTTTTCCGGCTTCAAAAGCTTCAACTGCGCCCAGATTGCCGCTTAAAATATTAACAATATCTTCTCCAGAGGCTGTCAGTATAGCGTCATTATCCTTATAGTCAAACGGTTCTATAAACAACTGACCGTCGTTGATTTCAGCGTAGAACGCACCTGAACCTTCGCCAGTGATATTGATCTGCAATGCAAGATGACCTTCGTATTTGCTTACATCTGCCGAACCGAATTCTTTCTTTACCTTAGCTACGATTTCTTCATAAGTCATAGTTAAAATCCTCCTGTTTAATATACTTAGCTATGTTTACGCATCAAGCGTTCAATTTATTTTTTCATATTATATTTATAACATAAATTTCATAAAGAAGTCAATTGTTTAAATGTAGATTTTTTTTGATGTGAATTTGACTAAAATCAGCAATTTTTTTGATTTTTCGGTGCAAAATCAACGTAAATACGACTTTTACAATAGAAAATAAACAAATCATAAAACTTTTGATATAAAATACTGGTTATTTTGACTTATAAATTCATTGTGCAAAATGACGAATTAATTAATCATTTTTTGTATGATCCAACATTTTTTATGGGTTGTTTAAAGAATAACAATATGATATAATATTATTAACAAGTTAAAAATTCTTATTTGGGGGATTTTATGTTAATAAAATTAAAGAATTTAAAATGTCTGATTGATAGTTGGTATAACAAAATTTCAAATTCAAAAACCTATCAAAAGTGGTCAGTTATTGTCTTTTGTTTTCTTTGCTTTGCGGCGGTAATTCTGATCCAGATCAAATTTATGCTTCCTCTGGATCAACCGATATTCGGTCATGACGTGGGTTATCATCTTCTTCGTACTGAAGCCTTAAAGCAGCGAATTGAAGATATGAATTTTTTCAACGGCGGTATTGATTATTTGTTTTACAACGGTGCGGGATATGCAAGTTCCTTGGCTTATCCGGATCTGCTTTTATACATTCCTGCTCTTTTGCGGACAGTCGGTGTCGGAATAGGTCTGAGCATGTCGATTTTTTTAATTGTATGCCATGTTCTTAGCTATTTTTCGATGTTTTTATGTGTGCGAAAAATTTCCGGAAGTCCGGTCTGCGGAACTATTGCCGCCGTTATTTTTTCATTGTCACAGTACAGACTTGATAATCTTTTTACAAGATTTGCGCTGGGTGAGATTCAGGCGTACATATTCTGGCCGATAATTATATACGGTTTATACGACTTGATATTTGATGAATTCAAAAAGCCGTATGTACTTGGAATAGGAATTGCCGGTATGCTGCTTACTCATACCGTTTCTACAGCGCTTGCATTAGGATTGTGTGTTCTTTATGTTCTCATATTTATCAAAAGACTTATTAAAAATCCCAGAAAAATTATAAAGCTTGGTATTACGGCACTGATAGTCGTTGCAGTAACGTCTTTTTATTGGATACCTCTTCTGGAGTTTATGTCGTCATGTGATTTGACAGTTGCTCATCCCAGAAATGCAGCGTCGCAGTTTGTAGGAAAATTTTTAAACCTGTTTAAGGATATTCCATTGATTTATGCCGATGCAGGTTTAGGCATAGTGATTTTTCTGCTTTGCCTTCCGAGAATTGCCCTTTGTAAGAAATCTCCGATTTACAAGTCTCTCAATATTTCCGATACGGATAAGAAGCGTCCTAAGCTTCTTGTTGCCGCTGATTCATTTATGATTATAGGATTTCTTATATGTATTGCTTCAACAGATATTGCTCCTTGGAAAATATTGGCACCGATCCTTGATTTTCTGCAATATCCGTATCGCTTATTTGCATTAGCTACCGCTTTGATAGCTGTTGCTGCTGCAATATTTGTGTATTGTTTAACTGAATTTACAAATTCACATAAATTAGGAATGGTTGTTGTGACTGCGGCTGCGGTTATATATTCATGCATTCACATTCAAACAATTGCTCCGTTCCACTTGGGGGAATATCCTGATAATTATTATGACAATCCTGAACAAACATATGATGTCAGCTACGGAGAATGGCTTCCGTGGGCAACCCAAATTAATATAGATTACGCCAGAGAAATGACAGATAAACTTGTTTTGAATAACGGTCAGCAAGTGCCGTTCGGAAGATATAACGGGTATCTTGAATTTATCATGCCGGAGGAAGGAGCAGATTATGCCGACGTACCGTTTATCTGGTACAAAGGCTATACTGCTGAGGATGAAACCGGAAAAGAGCTTGATATTTCTATGAATGAAATCGGCTTTGTAAGGGTAGATACCTCAGACGCCCAGGGCAAGGTTATGGTTCAATATAAGGTCACTCCTCTGAAAATAATATCATATATCATTACACTGACGGCATTTATAACTCTTGCTGTTATGGTTATAGTGAAAATAATTCGTAAGAAAAATAAATCAATTATGCCAAATCAAAATCAAACGGTATAATTTTAATGGACGCTTTTTAAGGCGTCCTTTTTGTTAAATACAAACATAAGTTTAATAAATCAAATAAAATCCCAAATCCTTGACATTTTTATAAATTTATTATAAAATAAATATAATTATGTAAAATTAAATAAAGACGGATAAACAGATAAAGAAACGGCTTTTACTGTTTCCGCAGAAGGGAATATTCTTAAAATGAGTAACCAAATTAATGGCGTAAAGAGCGGATTCGGCTCAAGACTGGGATTTATTCTGGCAGCTGCCGGTTCTGCGGTGGGATTAGGAAATATTTGGCGTTTTCCTTATCTGGCAGCAAAATACGGCGGAGGAATGTTTTTACTTATATATCTGATACTTGCAGTAACTTTTGGATTTGCACTTATGATAACAGAAATTGCCATTGGCAGAAAAACAGGTAAAAGCGTTATCGGTGCATATTCGGCTATTAACAAACGTTTTGCTCCTCTTGGTTGGCTTGCTGCGGCGATTCCTGTTGTAATACTTCCATATTACTGTGTTATCGGAGGCTGGGTCTTAAAATATCTTACAGAATTTGCTACGGGAGGCGGAAAAACAACTGCCGACAGTGGTGATTACTTTTCTGCATTTATAAGCAGTCCTGCTGCACCAATGGTATTCTTTGCGATTTTTATTGTGCTTACCGCCGCTGTAGTAATGCTTGGCGTTGAAAAAGGCATAGAAAAAGTCAGTAAAATTCTTATGCCTGTACTAATGCTGCTTATTATAGGTATCGGTGTTTACACTCTTACTCTTCCGGGAGCAATTGACGGTCTGATATATTATGTTAAACCTGATTTATCGGAGTTTTCCATTAAAACAGTAATAGCCGCAATGGGTCAGCTTTTCTACTCTATGTCCCTTGCCATGGGAATTATGATTACTTATGGCTCATATATGCGTAAAGAGGATAATATTGAAAAATCAGTAAGACAAATTGAAATTTTTGATACGTTGGTGGCTTTTCTTGCCGGTTTGATAATTGTTCCGGCTGTATTTGTTTTTTCAGGCGGCGACAGAAGCGCACTGAATGCCGGTCCTAAACTTATGTTTGTAACGCTTCCGAATGTTTTTGATTCTATGTCCGGCGGACAGATTGTAGGTACTGTATTTTTTGTTCTTGTCGCACTTGCGGCGCTTACATCGTCGATTTCATTAATGGAAACCGTTGTGTCTATTATGTGCGAGCGTTTCAAGCTCAAAAGAGTTACAAGCTGTTTAATAGTAATTGTATTTTCATTCCTTTTGGGTATGGTTTCTATTTTCGGTTACAGTATATGGTCAGATTTTACGATTTTTAAAATGCAGATGCTTGATTTCTTTGACTTTGTAAGCAATAATATAATGATGCCTGTTGTTGCGCTTATGACGTGTATACTCATTGGTTTTGTTGTTAAGGCAAAATATATTGAAGATGAAATAGAACTGAATGCCAAATTCAAGTCCAGAACACTTTATCGCATAATGATAAAATATATTTGTCCGGCTTGTATGATCGTCATATTATTATCCTCACTGTTTATCTCTCTTTGATAATTAAGAGCGGCTGATTAATAAAATAGCCGCTCTTAATTTTATTTTATTTTAAAAAGCCGCCCTTGAATTGCCATAAAATCTATGATATAATGATAATAATTATATTTGTGAAATGGAGAATTATTTAATGATTACAGTTTCAAACGTCAGTATGCAATTCGGCGGTTCTACGCTTTTTAAAAATGTTGATTTAAAATTTACCGGAGGAAATTGCTACGGCATTATCGGCGCTAACGGTGCGGGAAAATCAACTTTTCTGAAAATACTATGTGGTGATCTTGAACCTACAACAGGTGAAGTTTCTATTCAGAAAGGTACTCGTCTTTCTGTACTGAAACAGGATCACTTCGCTTTTGAAGAATTTACAGTACTTGACACCGTAATTATGGGAAATGCCCGTCTTTACGAGATAATGAAGCAGAAAGACGCTTTATATGCAAAAGAAGACTTTTCCGAAGAAGACGGCATTTTAGCGTCCGAACTTGAAGCGGAATTTGCAGAGCTTAACGGCTGGGAGGCAGAATCTGACGCTTCAAAGCTTATTCAGGGTCTTGGTTTGTCGGAAGAAATTCTGTATTCTCAAATGTCCACGCTGGACGGTAATGAGAAGGTTAAGGTTTTACTTGCACAGGCACTTTTCGGCAATCCGGATATCATTCTTCTGGACGAGCCTACTAACCATCTGGACATTGACGCTGTTAAGTGGCTTGAGGACTTTCTGGCTGAATATTTCGGTACTGTCTTAGTAGTATCTCATGACAGACATTTTCTTAACAATGTTTGTACTCATATTGTGGACATTGACTATACTAAAATCAAAATGTATGTGGGTAACTACGAATTCTGGTATGAATCCAGTCAGCTCATGCAGCGAATGATAAAGCAGCAGAATAAAAAAGCTGAGGAAAAGATCAAGGAACTTAAAGCATTTATTGAACGATTCTCCGCTAATAAATCTAAATCTAAACAGGCAACCTCAAGAAGAAAAATGCTGGATAATCTTACAGTTGAAGAAATGCCTGCGTCCAGCAGAAAATATCCATTTATCGGATTTTCTCCGGAAAGAGAACTTGGAAAGGAAATCCTTTCAGTAAATGGAATTTCAAAAACTGTAGACGGTGAAAAATTACTGAACAATATTAATTTCACTCTGGGAAGAACCGACAAAGTCGCTTTTATAAGTGAAAGCGAACAGGCAATAACTATGCTGTTTAAAATACTAATGGAAGAAGAACAGCCTGATGAGGGTACTTTTAAATGGGGTGTTTCAACTTCAACTTCATACTTCCCTGTTGACAATAACAAGTACTTTGACGGGTGTGAAATGTCTATTATCGACTGGATGAGACAGTATTCAACAGATGAAACTGACACTTATCTGCGTGGCTTTTTAGGTCGTATGCTGTTTTCGGGAGACGATGTATATAAAAAAGTAAATGTTCTTTCCGGAGGCGAAAAGGTTCGCTGTATGTTTTCAAGAATGATGCTTTTCGGCTCTAACGTACTGGTTCTTGACAGACCTACCAATCACCTTGATCTTGAAAGTATAACGGCTGTAAATAACGGTTTGGTAAGCTTTAAAGGAGTTATTCTTTTAGCGTCCCATGACCATGAAATTCTTCAGACTGTTGCTAACCGTATTATAGAAATTACTCCCGATGGATGTATAGACCGTCAGGGAACTTATGAGGAATTTATTGAATTCAAGAAGAATTTAAAATAATTGTAAGAAAAACTTTCAAAAATAAAACTGACTTCGCTTATTGTACGAAGTCAGTTTTTTTATTAAATACTGTGGTTGATCATCAAATTAATATGAAACGCCCTGCCACATCATAGCGTCTGCAACCTTTGCAAATCCGGCAATGTTAGCGCCTGCAACCAGATTGCCTTCAAGACCGTATTCCTTAGAAGCATTGTATGAGTTGTGGAAAATGTTGATCATGATGTTCTTGAGCTTAGCGTCAACTTCTTCAAATGTCCAGCTGAGTCTTTCGGAATTCTGTGACATTTCAAGAGCAGAAGTAGCAACACCGCCTGCGTTAGCTGCCTTTGCAGGACCGAACATAACGCCTGCTGCAAGGAACTTTTCAACAGCTTCAGGAGTTGAAGGCATGTTAGCGCCTTCAGCAACAGCTATAACGCCGTTTTTGATAAGAATATCAGCATCGTCGCCGTTAAGCTCGTTCTGAGTAGCGCAAGGAAGAGCGATATCGCACTTAATGCTCCAGATACCCTTGCCTTCTGTGTAAACAGAACCGGGAACTCTGTCAGCATATTCCTTGATTCTTCCTCTTTCAACTTCCTTGATCTGCTTAACAACATCAAGATTGATGCCGTTTTCATCATATATGTAACCGTTTGAGTCGGAAAGTGCTACAACTTTACCGCCCAGCTCTGTAGCCTTTTGAGTAGCGTAGATAGCAACATTTCCTGAACCGGAAATAACAACTGTCTTGTCTTTGAAGCTTTCATTCTTCATGGACTTGAGCATTTCGTCTGTGAAGTAGCAGAGACCGTAGCCTGTTGCTTCTGTTCTTGCAAGTGAGCCGCCGTAGGACAGACCCTTACCTGTCAGAACGCCTGTAAATTCATTGCGGAGTCTCTTATACTGACCGTACATGAAACCGATTTCTCTTGCTCCAACGCCGATATCGCCGGCAGGAACGTCTGTATCAGCACCGATGTGCTTTGAAAGTTCTGTCATAAAGCTCTGGCAGAATCTCATAACTTCAGCGTCAGACTTGCCTTTCGGGTCAAAGTCGGAACCGCCCTTACCGCCGCCGATCGGCAGACCTGTAAGACTGTTCTTGAAAATCTGTTCAAAACCTAAGAACTTGATTACTGATGCGCAAACTGTCGGGTGGAATCTCAAGCCGCCCTTGTATGGACCGATTGCAGAGTTAAACTGAACTCTGAAGCCTCTGTTGACCTGAACGTTACCGTTGTCGTCAACCCATGGTACTCTGAACTGAATAAATCTTTCAGGCTCAACCAGTCTGTCAATAATGCCTGCCTTAACGATGTCAGGTCTCTTTTCAACTACTGGTTCAAAGCTTTCCAGTACTTCCTTTACAGCCTGAAGAAATTCTTCTTCACCCTTGTTTCTCTGGCATACCTTGTCGTATACGCCCTGTAAATATTCGCTTTTAAACGCCATTGTTTAAAACCTCCGTATTATTATTAATCGGAAAATAACATTCCAACATTAACTATTATACTATTTTTACTTAAATAAAGCAAGGGGTTTGACAATTTTTTATTTATTTTATAGTTTATTACGAAATACCGGAATAAATTCATTCCGGTATTTCTGCAAAGTTTACTATTGATACTAAAAGAAAATTAATTTACTTAATAGGTTCAAAGTCTGAAGCGGGATGCTTACACCATGGACAAATAAAATCTTCCGGAAGAGTTTCGCCCTCGTAAATATATCCGCAAACTTTGCATATAAAGCCTTTTTTCTTTTCCTGTGCGTCGGATTTAGGCTTGATATTTTTGTGATAATAGCTGTAAGTGACTGATTCGCTGTCTGATAAAATTTCAGAGTCTGTAACTTCGGCAAGAAATAGAGAATGAGTACCTAAATCAGAAACAGAAATTACCTTTGCTGAAATAAACGCATTTGTTTCGTTGATAGTATAAATTATTCCGTTTGCCGACCTTTTAAACTCAATACCTTCTAGTTTGTCCGTATTGCGTCCGCTTTGGAATCCCCAATGCTTATATGTCTGGAATTTTGAATCCTGTGATAATATGGAAACATTAAACTCTCCTGTTTTGGAAATTAAGTCATGAGTGTAATTGAGTTTGTTTACTGCCGCAATTATTTGATTAGGAGTTTCTGTAACCTGCATTACGGTGTTAACGATACATCCGTTATCTTTTTGACTGTCCTTTGCGGTCAGGATATAAAGACCGTAGCTTAAGTTAAACATTGCTTGTTTGTTCATAACGTTCTCCTTTTGTTTTTTGAATATATAATTTATTGTAATAATATAAAAAATATTTGTCAAGTTGATTTTAAGAATTTTTATTGTGATTTTAATAGTATCTGCATAATTTGATAAAGTACTCATAATTTCCGGTTGACAAATTTAAAAAAATATTATACAATTAAAATGAGCAGACTATACGGCAGCGGAAACGATATAGTTTACGAGGAAAGTCCGGGCATCACAGAGCAGGATAACTGATAACGTCAGCCGGAGGCGACTCCAGGGCCAGTGCAGCAGAAATATACCGCCCGTTTTTTACGGGTAAGGGTGGAAAGGCGAGGTAAGAGCTCACCGGAATACAGGAGACTGTATTGCCGTGTAAACCCTATCCGATGCAACGCCTATTGGTACTTTTACGCCGACATTTGCTCGATGGGCATAAAAGTAATGGCGGCTTGAGCTTACGGGCGACCGTAAGCCTAGATAAATTGCCGTACACGACAGAACCCGGCTTATCGGTCTGGTCATAAAAAGCCTGAGAAATTATTTCTCAGGCTTTTATTTATGGGAATTCAATTATTAAATATGAAAACAAAAAGGCTTTACCGTTATGGCAAAGCCTTTTCTAAAACAAGTTATTTATTAGCCTAATTCAGCAAAATACTTGATTGTTCTTACCATCTGGCTTGTGTATGAGTTTTCGTTGTCATACCATGAAACAACCTGAACTTCATACAGATCGTCAGCAATCTTAGAAACCATTGTCTGAGTAGCATCAAACAGTGAGCCGTACTTCATACCGATAACGTCAGAAGA
>ENA-ORPD01002676-ORPD01002676.1-human-gut-metagenome-genome-assembly--contig:-NODE-2676-length-10511-cov-2.264059_pt1 | contig 10511 bp, 9 predicted proteins | sample MGYA00242143_ERZ509076 | MGnify/ENA primary metagenome ERZ509076 (study PRJEB26280, sample SAMEA2338706) | human gut metagenome | biome: human gut; feature: human-associated habitat; material: faeces... | reverse complement strand
GGCTTCACATAGGTGATCTGTGGAAATTCAAGGGTGCAGTGCAGGTCGTCAGGATCGGTATGCCTTCTTTCCTGAGACAAGGACTTATGTGCGTTGCGGCTGTTTTGCTGAGCCGGAGCTGCCGGCGGTATGGGGACACAGTGCTTGCCAATATAACTGTGGCAAATAAGATTTTTGCGGTCGTATTTGCCGTTCTTGTGGGATATGGGCAGGGATTTGCACCTGTGTGCGGATTCGCGTATGGAGCTAAGACGTACAGAAGAGTCAAAAGATCTCTGAATTTCACCATGGCGACTTCGGTGGTGTTCATGGTGATGGTGGGAGGAATGTCATATCTGTGGGCAGACAGGCTGTGCGGAGTGTTTATGGAAGATGCCGGTCTTGCGGCTTTTTCCCTGAGGGCGCATGCTGTATCTATGCCGTTTTCGGCGGTATGTCTTGTGATGGGAATGTACTATCAGGCTCTGGGAGCATATGGAAAGGCCACACTCATATCCGCCCTGAGACAGGGGGTTTTCTTTATCCCCCTCATATGGCTGCTGCCAGTCTGGTATGGCGAACATGGTGTGGCTATAGTTCAGGCTGCCGCGGATATTTTGTCCGGCATCACAGCCTTGGTGTTCTGGTTTATCTGTCAGAGGACTTTCCGTACACAAATGAAAAATAGTCAGTGCCGATGACTTCATCCGATATGTACAGTCTGTTTTCGACCTCGGCTATCATGGAGTCTAGATAGTCATCCGGTACTTGCGATTCCGGTACCAGATATATGGTCTCTCCCGTTGAGGCGTCATATTTTATCTTGTCGGTTATAAAGCTTTGGTCGGCGAATATCACAAGTTCATCTGAGTTTGAAAGTATGTTGCGCCCGGCAAGCAGTCTTGAATCGAAGTCTGTTCCGAGAAGGTTCAGGACGGTTGGAAGGATATCTATGCTGGCGCAGAGCTTATTTACGACAACAGGCTTTCCCATGGATGAACACCATATTCCGAACTGGTTTCGGTGCAGTTCGAAGTCGTCATCCTCTATGTCCTTGCCGGCAAGCTCATTGTACACGCCGTCACTCAGCCCATAAGGATAGTGATCAGGTGCGACTATGAACAGGGTGTTGTCGAGTTTTCCTGCCTCCTCAAGCTTGTCCATGAGGTATTCCAGTGCCTTGTCAAGCTCCATCTGGGCTGCGACATAGGCGACAGCTTCGTCAGAGTAACCCTTGCCGGAGAGAAGTGATTCGGCTTCCTCACGATTCTTCTGACATATGTACTGATTGTCATAGTTGTATGGCAAATGTCCTGAAAAACTCATGAGGTACATATTGAAATGGTCGTCATCTATGAAATCATTGTACACAGCCTCGATACATTCCAGATCTGAGTACATGACGTGATCCGGGATGTCCAGTCCCGCCCCGATGGCCTTGAAGGTGGTGTATCCCATATTCGGATGGGTGCTGGTTCTGTCGTAATATGTGGCGTCAAAGTCGTGATAGCCGTAGCTCTTGTATCCCTGACTGTTCAAAATATTGCCCAGAGCATAAGGCTGATATGTGTCTGCGGATTCCTCAAAGCTCCATTTGGAGGATGCCGGGTACTGACTGAGACAGTTGGCAAATTCGCCGTCTATTGTGCTGTGATACCAGAGTGGATTATAGAAGTTGGTAAATTCAAATCCTTCATGGTATATCTTGTACAGGGTAGGGGTTGCCTCCTTGGATATTCCGTAGGTGCTGAGGCTTTCAGCCGTGACAAATACCACATTGTAGTCCTTGAACATGCCGGTGTATTCGTCTGTGTAGGTCGGCTGCACTCCTGAGAAATATGCTGTTATGCTCTTTAACTCATCGTCATCGGTGGAGTTATAGAGCTGGGTGAAGTTGATATTCTCATCTATCTGAGGCACATACTGAGGCTCTGACGATTCGGTGCTGTTTGAGCCGGATGCACTGTTCGAAGACTCGTTGCCTGATGACTTGCTGTTCTGGTTTTCTTTATCGCTTGATAGTGATGACATACTGTTTGACCTGCCCTGTATGTCCAGAGCAGATTCTGCAAGCTCAAATGTCTTGTCAGAGTTGCTCTTGGTTATCATAACTGTGCAGTCCCTGCCGGTGGTCATGATGACTCCCAGTTTGTTCATAGACAGCTCAAGCACGTAGCGGCCGTGGAAAAGGGAGTAAGGAGTGTATGCTCCGGTTCCGTGCACCGCCAGAAGACATATGGCTGCGATCCACATGACTGCGGATGATGCGGTCTGTACAATGACGCCCTTAAGTACACCGTTGCTCTCGCCGATACGGCCTCTGTCAAAAGTAAACTTTAATCTGTTTAGCAATACGAGACAGATAAGTGGGAGCAGGAAGAGCAGTATCACGTACCAGTTGGCCCTCAGAGTGGCGAACAGGACAGACTTAAAATTCATGGCATCATGGGCACCGCCGATGGAGACCAGACTAAGGAAAGTCCTGAAGATCTTATAGTACACAAACTGGGCTATATAGTAGACAGTGAAAATTCCCCATATGGTATACGCTGTGATGGCATTTGCAATTCTGTGCCAAAATGATGTCAGCGCGGACAGAGTGAGACCGCATGCAATGGCAAATGTCAGCGGATGCATTATATTGCTGTCTATACCATGGTAAATGGCTATGTGAAACAGCAGCTCCATGTATATAAAAGCAGCGGAAAAGAATACCGGGCGCCAGAGAGAATTCCCACGTTTTACAGTACTTTTGCTGCGGAGTGTTTTATCGCTACTTCGCGTGTTATCTGTTGGTTCGTTTCTACTCATATATTCTCCTTCTCAAGGATGCTTTCGAGTTTTGTTCTGACAGCTATAGGGTCAGTGACGAGGAGAGTGTTGAAATCAAGCTTTGATGCTGCATCAAGATTTGCCTGCCTGTCATCGAGAAATATACATTCCTCCGGGATGAGGTTGTATTTGCTGCACAGACGCTGGTAAATTCTCTCGTCTGGTTTGGTTATGTGGCACTCGTATGACACGACTCTTCCGTCTGTATAAGGAAGAAAGTGGAATCGTGGAGTGTGAAGTGCGAACAGTCTTCTCGGATAGTTGGACAGCAGGTATACGTGATATCCTCTGTCTTTCAGTGATTTGAGCCATTTGTCCGCATCCGGGAACATGTCGACCACGTCATCCAGATTGTTCATGAACAGATCTATATATTCACTGCATTCCGGGCTCAGTTCCTTGAATTTTTGTATGAGCTCTGATTCCGGGATGTCGTCGAGGTCAAAATGGTTCCATAGTGGATGATTTACCATGTTGTGATCCAGAGTATCTATAACGTTTTCGGGTATTCCAAGTTTCTGCATTGTGGTTCTCCAGTGGAAATCAACGAGAACCATGCCTATATCAAATATGATGTTTTTCATTTGTCTAATCCTTTCTGCTTGATAAAATATGTGTCAGTGAGTCGTTTAGCCACTAAAATTCTAACCCATATCCGATCAAAAATATATACTAAAATAAATCAGAAATAAGTTTATTTACAGTTTTTTGTTTTTGGTGTAAATTGTTATAATGAATGAATGTATATCACATAATGATGATACGTTCAGAATGCCTGATGAATGGGGATTATGTATGAGATACGTTTTTGTGGATTTTGAGATGAATCTTATAGATTCAGAACACAAACAGGAAAAGAAGATTTGCAAGAGTGAGATAATTGAGATCGGTGCGGTAAAACTGGATGATGAATATAACGAGATAGATTCGTTTAAGAGTTATGTCAAACCGGCATATGGAAACATGGCATCGCGTATAATAAAACTCACGGGAATAACAGATGAGATGCTCGAGACTGCCCCATCATACGAGGATGCTGTGGGCAGATTTATAGAGTGGTGTGCAGATGCGGATGTTATTTATGCGTGGAGCGAGAACGACCTGAGACAGCTGCGAGGTGAGACCAGACTGAAACAGTACACTCATCCGGAACTTGAGAGGGTATTTGCAAAATGGCAGGACTTCCAGAAGGAATATGCCAGGATGATAGGCACATCCAGAAGGATATCACTGTCGGATGCTGTATTTTATCTGGGAGAGAACTTTCAGGGTGCAGAGCATGATGCGCTGTGGGATGCCAGAAACACGGCTGAGGTCTTCAAGCTGTCGAAGGATGAGGAGAACTTCTTCAGGATAATGGCTCCGGTCATTGATGTGTATAAGCCAAAGAAAAAGCTGACATATTCATTGTCGGATACATTTGGCAATATTCATTTGGATGATCCGGGGGACTAATCATGGATCTGCACTGAGTGGACAATGGCTGTATGTGCCGAAGTCAAGAGAGAAGCATTGTATGATTTATTAGGAGAGACAGAGGTAATATAATGAATTGGAATAAGAAAGATACGATAAGGATACTGCTCATTTTGTGCGGTGTTGTATTGTTTGCATATGTGTTGTTCAACTTTGATAAGGTGTCCAGCCTTTTCAGCTGGCTGGTAAATATCCTTATGCCGTTTGTGATAGGGTTTGCCATAGCATTTGTGGTGAATGTTCCGATGAAGGGGCTTGAGAAGGTTCTTTTCAAAAATGAGAATAGCCGCCTGTACAGATTTAAGCGTCCGGCCTGTCTGATATTGTCGTTTCTGTGCATCATAGCGGTATTTACATTTGCAATAACAATGATCATACCGGAGATGTCCAAGACCATAACTGCATTTGCAGATAAGCTGCCAGATGCTATGGATGACATCCAGAGGAAGGCGATCAAGCTTATGAAGGATCAGCCGGAGATAGTAGACAAGATAAAGAGTATCGATATCAACTGGGATTCAGTTATATCCAATGTGGTTGGTATTGTGAAGAACGGCGGCAGCAGTGTGTTGTCTTCCACGTTCTCCATTGCCAGCAGTGTGGTAGGTGGATTTGTGGATGTCCTCGTGGGTATTTTCTTTGCCTGTTATATATTGGCACAGAAGGAGACTCTGGAGAAACAGGTCAAGGGAATCCTATATGCAGTGTTCAAGGAGGACAAAGCTGACAGATTTATACAGACTTGTGTGCTGGCTGACAGAACTTTTTCCAAATTCATATCGGGACAGTGCCTTGAAGCATGTATTCTTGGCTTGATGTTCTTTATCACCATGACCATATTCAGGATTCCGTATGCACTTACGGTGAGCATAATAATCGCGGTATTTGCGCTGATACCGGTGATCGGTGCTTTTGTGGGATGCTTTGCGGGCGCGATCATGATACTTGTGGAGAATCCGAAACAGGCCATAATATTCCTTATCATATTTATCGTGCTGCAGCAGATAGAGGGCAACTTTATATATCCTCACGTGGTTGGCGGCTCTGTGGGACTTCCATCCATATGGGTGCTTGTGGCAGTCATGTTGGGCGGCGACTTGATGGGAATCCTAGGTATGCTTATATTTGTGCCTCTTTTCTCAGTGCTCTACGCAATGTCTGAGGAGTATGTGGTGAAGAACCTCAGGGAAAAGGGTATATCGTGGAAGAAGTACAATCTGGCGTGCAATATACCGGAGGGGCGGTGGAATGGCAGGCTGGACGAGGAATGCGCCTCGGAGGTGAAAGCTAGATCAAAGCATAAAAATGAGAGTGATAAGCAGACCGGTGCGGATAAGGCTCAGATGTCTGGCAGTACAGCCGGAGATGGCTGCACTAAGGACAATACCAATAAAAATTCTAACTGTAATATCGACAGAAATGCCAATAGACAAAACAATATAAATAACGATAAGAGCAACAGTAGAAATAACAGAAAGAGAAAATAATATCGGCGGGAGTGCGTGATGTGCCGCAGGTGGTGATCCGAATTCAGAGCCGTTTAGAAAGAAGGATATACAAATGTACAGAGACATAGCGAAACTTGTTTTATACAGAGATCTTGGAGAGGACAGCATACTCATGAAGCTGTCTGGAATATTTGAGGACTTTGATCTTAAGAGGTGTGAGAACGCGGAGCTGTGTGCCCGCATATATGACCAGATTAAGAGACTCCTGGATCTTGCAACCAGCTATGGATTTGATAAGAATCTGTGGCATAACTACCTCGCATTTATACTTATCACAAATGAAAACTCATTCAGTATAACCAGCGAGAAGGTTGGGGCAAATGACGGAACAGTCAACTATTTTGCAAAGAACGACTTTAAGATATTCAAGAAACTGTTTGATTTTGATTTCTCCGAGATAGAGAGCGCACTTGGAATAGATTGTTTCTCAACTATCAACAACTATAAGTCCATAGGTAAGAAGGAGAGAATGTACAACAAGAATGTCAGCGAGAAGGTTCAGGCTGTCAGCAATGCGATAGAGGAGGCTGAGAACGAGGATCAGATATTCGACATCGTGACGGAGTTCTATAAAGCATATGGCGTTGGAATGTTCGGACTCAACAAGGCGTTCAGAATCACCCGTGAGCACGGAGATCTTGAGTTTGTGCCTATCAACAACACAGAGGATGTAATGCTGGATGATCTCATCGGCTATGAGATACAGAAGAAAAAGATCGTGGACAACACAGAGGCATTTGTGGAGGGACGCAAGGCGAACAATGCACTTCTCTTTGGAGACAGTGGAACAGGAAAGTCCACAACTATCAAGGCGATAATCAATGAGTACTATGACAGGGGCCTTCGTATGATCGAGATATATAAGCACCAGTTCCAGGATCTGTCACAGGTTATCTCACTTATCAAGAACAGAAATTACAGATTTATCATATACATGGATGACCTTTCATTTGAAGAGTTTGAGATCGAGTACAAGTATCTCAAGGCTGTCATCGAGGGCGGACTTGAGATCAGACCTGACAATGTACTCATCTATGCCACATCGAACCGCCGTCATCTCATCAAGGAGACATGGAACGACAGGAATGATATGGAGAATAACAATGGTATTCACAGAAGTGATACTATTCAGGAGAAACTGTCACTTGTCAACAGATTCGGAGTCACGATCAGCTACAGCGCACCGTCACAGAAGGAGTATTTTGAGATCGTCAAGGGACTTGCTGAGAAGGAGCATATCACCATGGATGAGAAGGAACTCTGCGCAGAGGCCAACAAGTGGGAGCTTGCCCATGGCGGAATAAGCGGACGTACTGCACAGCAGTTTATCAACTACCTCAAGGGACAGGGGCTGTAAAATAATTGCTGTTGAACTACGGTTTATATTTTGCTATTATTAAGATAATTTTGAAGTTGCATTTACGATGATAAGGAGTGTGGGAAAATGATAGATCTCAGCAGCAAAAAGGGTAAGACACTGGTATCGAGGATCATAGTTGTGGTTCTGTGTATCGCAATGGTAGTTACACTTTTAGTTTCAGCATTCTAATTTAGAATAACAGGTCGAATTGGAGAGTATATATGAGAGGAAAGTTTGGTGAGCATCAGACGGTGCGATCAATACTTAAGAGTTTGCCACATACTGTCCATGATGACGTAACGAGAGCCGGAATAGGAGAAGACTATGCCCGGCTCTTGTTGCGTGATGGGGATGGCGGAGAAAATACAGGTAAGACAGGAGATGCAGATTGCAAAAATGCGGGTGCGGCAAAAAGCAAAAGCGTGAATGCTGCCACTGGAGTGTGTATCGACAGCGGATATATGGGACTGAGGCTTGATATAGCCCGTCTTTACAACAGTGTAAGGATCGGTGGCTATATGCCGTGGGTGGCAACGGATACCATCGTCATGCCAGATGATGATGAACGCCGAATGAAGAAATTGCTCGGAAAGCTTGCGGGCATATGTGCAGAATGTGGGGTGGACATCATCACAGGACATACCGAGGTGAATACCGCTGTGTCTGAGCCGATCATCAGTGTGACTATGATGGGAAGTCAGGTAAGTCATAGTGATGATATACTGAATGGGCAAAAGCTGGTTGTTCAGGAAAACCGGAAGAATAAAGAATATAATGAATCGGGATTGCGTGGACTAAAACGACCAGTCGGTATGGATATAGTTATGTGTGGGCAGACCGGTGTGGGTGGCACCTTAAAACTCTATTATGATAATCAGAAAGAGCTTTTCGAGAGGTATTCAGAGAGCTATCTGAGACCTGTAGAGAGAATGGAAGAATTGATACTGCTAGGCAGACAGGTGGATATAGCACTGGAGCATGGCAGTGTGTATGCCCATGATATATCGAGGGGAGGTGTATTTGCTGCTCTCTGGGAGATGGGGGATGCGCTGAAGTGTGGGCTTGAGGTGTGCCATGATGACATACCGATACTGCAGGAGACGATAGAGATATGTGAGCACACAGGGGATAATCCATATATGATAGACGGCTGCGGCGCGGCACTTTTTGTGGTTCCAGACGGAGAACATCTGGCTGATAAGCTCTATGAGGCAGGATATGAAGCATCAGTCATAGGTCACATTACGGAAAACAGCGACAGAGTAGTGGTTCATGACGAGGAGAGGAGGTTCCTTACCCCACCAAGATATCTATAAATTTGAATAGAAGCTACGTACGATTTGCAGGGAGTAACTGCTGACTGCCATGGATGATCGTACTATATTGATTGCGCGTATCAGTGTGAAATTTATATAGATCACATATAGGTGATTCCGTTGATAACTCGTATTTGAGTATAGGAGGAGTAGTTATGTTAAATATTGTATTACATGAGCCGGAGATACCGGCAAATACAGGAAACATTGGAAGAACATGTGTGGCAGCAGGTGCAAGACTGCATCTCATAGAACCTCTGGGTTTTCAGATAAATGAGAAGCAGCTAAAACGTGCTGGGCTTGACTATTGGGACAAGCTGGATGTGACAACATATGTGAACTTCGAGGATTTTCTTGCAAAGAATCCCGGAGCAAAGATATACATGGCGACGACCAAGGCTAGAAAGAAGTATACAGACGTAAGGTTTGAGGATGATGCATACATAATGTTTGGCAAGGAGAGTGCCGGAATCCCGGAGGAGATTCTGGTGGAGAATGAGGAAACAACGATTCGGATTCCGATGTATGGCGAGATTCGCTCACTCAATTTGGGTAATTCTGTTGCAATTGTTTTGTACGAAGCACTCAGGCAGCAGGGCTTTCCGGAACTCAATCCGATGGGGCATCTTCATCATTCTCATTGGCAAGATGGCACGGTATAGGAAACTGCAAAGGGAACTTTTTAAAAAAGTTCTCTTTTTTTGCAACTTTTTCAAATGTTGAATCGTTATGTAGGTAGAAAGGGGAAAAACAATGATAGATGTGGCAGCCAATCCATCGGACGCGGTGGAAAAAGCCCTGGACTTATTTGGCAATGATATATTGCGGTTAGCCTATTCCTACATGAAAAGCAGGGAGGATGCGGAAGATATTGTTCAGGAGGTGCTGATTCGCCTTATGCAGTCAGCAGGAGTATTTGAAGATGAGAGTCATGAAAAAGCGTGGCTTCTAAAGGTAGCGTCGAATTTGTGCAAGGACAAGTTAAAATCGGCGTCCAGACAGAAGGAGGTGGCAATGCCGGAAGGGTACGATGTGGCAGATGAGAAGCAGGAGCAAAAAGAAGAAAGCGATATTTTGCAAATCATATCACAACTGCCTGAAAAGTACCGGAGTGCCATCCATTTGTATTATTACGAAGAGTACTCCGTTAAGGAAATTGCAGAGATATTAGAGAAGAAAGAGACTACGATACGGTCTCTTTTGAAACGCGGGCGGGAGAAACTAGCGAGGATACTTCCTCAGCAGATGAAAGGAGATGATGGTCATGCAGCAGGAATATAAAGAAGCAATGGAAAAAATTTCCCTTAGTGACAGCGATAAAAAGCGAATACTTGCCAATGTGAAAAAAGCCTGTGAAGAGTCGGAAGAAAAAGTGATTTCGATGGACGAATTTAAGAAAAGACCACGTTTCTCCGCTCGTCAAAAAGGAAGGGCGGCTGCCGTTGCGGTACTTGTTGTTGCCATTACTGCCGTTGTATCAAAAGGATTTTTTGGAGGCAAATTAAAGAAACAGCCAAAGCAGGGTGAAATTGTAGCAAGCAGTGATGAAGAAGAGTGGCAGGAATTAGATTCCATTGAGGCAATTGCTAAAGAGACGGACTGCCGCCCGTATAAGCTTGGTAATGTTTCCAAATCATATCGTGTAAAAAAGGTTGAAGTCAAGAAAAAAGCAAAGCACGTAAAAATAACGTATCGGAATAAAAAGAAAAAAGACAAGATTCTCTTTGAGTACAAAGAGGAAGAAAATGCACCGGATGTAATTAATCAGTTTACGGAGAAAAACGAACTGAAGAAAGAGAAGGTGGATGATTCGGAAGTAACCATGTATGGTGATGAAAAATGTGATGCCATGACATGGCAGAAGGAATCCTGCACATTTGCTGTGAAGATGAGTACGGCGTGCAGTACCGATAAAGCAAAGAAAATTGTTTCGGAAACCAAAGAGGAAAACAAACCGGACAAAGATACCGATGCTAAGGTGAAAAAGGATGAAAAGCATATCGCAAGCAATGCGGTTGGCTGGAGTGGTAAGGAAAGCGA
>ENA-ORPD01002665-ORPD01002665.1-human-gut-metagenome-genome-assembly--contig:-NODE-2665-length-10524-cov-2.436718_pt1 | contig 10524 bp, 5 predicted proteins | sample MGYA00242143_ERZ509076 | MGnify/ENA primary metagenome ERZ509076 (study PRJEB26280, sample SAMEA2338706) | human gut metagenome | biome: human gut; feature: human-associated habitat; material: faeces... | reverse complement strand
TTTCGAAGCCTCGTTGATAAATTCTTTATCGTAATAAGCTATGCCGAATAAATCGGCCAAACGTTTTCCTATTTCTCGTCCTCCGCTTCCGAATTGACGGCCTATGGTAATGATGAGATTGTCATTCATGATGGTTGTAGATTCGATTATTCATAAGCAAACATACATCAAAAAAATATTAATTCCTATATCAAGTATCTTTTTTTGTTTACAGAAATTGTTTTTTAGGGTTTTTTGAACTGTTTTTGTGAAATATTTTGTTACGAAGAAAGTTTTTATTTAATTTGTGTCATTCAAAAGAGGTCAGCTATGAATAATGATTTGAAAAAAATATTGAATAGTGATACTAATGGATTGCTCACCTACGAATATATAGCCAATCATATGGGCTCTTGTGATGAAGATATGCCCGTCCTAACCGATAATATAATACGGGTAGATATGACGGGGCAGATTACGGTAAGTGCCGCATTATATTTGCACGCTACGGGAGCAGGGAAATTATTGACAAGCTCATCGCGGCTTCTTTGTCGAAAGATAGAGAACACAAATATATTGTCGATTTGTTATCGGGGATTTGGGGTGAAGACTATAAGTCGCATGCAGAGGAGTTGAAGCAAGAAAGTGATAATTTCAGGCGTATTTATAAGCGTGTTTATGTGAACGATATAATTTAGTTTTTTGAGAAATAACAAAGCAGAGGCTTTCCCTAACGAGGGAAAGCCTCTGCTTTGTTATGGAACTTGAAGTATCGTTGTTGTTATTTAGAATAGATATTGTCTGTTTTTTTGCAAAAATTGTTATTATTTGTATAAACATTCGTTTTTTATAAAAAAATAAGAGTGTTACGATAATATTTTTGTTGAAATATATAGATATTAATAACAAATTCTTATATTTGCTGCAAATAAATTAATAGTTATAACATTTCTGTCTGTTGCATGTAATGTAAATTTTATAATGAACCTAATAAATTATTTACAATGACAAAGAAAATTACGCTTGTTTTTGTACTCTTCTTATTTGTGTTTGGATTGCGTGCCGAATCTCTGTTGAATGAGGGATTTGAAGGTTGGTCGACGACAAACTTTCCGACCGGAGGTTGGACTGTAATTAACGACACCCAAGAAGGGGCTATTAATCATTGGACTGTCGATAATAGCAAATCGGCATGTGCCGGTTCAGTGAGTCTTTATTGTAACGGTGGTGAGTGGGATCCTATTGAACCTGTGAAAGAAGAGTGGATAGTATCTCCATCTCTGACTTTGAGTGAGACGAATTTTAATTTGAGTTTTCTGTGGAAAGGAGCTTCGGCATCTGCATTTAAAAACGAATATGATTTTCAAGTGCGTATCACGGAAGACGATGGTAAAAGTTGGAAAACTGTTTTCTCTTTCCTTGATCAAAGCATGGTAGAAAATAGCGGGGTTGCCTTTCCCTGGACTGGATGGGTTACAAACACTTCCAAGATAAGTTTAGGCGCTTATTCCGGTAAGACAATAAAAATAGCTTTTGTACATTGTCTATTGGTCAGCGGCGCTGGTAAAGGTAATAGTATATGGGTTGATAATGTTGTCGTAGAAACGGGCGAAGCGATCGATGCTCCTATTGCAGATGTTAATCCCACTTCTTATATATTCGATGGAACCTACATCGGAGTAGGGAAATGGTCGGAGAAATTTGTATTGCGGAATAAGGGCGTGGGCAATTTGACGGTAAGTGGAATTTCTGGATTAGAAGGTTCCGACTTTTCAACCAATATGATTCCCTCGGAAGTTTCGTTGAGACCGAGTGTAGAGTATGAGTTTTATGTGAAATATACTCCTTCGTCTGAGTTGAGTAGTAAATCTGCTACGATGACTATCCATACGAACGGAGGTGACGTCTCTATCGTATTAGAAGGAACAAAGATAATTTTACCCGATGAATACAATCTGGAAAGTTTTGAAAGTGGACCGTCCCCGCCCGTAGGTTGGACTGCCGATAAAGGTTGGACCGCAAGCAGAACTTATGCTACGTCGGGAGACTATTCGGCTTCTTGCAGTTTTGCAGAGAATAACCCGACTTTGGTTTCTCCTCGTCTCGATTGTTCGACGGGTACTCACGAGTTGCAGTTCGACTATGCGAATGTTTGGGAGCCGACGGCAGATGATGCTCCTGCTCCTGAAAGCGAATTTGAAGTCTATTTTTCAAAAAATGGCAAGGAAACGTGGGAGAAAATTGCTACGTGCGATTCTATCAACCAATGGTGGCACATGAAGCTCGATTGGGGAACCCCGGCATCCGATAATTGTTATATCATGTTTAAATATGTACTCGATGTCGATTTGTCGGGTGGTCGGGACGATGTGCCCGAGTATGCATCTACTTTCTTGGACGATGTAGTTTTACCTCCATTCTATGGTAGAACTTCTGTTCCGGGAGCTGCAACTACCCCTTCTCCTGAAAATGGAGCAACCGATGTATTTAACGAAGATATTGTATTGTCATGGAACGGAGTACAGTTTGCTAAGGGCTATAAGGTGTATGTTGGAACTTCTACCACAGATTTTTCGGTCGTGCCGGGTACAGAGGTAGAAGGTTGCTCTTATACGATTCCTGAGTTGGATTATGCTACTACTTACTATTGGAAAGTAGTTGCTTATAACGATATGGGAGAGACGCAAAATCCTTCGGTGTGGAGTTTTACGACGCTTGCCGACCAAACCGTGAACACATTCCCGTGGTCTGAGGGATTTGAAGGTGACGTATTTCCTCCGTTAGGTTGGAAGAGCGAGAAAGAGGGATATACAGCGTGGGATAGATCTAATTATAATGCATACGATGGTAAAAATGCAGCTTATATTTCTGCTGGGGGCTCCAACGAGCAAGGCATTCTTCAAACACCGATGTTCGTGCTTCCTGCCGATAAAGATATGCAGGTTAGCTTCTACTGGGGAAATGCCGTTCCGTCTGGATTGACGAAATCGGTAAAAGAGACGATGACGATTAACAAAGATACGCTTTACTTCGAAATAAAATCCGATGGAACATGGCAAGAACTCGCCCATATTTCTTCCGCTCAGGCCGAAGGTCAAAAATGGGTTCGTCAGCGAATCGTTTTGTCCGATTATAGAGGTAAGAATGTGAATTTCCGTTGGCGTTATAGTGCAGTAGATTTTACCGGATCAGGAGGTGCTTTGGATAATATTTTGGTTGAAGAAGCTCCCGTTGGAGGAAAAGCTGTTATTAATGTGACTTCTTGGAATGCGGGTGATGTGAATTATAATAAAGCCGTTACCTCAAAGACATTGAATCTTTTGAACGATGGCGAGCAAACAATGAAAATCACCGATGTGTCATTTAAGAATAAGAATTTCTCTACTTCGTTGCACAAGGATTTAGTGTTAGACAGTCGTGAGAGCGTAGATTTCAATATCACGTTCGCTGCCGGTGAAACAGATGCCCTTGTAGAGGACGAGATGACTGTTACATTCGACAATGCTCCTGCTGTGACGTTGCCTGTTTCGGGTAATGCGTTGGGTATGTACACTCGTTATTTTAGTTTTGAAGATGATGAATTTGGTTCTGTGGCTCCCAAAGGCTTTACAACGGTAGATGCCGATCATAAAGCGACAGTTCAACCTCTTATGATAAACTATCCGAATATTGGGAATGCTTATGCCTATATTGTCATTAATCAACAACCGGAACCAGAAGGAGCCGATTGGAGGAATATCTATCCTCGTTCGGGAGACCAACTGTTAGCGACGATGGCGACTGCCGATGGGACAGAAGCCGTAGACTGGATTATCAGCGACCAAATGACGGCTCGAAATGATGCCAAGTTCCGGTTTTATGCTAAGTCGTATGATGGAGATAACACTTATCATCCGTGGGCTTATTTGACAGTATTGGTTAGTACGACAGATAACGCTGTGTCTAGCTTTACTCCATTGTCTGGATTTACATCGGTTCAAGTTCCTCACAAGAATAATAACGATAGTCAGACATCGTGGACAGAGTTTGATGTGGATTTAAGTGCATATGCTGGACAGAAAATCTATATAGCTGTTCGTAATAATACTCCGTCGAATGGTTTTGTGACTTTCTTCGATGATTTCTATTTCGAAAATTTTGAATATGTCAATAGTGACAATAGTGCTCCTTACTTTACTACGGTTCCTGAGACAACAGCAACGGTAGGGAAGAAATGGACTTATAACTATTCTGTGGCCGATCCCGATGGAGATCCGTTGACGGTGACCTTGCAGGGCAAACCCTTCTGGCTGAATCATACTCCGGGTACTAACGGCGGTACGATTACCGGCATTCCGGGGGCAGAACAAGAAGTGATTATGAAACTATCTGTTTCAGATGGTTCAAAGACAACTGTACAAGAAATTATTCTTGTTGTGACTGATGGTTCGGGAATCGAAGGCGTAAATGGTGATCGATTGACGGTTTATCCTAATCCTGTCGTTTCCACGCTCTATTTGAATGAACTGTGTGACAAAGTAGTGGTTACCGATATTTCTGGTAAACAGCTGCTTTTTGCCGAGCAAGTAGAAAGTGTAGACGTTTCGATGTTATCGTCGGGTATTTACTTTGTAACCATGCAATTGGGAGATCAAGTCAATACCACCCAAGTTATTAAAAGATAATTAATTCTATGGAAACTATGAAAAGTATGTTTTTCGCCTGTGCATTGTTGTTAGGCAGTGCAGAAACCTTTTCCGCTGAAAATCTTGTACTCAGCGAAGATTTTGAGAGCCAAACATTCCCTCCTTCGGGGTGGGTTGTAAAAGGTACTGAATTATCGGAAGATCTTGAATCGGGTTATGCGCATTGGAGCCTTAATTGGAATGAAGTGACGGGTTGCAGTATCGCTGGTTCGGGGTGTGCCGAAGTGATGAGTGACTTTAAAGAAGGACAGGCCGGTATTTCGAAGGAGGAGTGGCTTATTACTCCTGCCGTGCAGGTTGCTGATAATGCGTCGCTGTCTTTTACTTTTTGGTGTAACGCTTCATCGTTTATGACCAATAAATACGGAAGTTTTTTGGTGAAAGTTTCTACCGATGATGGAGATACATGGAGCGATTTGTGGAATGCAGCTTCTCAGGAAGATATTGAAAACTCTGGACTGACATGGCCGTGGAATAAAGATGCTATGGGGATAGAAAATAACTGGCAAAAGTTAACCCCTAATGTGAGCCTTGAAGCGTATGTCGGGAAGACGGTAAAGATTGCATTCTATTTTCGATCTATTCTTGTAAATAATTATACACAAGCGACATTGGCCGTTGACAATGTAAAAGTGGGAAATCAAGAGATTGAAAATTTGCCGGTTATAGAGGGCTCGACTTCTTACGAGTTTTCCAATTCTTATATTGGTTATTTGGCTCAATCCGAACCGATGACTATTCGTAATGTGGGTTATGGCACGTTGACGATAACCAGCATTGAGGGTATTGAAGGTACAGATTTTTCTACGACACTCGATCCCGCTTCCGTTTCTTTGAAGAGGGGAGAAGAGCTTTCATACCGCGTCAATTATACTCCTACGATTACGGGAGCCAAAAGCACGGTCATGAAAATAAATACGAATGGCGGAACTTTGTCGGTCGATTTGTCGGGAACCAAAGTTATGTTGGAAGAAGGATATACTTTGGAAAGTTTCGAAGGTGATATTTTCCCACCGGCCGGTTGGTCTCGTAATGAAGGCTGGAAGACGATGGAAGGTATGGCTACATCGGGTGTGAAGTCGGTTACAGTAGGCGGTATGATGACGTGTGATATCGTTTCTCCCCGTTTGGATTTATCGGCTGGAAACGGTAAAGTGAAATTCGATTATATCGAAACTACCGGTGAAGAATACATCGATGATTCGTTCTTACCGTCAACATATTTCATTCTTTATTATAAGAAAAATACCGATACCGATTGGACGGAGTTGTGGTGTTCTCTTGATGATAGTAAGTATAATGAATGGGTACAAAAAGAAATCGAGATTAAAGACGCAAATGGAAATTTCGTAGTGGACGATAATGTATACCTACGTTGGACCTATGAGTTTGAAATGGGCGACGGTGGTCTCGATAATATGGTGGTGACCGATATCTATTTCGATAATGTAGTGTTGCCTAAGCTATATGGAGAAGGAGAGCTCCCGTTGGCAATTACGACACCCAATCCGGTGAATGGCGTTTCTAACGTCGATTATAGCAGGTTGACTCTTTCTTGGGAGCCCGCTTTGTTTGCCGATGGATATGAATTGTCGGTAGGAACGGATAAATCCAACCCTACCTCTTTGTTGGAAAATGAGAAATTAGAAGGAAATACATCTGTGTCTTATACGATTCCCGAGCTTGAACCTGCTACTACCTATTATTGGAAAGTTGTACCTTACAATGCAGTAGGTAAAAATGAAAATGCTTCGGTTTGGTCGTTTACTACGATGGAAGATCAGTCTGTACGTGATTTCCCCTATACTATGGGATTTGAAGGAAATAACGGAGAATTTCCTCCTATGGGCTGGAAAAACGATCATGAAGGCAAAGGTATTCAGATGTGGAAATCTAATGAGATAGAGCCGTTTGCTGGAAAATATTCTGCTTCGGTATGGCATAATAATGCGGGCGAGGTTTCTATCCTGACTTCTCCTGTGTTCGCAATCCCTGAAACCGGTGATATAGTTGCTTCTTTTGCTTGGGGTGGTGCTCTTTGCAATCGCCTTGAAAAAGGGTATGAAAATGAGGCGATCACCGAAGGGCCTATTTCCGAAGTTAATGATGCCGATGGAACTCTCTATTTCGAGATTCGAGCTGTCGATGCAGCCGATTGGACTCCTTTGGCTTATACTCAGGACCGCACGAAATGGCGTCATAAATATGTTTCACTCGTCGATTATGCTGGTAAGAGTGTGAATATGCGTTGGCGTTTTGTCGCTACTGAAAATGCCGGAGTTTCTTCGGGCGGGGCTTCTCTCGATGAGATATTTGTTGGAGATATAAAAGATATGCCTACCTTAGCCGTTTCGGAAATTAAGAAAGAAAATCTGACTGTATATCCTAATCCTACTTCCGATTATGTCTATTGGGCAGGAGGAAAAGCCGATGTGAAGGTATATGATTTAGCCGGAAATTGTATAAAAGATTTGACCGAAGTCGAGTCTGTGTCTTTGGAAGGATTGGCTTCTGGTATGTATATCGTATCCGTATCGTGTGGCGATTCGGTTTCTACGGCACGAGTAATGAAACGATAAAAGAGCCCGTTTAATCGGGAAATGTATACCAAAGAGGACTCCGTATTGAGGAGTCCTCTTTGTGCCTTTCGAGAAAGATTTGTAAGAATTTGTTTCAAAATTGTATTGAAACTATAAACCCAAACTTTTTGTAGAAAAAATGAAGAGAAAAATTTTGTGTTTTGTAACAGCTCTGTTAAGTTTTTTTATTGTTGAGGCTCAGCAACCTTGTACATTGACTTTGGAAGTGTCGGCTGTTACAGGAGAGGATATGGCTGGGACTCCGTTTCATTTGGAACGGGTAGAGTCGGGATTGATTTATGACCGAGTACTAGGTGAGAATGGAACTTATACAATAAATAACATATATTCCGGTATACACCATTTGGTGATTGAAAAAGAGGGATTAAAGACTTATGATAATTCTGCTTTGGATATAAAAGGCGATACCGTGTTAAAGATTAAGTTGGAAGAACCGGTACGTACACCTTATAATTTGCAATCAGTTTTAGCCCATGATCCTAAAACGGGAGTTAATGATGCTTCGTTGGTTTGGAATGAGGAGACCGATTATTTCTTCGATGATTTCGAGAATTATACCTCTTTTACGCTCGATTTCGCTCCGTGGACCGGAATCGATAAGGATCAGGCAGAAGCTGCTATGTTAATGCAAGGAGGTTATCCGAATAGTAGCTTGAAACAATATGCGACTATTATTGCTCCCGACGAGGCTTATGTTTCTACTACGGGAGGTGAGGTTTCATGGTGGTTTTATGCCCCACAATTGCGAGCTTATAGTGGAAAGAAATATATGGGATTTATTCGTACGGCAAGCGGAACTACGAATAATGACTGGGCGATAACCCCTCAGGTACATGTCGGTGTAAATAACGTCGTTCGATTTAAAGCCAAAGCAGCGGATGCTCCTATTGAAAAATTCAAAGTATGGATATCGACCACCGGAACAGAGGAAAGTGATTTCAAACCTTTGACACAGGGTAATTATGAGTCGGTTAAATGGGAACAATGGCTTACGATGGAGTATGATCTTTCGAAGTACGAAGGACAAGATGTTTATATTGCCATTCAATATATTACACAAGCTGGTTGGATGTTGATGGTTGATGATTTTTATGTAGGGCCGGCAAAGTTAAATCCTTCGTCTATAAAAGCTCGTCTTCCGAAAACACGTCGTGTTCGCAAAGCAGCGGAGAGTGATGCCCCTCAAAGTTATACGGTTTATTTAGATGAACAAGAGGTCGGGTCGGTTAAAACGAATTCGTTTATCTTTGAGAATCTTTCGGCTGGAACACATACGCTGGGTGTTAAGTCGGTTTATAAAGTTTCCGAGTCGGATATAGCGACAACGACGTTAGAAGTTCCGGCGACTTCGGATTATGCCGATGTAAAAGTAAAAGTTTCTACGAACGGAGGTTCTTCCGAGGGAGTGGCTGTGAACTATCTTTCCGGTTCTTATCAGGTGACCGATACAATCAAATTGGGAATATCTCATTTTGCTTCTTTGAAAAAAGGGGAATATATGATTAGTATTAACGATGATCGCTTTTTGGCGGTAGATACACTCATCGATGTAGACAAGGATATGGAGATAAATTTGTCGTTGGTGGAAAAAATTACTGCTCCATATAATCTATCTGTTGATTTTTCTTATCGTGATACGGATAAGAAGACCGATGTCTTGTTTAGGTGGAATCAAGATTTGGGTTGGAGCGATAGTTTCGAAGAGTATGATGATTTTGCGACCCAATTCGGTGGCTGGGCCACTTTCGATAAAGATCGTCTGCGTCCTTACGGTATAACCATAAATAATACGTATATATCTATTCCCGGACTTGAACAGGGCGAATCTCCGGTAATGGTATTCAATCCTGAAAAAACGACCCCCCGGTGTGATAGCGATGCATTTTTAAATACGGTTTTCGGGAAAAAATACATCATGTTTTTTGGAGTCCAAAGCAACCTGTCGGACGACTGGCTCGTTTCTCCGAAACAGAAAATCAACAAGGGGTATGTGGCTCATTTTTACGTGCATGTTTATCCGAGTATGGCTACGGTTTATCCCGAAACCATTAAGGTGTTGGCTTCCACAGGAGCTCAGACCGATCTTTCTTCGTTTGTCGAACTATATAATTATACTTTTACCGAGAGCGGTTGGTATGAAGTAACAGTCGATTTGAAAGATTATGTGGATCAGGAGGTTTATTTAGCGGTTAATTATGTTTCTAATGACGGGTGGATGCTTAAAGTGGACAATTTTTATGTCGGTCCTTCGGACGATGCTCCGGCTCCCGAAGTTGGAAATGCTACCTATGATATATATTTGAATGGAGAGAAAAAAGCATCTGCGATAACTGATAATTCCTATATATTCGAAGCATTAGATGATGGTACATATACAGCTGGTGTAAAAGCAATATATGAATCCGGGGAGTCTGAGGTCGAAGAGTATGTGTTTACAACTCAGTATAGCGGGATTGAAAATGTAGTTGTTCCGACCGTAAAGGTATATAGCCGAGACCATGCTATTTGTCTGGAATCGATAGAAGGCGAAAAAGTGTTGGCGGAGGTTTATGGCGTTTCTGGACAGCTTGTGGAATTAGTAGAATTTGAAAACAGTGCCCAGATTTCTGTTTCTGAGGGGCTTTACTTGGTACGGTTGACAACACCACAAGGGACAAGTACAGTTAAGGTATTGGTGAAATAATTACTGTCTATTCATAAAAAACGTCATGAGAATTATTCTCATGACGTTTTTTTATCTACAAGTTTAAATTTCTTTTTCCCTTTGTTAATAATTTATTTAATTTTGTACCTTTGTATATATGATATATCAACGTTAAAAAGTAAATTTATTCGCTTGATTCGGTTTTGAGCCGATGTTGCTTTTATGAATGGGAATTGCTAAAACTGCAATTGTATGGATAAGAAGATTTATTTTATTTTGTTATTAACTATAATAATCAGTATGAGTTGTGAGTCGAGAAGTCATAAGGAAACGGTTGTCCTTATGGAAACGTCTTTGGGGAATATAAAAGTGAAACTTTATGATGATACACCTGCTCACCGTGATAATTTTATAAAGTTGGTCGAGGAAGGATATTATGACGGGACTTTGTTTCATCGAGTGATTAATGAGTTTATGATTCAAGGAGGCGATGGTACGTCCAAAAATGCTCCGGCAGGAAAAATGTTAGGTACGGGTGATCCGGGATATACTATTCCCGCAGAGTTCGTTTATCCGAAATATTTTCATAAACGGGGTGCTTTGGCCGCGGCTCGGC
>ENA-ORPD01002649-ORPD01002649.1-human-gut-metagenome-genome-assembly--contig:-NODE-2649-length-10571-cov-2.575409_pt1 | contig 10571 bp, 7 predicted proteins | sample MGYA00242143_ERZ509076 | MGnify/ENA primary metagenome ERZ509076 (study PRJEB26280, sample SAMEA2338706) | human gut metagenome | biome: human gut; feature: human-associated habitat; material: faeces... | reverse complement strand
AGATTCTTAAGTTCTGCGTGTGAAACTATATACTCGTATCGTTTTTCGATAAAGTAAACGAGTCTTTTAATTAAAGTAGAAATAAATCTATTTTCGTATGTAGCATAGTTATCGACAGTTTCGATTGTTAATACTTTATTTGGAGTAATATTACCTCTACTATCGACTGATTTAACATATTGTGTATGCGAAGATAAGTGCCTTATTGATTCGCTATTAGTTTTTCTAGCTAATTCAACAGGAACAATATTACCTTGGGTTTTAGTGGTTTTCCAAGGATTTTTAATGATTTGTCCTAAGTCTAAAATTGAGTCTTCAATCTTTTCAATCCATTCAGTATCGTAAGATGAAGTTTCAATTCTATTCATTTTTAGATAGCGATTATTACCATCGCTTAATTGAGTATAAACTTCACTAGCTGTTTTATTTGTTTTGACTAAAGAGTTGATCTTTTTTACATAAGCATCATTGAGCTTTTGATAACGATTACTCTTGTCCATATTAGTTCATCCTTAATAAATCGTTGATGTAGTTATGAGCCATAGGGAAAGTGTTCTTTCCGAATAACTTATCGAGTTCAAGATTTAATTTCTTTAATTCATCTTTTAAGAAGGCAATATTTAAAGATTCAAACTTCTTTAAAATCTTATTTGTAAAGATGAAATCTAAGCCATCAATTTCACGGCCACCACAAGCAACGTAAACTGGAATAAAGGTGTTGAGTTGTTTTAAGATACGGTTACCGAAAGCAAGTTTGAAGTTTTTAATGACGAATGAGTCGAGTTTTTCAAATTTTTCGAGAAGCTTTTCAGATAATGGATATTGGAAAATAGCATCTTGATATAACTTCTTGAGTTGAGAATAACTTACTTGAACTGAATCGACAAATTCGGTTTCGAATGGTATTCCTTTGTTATCGAAGAAAATAGAGATAGCACGATCGTAAACCTTATCAGAAATAGTAAAGGTTGAGTCGTCGTTATTTGCTGTACCGAAGAATTCGATATTTTGTGGAATCAAAAGTTTTCCTTTGTGAATGTTTTTAGGATCGTTTGGTTCATCGTTACTTGTTAATTCTATTAACCAATCGTTGACGTTTGGCATTTCCATCATGGATAAAAATTCAGCAAAGTAGTATTCGATACGAGCTAAGTTCATTTCATCGAGAACAATTAAGTCTAAGTCTTTACGATATGTAGATTCGTAAACAGCTCTTAAGAATTCTGTCTCGTTAAACTTCTTTGTAAATTCGTTATAGTAACCTAAGAGTTCACTTCTATCTTTCCATGAAGGTTGGACAGAGCATATAGCTGCATCGTGAGAGAAGAACTTGCCTAAGGCGTATGGTAAAGAAGTTTTACCAGTACCAGAGATACCTTCTAAGATAATAAGTTTAGATGTAGCCATACCAGCAAATAATTGTCTAATTGTATCTATTTTATAATAGAGCTTTAATTGACTTGCAGCAAAGCCTCTAAAGGAGTTACATAACTCTTCTAGTGATAATCCTTCAACATCAGGAATTTCTTCGCTTGAATCCTTATATTCGACATCGACAGATGTGAGTTTAGGGAAACGTGATGATGTTTCAGCGATAACTTCTTGATTCTTCTTCATTTCTTCTGGACTACTTAAACCTAAGTATTGAACTTTTAAGTCGAGAATTTTGTTTTTCTCTTGAGTCATATTATAAAGTTCATAGTTTAAGCGTTCGACTTGGTTCTTTAATTCTTCCTTGTCAATTTCACGTTTTACAAATCTTATATACTTTCTTAATAGTAAGAAAAGTAAGAAGAGTAAGCCGCAAATTAATGCGACAAAGAATATTGCAAAAACTACAAAGAATATCCAACCGACTACTCCAAATTGACTACAGTACGTGTTAAATAAATCTCCGTAATACTTGAAGTTTTGACCAACGTTTGACCATGGTCTGGCAAATAACTTATTGAAAAAGAGTCCAAGATCTTTAAAAACTTGGATAATCATTTCCTTTAAATATTCAAAATAAGCACTCATATATTAATCACCTCACCACTTTAAATTTAATGTTGGTATAAAAACTTCCTAATTTAGTAATATCAGTATTATCTAAATCCCAACCTTCGATATAGACAGAAATAACAACCTTTTGAGGTTTTAAGCCTATGATTGGAATTTGTATTGCTGATTGAGCTTCACTGACGGTTAAAGAATTTTCAATAGTGCGGTTAAATCCGTTTTCTAATGTTTTTTCCAAATCGACAGCTTTAGTACCTTTTTTAGATTTAGCATTAAATGAAGAAGCTTTTTCGTTTGTGTTATATAAATCAGAATCTTGTGTTAATACATCTGTATAAACAACTTTATCTAATTCACTATTTTCATATTCACCGAATATTCTTTCTTGTCCTTTAGATGTGTCATAATATCCATCAGCGTTATTATCAAGTCTTCCAACAAAATAAGTGACTTCGTCATCTTTTTTATTTGGATCTATGATGTAATAGCCGTATATTTCTTCATCTGGAATAAGAATAGAAATTCTAAGTGAGTCGACAATGCCATTTAAGTGTTTAGTAATTTCAGCCTGAGAGTATTCAGGGTGACTACTTGCTATTCTTTTAGCAGTTGCGACATTTTTTTCAATATTTGGCACGATTGATGTTTCGTCAGCGATAGTTGCAATTAAATTCGATTCGCTATAGAGGTAGAATTCTTGGGAGTAGAAGCCACTTCTAGCTAAGCCACTATCTTGACTTGATTCGCTGGATAGAGAAGAGTAACTTTGTCTAAATTCAGGTGTATCTTTATGTTCGTTAGTCCACTTTGATGAATACATTGAACTAACTGGAATAAAAGCTCCAACTTCATTTATATTTTCTGAAGGAATTTCTTCGTAGAAATTTTCTTCATCAGTTCCTATTTTAATTTCTTTATCAGCGTTTAAAGAGATTACGAAATCTCTAATATATAAGTTTGAGTTGCCAACGTACCAAGCAATAGTCATACTTACAGAAGAGATAAGGCAGAGAATTGTTACTAGATATAAAGCTATAATCTTCTTATTCATCGTTATCAACTCCAAAATTTAAATTCAAGCTGAACATAGTTCCGATGTTTTGATCGATAACTGCATCATCCCAACCTTCTAAGTAAATAGTAAGGTTAAGTTTAGCAAGGCCACTTTCTTCGTCAGTTATGGCTAAAACTTTATTTTGACTAATAACTGATTCAGTTCCTAAATAATTAGCAGTCTTGAATATCGATTTTTCCATATCTACTGTATGGACTCCGTTTTTATGGTTAGCATTAAACGTTGTAACGTTATTAGCGTTAACAGTATTTGTGCCACTATAAACTTGATTTGAATATACGATAGATTCGTACTCACCATAAACGAATTCTTTTTCATCTTTATAGTCAAGGTAAATGTCGTTGTTGAGATTTAAAACTCCACCGACAGTAGTACTTCCATCTTCGACAGATGAAGGATTATATATAAAATTGTTAATTTCGTTTTGCATAAATACACGTAAGGCTTGTTCAGTGCTATTACGCGTAGTTAAAGATGAGTTATTTAAATATATGTGTTGACCACTAACGTAAGAATTACCATCGATGTCTTTTACTCTAAAGACAAGTGGTAAATAAATATAGTTTGATTTTTTAACTGTGTTAAAACCAGTTTCTAAGTGGAACGGATTTCCTACCAAGCTAAAATTCTTACTCTCATCAAAAGAACCACTTGAAGTTGGAGATAATTTATTTGATGCATATCCGTTTGCTTCTAAGTAATAAGTTAAAGTATCTTCGCTGATTTCGCTATTCGACCAATATATAGTAGGATCGTTATCATCTCTACTTAAGTCATAGTTTTGATAGTCAGATAAGTATACTTGACTGATAAATCCGATTTCTAAGAGTTTTGAATTGCCAATAGAAGTTCCACCAAATCCCATGCCTGCACGGGATAAGTATTGGTACCAAGCAGCAGTTCCACCAACAACACTAATCATCGATAGTATTGATAGGGAAAGCAAGCTAATACCAATAGTTTTTTTGTGTTTATTCTTGGTATTCATATGCGTTTATATCAATTCCTAATCTAACTTTTGTGTCACTAGCAGGTGTGCCAGTACATTCTGGATCGCTGCCTTCAAGCCAAATGAGAACTGTATATCTGATTTGTTCACCAGATTTAAAATTTTCGTATTTGAACTTTAAGACAGTGTCTTCGTCAACAAAATTTGTACACAATTGCTTATTTGTATCACTAACATATTCGTTAAAAGTTTCTTGACCATCGACAACTTTGACGTTTTTACCTTTGTTGGCATAAATTGTAGCGTTGTGTGAATCGCTATCAGTGTTACTATAAAGTTTAACTCTCATAATATCTTTAATAGCTTGGTTATCAACGTTGCTTCCATCTTCGTTATCTAAGAAGTTTAAAGAAAAGTCATATGTAGCTGATGTAGTACCAGTATTAGTAATAAAGAAAGTGTATTTAAGGTAGTTTAAAGAAGTTACTTCACCCTTAATGTTGCGTTGAGCGCCTTTTAAGTAATCAGTAGCTTCGCTATCTACTTCAGAATCTTTATCGATCATACCATAAGTATATGTATCCATTGTTGGAATATCGGCTATTCTTAAAAATGAAGTACTATCTTCTAGGTTAGACTTTTCAGATAAAGCTAAAGAAACGTTAGAACGATTAAGGTTAACAGTGAAAGATCCTAAATTACGTCCTAAGAAAGAAAGTATGACAAAAACAGCAACCACCACGGCGCTGATAGAAGATACTAATATTGTTATCTTTTTTCTTTTTCTTTTCTTGACGTAAGCTAAATCAACCACAAATTTCACCTCTTTCGTAGTATACAAAAACGAACAAAAAATGTTTTTGTTGACTAAATTTAAGCGTAAAATGTGTCCCAAAAAAATGTAACGAAACAAAAAGCCAGCTACCTATCATCGAACGCAGCGGAGTTTCCATCGCATTTCAGTAAGGTAACTGGCTATCTAATGCAATATTCTTAGACCCTATAGCTTTGCGTCATACCATTGCTGGCATTTTGCTTTTTACGGGACTATTTTAGCAAATAGCTTTTATTTTGTAAATAATAATTTTTACTTTTTTTGTAAATCGTTTAAGAGCTCTTGTCTTAACTTTTCTTTTTCCTCATCGCTGAGGTCTGTAAGTTCTACTTTCTTCTTGGCGTAGGCTTTTTTGATATACTTAATAAAGGCATAAATGTTAACTATTAATAAGATAACTAATGGTAAAACACATGTGAGTAAGTAAACAGTTGAGTGAGTTTGTAAGTAAGGAATCATGCCTGGTGTTCTTTGAGCAATCAAATAATCAGCTTCAGTTTTAGGCATAGTAGCTAACATGATAATAGATACGACAAATAAGAATATCGTAATAGCTGCATCTAAACTAAATGCAACTCCTAATAACATCTTCTTTTTAGTACTCATGTTTGACTCCTTTTTAACTGATTTACTTGGCTTTTTTAAGTATATCACTTTTAAGAGAGTAAAAACAATATACTATTTTATTAATAAAGAATGATTAAGCAACGACTCTAACAGCGTAGAAGCTTAAGAGTGAAGTTATTTTTGTATTAAGTCCACCTTCTGGAACTTCACAATTTGGATCTTCACCTTCGAACCATGCATAGCATTCAACTGATAATGTTTGAACTGTTCCATCTGCTGATTTATCAATTGTACCAACATAACCATTAGCAGCTTTAAAATCTGTTGTTGCTGTTACTTCTGATGTTTTAATTGCTTTATCTTTAAGAGAACTACTTACTATTTCGCTTGTGTAAGCTCCATCATTTTTAATTGCTCCATCTGTGTCTTTAACATATGTTAAAGATGTTGCGGTTGAGAATGGTGCTAATACTGTAACTGCATCTTCAGAAACAAAAGCAATTCTAAATGCTTGAGATACTTTACCATTGTCTTCGTTATCAACAATTGTGCATTTAGTTGTTCCCATATCGAGAAGAACACCATAGTCATTTGTTGAAGCGCCGACCATACTGAAATTCATTGTCCAGTGTGTTGCTCTATAAATGACTTCTGGTTCACCTGCAATTGTAGCTGTGTCTGTAGAATATCCGTTGACTAAACTATATTCACCTGTAACAACATCTTTTTTATAGACTTTTTTATTAGCTGCATCAACAGAACCATCACGCATATAACTTGGAAGTGTAACAATTTGTGCATTCTTTGTATTATCAACGGATGTTCCTGCATTATCATCTTTTACAAGTGTGACATTTAAATCAGATTCTGGATTATAAACAGCAACTTGTGAAAGACTGACATTAACTGCTCTGCTTGCAGAGAACCAAGCAACTGTACTTGAAGCAGCAGCGACTGTACTGATTGTTAAGAGAGCAACTGCTGGTAAAATAATCTTAGACTTTTTCATAATTAATTTTTTCTCCTTTAAAATTTGTGCTATCACGCAAAAAAAATTCAACATGCTTTTCTTTTTTCGCAGTATTGAATCGATGATAGGGTAATGCAATTAAGCTTATGTTCTTATTTGGGACGTTTAGAACTTAAACCGCTATTGCTGAAATATAGTACCATTTGAAAATTTTTCTGTCAATAAAAAAATACAAAGAGATAGCATTTAATTTTTATTGAACATTATTCACATTATTTGTGTAGATTTTTATAAAAAAGGTGATTTTGAAAAGGCTTTTTTGTTGAAATTTGTTGTCTTTTTAGATATACATAATAAAGTAAAAAAGCAAAACTATCGTAAGATAGTGACGCAAAGCTATAGGGTCCTATATATATGGATTGCCAGTTACCATTTGTATATTTATTAAAAAACTGGAGTATTAATGAAAAGCAATAGAAGTAAATCTGTCTTATTATCGATAGTTATGTGCTGTAGCTGTTTATTAGCTACTGCTTTTTCGACTATAGCTTGGTTTACTGCTAAAAGACAAGAAGAGATCAATAATGGTGGTACTTCTATCTTTAATAATCAAACTTCACTTCTTTCTTATAATGCTTATAAATTTGAATATAATGTCATCGGTTCTGATGATAATACTTTAGTCGACTATGATAATCCTCAAAATGGAAAGGTTATAGAGTTAAGCGAAGACGATATTAAAGCTAATAAAGCTCAAATGAATATCTTTGACCCAGCTTATCTTATTGTTAATGAAAATGTCACTTTATACGATATGCATACTAATATCGTTTATAAAGTCGTTTTGGATACTAATTTATCTGGAAATATTAGTGTTGTTATTTCTATGCTTAAAAAAGAAATGGAAAGAGATAGTTCTTTATATTACATTTCTCGTTATGCTGATATCCAAGCTTTTAGTCAAAAAGAAGTTGAAGACTGTATAGCTGATAACAAATATTTGCCAACTTTTTATTCTTCAGTAGCTGATAGCAATAAGACGACAAACGATCCTATGTTTTATGCTGTCTCTTATTTAGCATGGCAAAATAAAAAAGTTGAGAATAACAACGTTGCTCACTTATACGAAAAGAGTAATGACACTACAATCGTTAACGATTCTGTCGTCGTCAAAAATGATAACGACTCTGTCGATTCTTTAAAAGGTAGTTTGGCAAATTTAACTTACTATATCTCTATTGACTATTCGCCTAATGAGTTGGCTGATTTAGCTTTTTCTTTATCTGGTGTCAATATTCCAGTTTACTTTGACTGCGTTTTTAGCGTTAAAGTGGAAGGAGCTAGTAGCAATGAATAAAACTAAAATTGTTAACTCACTTATCACTTTAATTGTACCAGTAGTTACTGTTATCACTGCTTCTGTCGCTTGGTTTATGGCTAAGAACTTAGAAAAGGATAATGGTGCTAATGGTTCTTTAGGTTTAAGAACTTATTTCTATCAAGGTGATGGAACTAAAGATGATCCATATGAAATTGTTATTCCTCAACATTTATATAATCTTTCTAGACTTCAAAACTTTGGTATTTTAAAAGACAATAGTTATTTTAGAATAGGTCACGATTTTGAAAACGATGGAAACTATAAGTGCCTTAAAGTTGAAAACGGTGTTGTTCAACAAGAACATGTCGACTTTTTAGACATGAGTAGTATGAAATCGTCTTTTATGTCTATCGGTAGTGAAGGAACACCTTTCTCAGGTATATTTGAAGGAAACAACATTCCTGTTTTAAATTTAACTGTTGACTCTTCATTAGAAGATATGGGCTTATTCGGCTATTGTGATTCTGATTCAAATATTCAAAATTTAATTGTCAGTAACCTTACAGTCAACTGTGTTGGATATAGTAAAGAAGTTAATGCTATCGATGACTTGTATACTACTGTTGTCGATAACGCTTTGACTAAGAATACTGTCTTTGAAAAGGCTGATTTATATTATTTTGATAAATATGCTAATAAGCAAACTAAGTTTAGAGAAGAAAAGATTATTGTTGGTACAAACTTTAACGGAATTGATGCAGCTTCTGAAACTATAAATGGCGTTAACTATTCAAATAGCTATTTCACACCTTACTTTGACACTTCAGATAGTCGTTTTGAATATGACGTTAAAGTTAGTAATAACGCTTTAGATGTAATTACAACTGATGATGGTCAAACTCAAGTAAGAGTTAACTTAGACTTTATTAATAACAACGATGACTTTGCTAATACCAACTGTGAAATTGATACTCGTATTAGTTTAGTTGCTTCGACTATCTACAACAACAGAAAGTACTCTAGAGTTATTCAAACTTATTTAGCTAAGATATATTCAAATAGAGCTTCCGATAAAACCTCTACAGGTTATACTATGACAGTTTATACTGACTATGTTGATCCTAACTCTAGTTCACAATATACAAACTATTTCCACGGTAACAATATCGGCTTTTTAGCAGGTCATGTCGATGGAAGTATGACTAACTGTTACGTATATGACTCTAAGATTAATTTTAACCAAGGCGATTCAACTATCTTTAAGCCAGTAGAAACAGAATCAGAAATTGGTTTGGTTGGTGAAATTGGTGTTAACGTTGAAAACACTTTAGCTCCTGAATATGGCTTTTCTGATAAAGGTGAAATTGGTGTTATTAACTTTTCAGGTATCTATTCATCTATTCGTAGCGACTTTCCAACAAATACTATGCAAACAAGTATTAAGAAATCTGACACAACTGGTACAGATAGATTCTATGTTGACTATACAAAATATCTTAACCAAAACACTTATCAACTTTATGCTGAATATTTAAGAACAACTTCAGCTAGTATTCCGACTTATATTACTAGTTCTGGTCAAAATAACGGAGGAAGCTTTCAGCCAACTAGTGGTTCTGCTGCTAACTCTGTCGACTTCTTTGGCCAAAAGTTAATCGAAGATACTGCTACTACTGATAGAGGATTAGGTATCTTTAAAGTTGCTACTTCTAACGACCGTTCTAACTTTGATCCAACAACCTATAATAAAGATACTTACTTTATTAACGGTTTAGGAACTTCAAGTATTACAAACGGAACAGCTAAAACTGAAATTTATTACACTACTGCTGAAAACGATGCTAAAGACGGAATAACTAATCCAACAGCTTGGTATCCTTCAAACGGTGTTCACCCAAGTGGTGGAGACTATAACTTCGTTGAAAACATGTCTACTATACCTGATTATGCTGACTCAAGTACTTTCACAAGTAAATACGAACAAAGATCTAACTATGTTTTTAAATTAAACTTTGGAAATGACTATTCTAAAGTTGGTAATAACTCTTATTTCTACAATACAGATAGCAAGTTATTGCAAGAGTATTTTAAATACAAATTAATAGATAAATATGGGAAATCAATTGAACCAGGTAATAATAGATTTGGTCTTATGATTAGAAAAAGTGATTATACTCAACTTTCTTCACTTTCCTCATACTTAACTATTAGTTCTAATAAGTCTATTACAACAGTTAACGGACAACAATACCCAGCTAACTCTATTTTATTTGAAATAAGTAATAGTAATGGTGCTAACATCAGCGTTATTGCAAGTAGTAATAATAATCGCAACGGATATGTTTCTATTTATGGTTATGACTACGATAGTAGCGGTAATTTAAAGTACTTAAATGCTAATGGAAACTTAGGAAATACTGCAGTACCTTTATACACGATGTTTGTGCCAAATAATGACAATATTGATACATTAAAATACTTTAATTATGATTCAACTACTGGTAAAACAGATACTACAGCTGTAGTTGCTAGCGATACAAATTCAAGCAATAAGTTATTTGCACACATCTTTAAAGTTCCTAAAGGTAAATACTTTATCGGTTCGCCTAATGGCTCTATCAATATTTACTATATGGCTGTTCAAGGTCAAACAGCTGGTACTATTGATGAAATTAACGTTGCTCAGGGTATCAATAGAGTTGCCGGTGTTGACTTCTTATTATGTGATCCAACAGGTGACTTAAAGAAGTATGCTAAACTCACATATTTAGCTAAGTTTAATACAAATTCAGGTACTTTAAGAGTTTATTCTCAAGATGAAGTACATTTATATATCAGTTTAACTGTTAACGA
>ENA-ORPD01002646-ORPD01002646.1-human-gut-metagenome-genome-assembly--contig:-NODE-2646-length-10579-cov-3.553877_pt1 | contig 10579 bp, 9 predicted proteins | sample MGYA00242143_ERZ509076 | MGnify/ENA primary metagenome ERZ509076 (study PRJEB26280, sample SAMEA2338706) | human gut metagenome | biome: human gut; feature: human-associated habitat; material: faeces... | reverse complement strand
GCTATTAACTCATCAACGGTTTTCATTTCCCTTATCCGTTTGAGTGATAGTTTGTGTAGATATTACTTGGAGGATTATTGATGAGCAAAGAACCATTATTTGTTACATGCCCAGTATGCGGCAAAGTGAACCAGAAAAGCCTTTTTACCTATTCAGAGGTGCGTTGCCAGAGATGTCATAGAGAGCTGACAGCATTTGCAGATTTGGGTGTAGTTGTTGGTATTGATATGAATATTTTAGTTTTGTTCAATACTAATGAATCCATTGATTTAAATAGTTACGATTTCAGTAGCGATTTGATGAATAAAAATGTGATATTATTTACTTTTGCAAAAGAGGGCATGTATATCAGTATGGGAACTTTAAAATTAAGTAATGGTTCTACTGATAAGACACAAGAATTAGCTAATACTTCTAATAAACAACTGTATTATAGTTATGAAAAATTAGGATTATCAGAAATTGATTTTAGTGTTGCTTCTAGTAATAAAACAACTTTTAGAAATTATTTGGATAATTCTTATATTTCTATGTATCAAAAAAATTTAGCTTTAATATTACTTATTGGAATTCCTTATATTCTTATTAGTGGAATTCTTTCACTTTTAGTTGAAGTTTTGGTATTGGCACTTTTAATAAAAATACTTTATGGAAGATTTAATGTTCATTTTGGTGCTATTTGCAAAATTGTGATTTTAGCATACACGCCAAGAGTTATTTTCAATTTATTGTCAATTTTCTGGTCAAGTATTATCATGTATTTTATCGGTCAATTTTTGACAATTATTTATGTTACAATTGCTCTTCGGTATTATATTATAAAGAATATTGGGACTAATATTTCTAATATTATTAGAGGAAAAGATAGCAGTCAAGGAGATAATAATAATGAGTTATAATCATAAGATAATAGATAAAAAATGGCAAGAATATTGGGATAAACATCAGACATTTAAAACAATGCTTGATACTAAAAAACCCAAATATTACGCAATGGATATGTTTCCTTATCCTAGTGGAGCAGGTCTTCATGTGGGTCATCCTGAAGGATATACTGCTACTGATATTATTTGTAGATATAAAAGAATGAAAGGATTTAACGTAATGCATCCTATGGGATGGGATGCATTTGGACTTCCTGCTGAACAATATGCGATTAAAACAGGTAATGATCCAAGAGAATTTACTTATAAAAATATTGCTAATTTTAAACGTCAAATTAAAATGCTTGGTCTATCTTATGATTGGACTAGAGAAATTGCAACTTGTGATCCAGAATATTTTAAATGGACACAATGGATTTTTTGTCAACTTTATAAAAAAGGACTTGCCGAATTAAAAGAAATAGAAGTGAATTGGTGCGAAGGTTTAGGAACAGTTTTAGCAAATGAAGAAATCATTAATGTTGATGGTAGAATGGTTAGTGAACGAGGAGAATATCCTGTTGAAAAACGCCCAATGAAACAATGGGTTTTAAAAATCACAAATTATGCTGAAAGACTCTTACAAGATTTAGAAGAAATTGATTGGCCAGAATCGATTAAAGAAATGCAAAGAAATTGGATTGGCAAAAGTAATGGAGCGTTAGTAGATTTTAAAGTAAAAGATACTGATTATAAATTTACAGTATTTACTACTAGATGTGATACTTTATTTGGAGCTACTTATTGTGTGTTAGCTCCTGAACATAAGTTAGTAAATTTAATAACCACTAAAGATCAACTCTCAAGTGTAAAAGAATATGTTGAATTTGCCAAGGCTAAAACGGATTTAGATCGAACAGAACTTAATAAAGAAAAAACAGGTTGTTTTACAGGAGCATATGCTATTAATCCTGTAAATGGTAAAGAGATACCAATTTGGATTGCCGACTATGTTTTAGCAAGTTATGGGACTGGAGCAATCATGGCAGTTCCTGCCCATGATGAAAGAGATTTTGCTTTTGCCAAAAAATTTAATCTCGAAATCATACCAGTTTTAGATGGTGGTAATAGTTTAGATGCTCCTTATACAAAAGATGGGTATCATATAAATTCTGATTTTTTAGATGGTCTAAATAAAGAAGAAGCGATTGATAAAATGTTAAAATATTTAACGGATAAGAAAATAGGTAGGGTATCGGTAAATTATCGTTTAAGAGATTGGATTTTTTCAAGACAGAGATATTGGGGTGAACCTTTTCCAATTATTCATTGGGAAGATGGTACTATTGAATTGTTAGATGAAAAATTTCTTCCATTAGAACTTCCTAAAATAAAGGGTCTTAAATTATCAGGTACAGGAGAAAGTCCTCTTGCAAATGCGAAAGAGTGGGTAGAAGTAACAAGATCAGATGGGGTAAAGGGTCGCCGTGAAACTAATACGATGCCACAATGGGCAGGTAGTTGTTGGTATTATATTGGATATTTATTAAAACAAGATGATAAAATGTTAAATTTAACAGATGAAAAAGTTCAAAAAATGATAAATGAGTGGTTACCAGTTGATCTTTATATTGGTGGTGCTGAACATGCAGTATTGCATTTATTATATGCGAGATTTTGGCATAAAGTTTTATATGATTGTGGTATTGTGAAATGTAAAGAACCTTTCCAAAAACTTTATAATCAAGGAATGATTCTTGGTGAAGATGGTGTTAAAATGTCAAAATCGCGAGGAAATGTAATCAATCCAGATGCTATTGTTGAAAAATATGGGGCAGATACCTTAAGAGTATATGAAATGTTTATGGGACCTCTTGATGCAATGAAACCTTGGTCAACCAAAGCAGTAGATGGAGCAAGACGTTTTTTAGAAAGAGTTTATCGATTAGTAACAGAAGTTATTCAGATTGATTGTAATGATCAAACCTTAGAAAAAATATATCATCAAACAGTGAAAAAGGTAACTGAGGATATTGAAAGTTTACACTATAATACAGCTATTTCTCAACTGATGATTTTGACCAATGAGATTTATAAATATCCCATTTTAACGAAAGAATATGTAGAAGGATATGTAAAAATGATATATCCATTTGCGCCCCATTTAGGTGAAGAGTTATGGGAAATGTTAGGACATCATCAGACGATTACTTATGAAAATTGGCCAAGTTATGATAATAGTAAAACGATCAATCAAGAAGTAACGGTTGTTGTTCAAATAAATGGTAAACTTCGCGATAAATTACAAGTTAGTATTGATACTACTAAAGAAGAATTAGAAAGACTTGCTTTAAATAGTCCGAAAGTTTTAGCTAATCTAAAGGGGATGACACCAAAAAAGATTATCATCATTCCGAATAAACTTGTAAGTATTGTTATTTAAAATCTAATAGGATAGATAGTAATGATAGCTAAACTTTTTGTTCCCCATATAATTAAAGATCAAGTTTATCATTTTCAAATAGGATATCAACATATTATAATAATTGAAAATAAAAGATATATCAATCAAATCATTGTTAATAAACAAATTGCAAAAGTATTTATGTCTTTTTCTAATGTTTTCTTTTTTAATAATTTTGCAGAAATGGAACAAGATTTAGAAATTTTAATTACTTATACAGATGATGATTATCTTGTAATAATAGGTTAAAAGAAAATGATAAAAAATATTTACATTTTTTACTTTTTTTGGTATAATAATATTGTAAGATAAGTTACTTACAAAATATACAGAAAAAGGAGCTATTTTTATGAAAATAAATGTAAGAGGCAATGAATTAGTTAAAATGAGTGATAATGCTCGTGATTATATTATAGATCGCGTTGAATCATTGAAAAAACTATTCAATCAAAGTGAGAATGTAATAGCTAATGTATTATGTAAAGGAACAGAAAAAAATGTAATTGTAGAAATTACGATTCCTTTAAAACATATTATTTTACGGGCTGAAAGTAAAGCCGATACTTTATATGGAGCAGTAGATTTAGCAACAGATAAAATTGAAAGACAATTATTAAGACATAAACAAAAGGTAAATACAATTATTAAAAAACGCGAAGGTATTAGTAATTATTTCAGTAATTTAGAATCTAAAGATGAAGATAAAAATCTTAAAATAGCAACTAAAACAAAAGTTATTAATCCAGAAGTAATGACTTTAGATGAGGCAATTACTAAAATGGAAATGTTAGATCATGATTTTTTTAGTTTTATAAATGAAGCAAACCATCGTCATACTGTTGTATATTTACGAAAAGATGGTGGATATGGAACTATTGAAACTAAAGAATAAGATAGTACTGTTTATGTATTGATAGTAAACCTTATTTGAGCGTTGTCATATTGATTATGATTTATAAAGCCATGAACTTTTTTAGATTCATGGTTTTATTATTTTTAATTGATAATATTAACAAAATTTGGTATAATAATAAAGATAGAGGTAGATAAAATGATTAAACACATATGTATGGATTTAGGAAATACCATAATTAATAATATTGATTTCAATCTTCAATTGGGGTTAAAAATCGTATATAATCAGTCTATACATAAAAAACTTGAATTAGATACATTTATTCACATTGGTTTTAAATTAATGAAGGAAATGTATAAAGATAGAAATATAGATAATATTGAAATACCTTTTATAAAATATTTGTCTAATTTAGAGAAAATTGCTGATATAAAATACATAAAATCTTATGAAGAATTAGAATTAGAAATATATCAAAGTTGTGTGAAAGATACAATTATTGATGATGCTTTTGACTTTTTATTATTTGCTAAAAGGCATGGATTAAAAGTGTATATTTATAGCAATTCTACATTTTCGAAGAGAGCTTTGATGAGAACGATTGATCTGTTTCAATTAACTGATTTAATTGATGAATTATATTCATCTAGTGATGTTGGTTTTCGTAAACCTTCTGCCGAATTTTTTTTAAAAACAGATGTATCTAACCATATAAAAAAACAAGAAAGTATTTTTATTGGTAATGATGATTATTATGATAGATTATTTGCAAAAGCTATAGGAATTGAATTTGGTTGGTACAATAGAGATAAAAAGGAAGATAAGAATCAAGATGTAGTTTTAAATTTTTCTAATTATCAAACTTTAAAGGAGTTTATTTTAAACTATGATAACTAATTATAAAGAATTTAAAGAGTTTCTTAACGATATTCCTCAAAATAAAGAGAAACCGACTCTATTAATCCATAGTTGTTGTGGTCCTTGTAGTTCACATGTGCTAGCTTTGTTAAATCAGTATTTTCAAATAACAATATTTTATTATAATCCTAATATTTATCCAGAAGATGAATTTCAAAAAAGATTGAAAGAACAACAACGATTAATTAAAGAGATGAAATTAGATATCAACATTATTGAAGGAATATATGAATATGATACATATTTGAAAAGTATTCAAGGATTGGAAAAAAATGGGGAAAGAAGTAAAAGGTGCTATAATTGTTACGAATTAAGGATAATGAGAACCTTTGAATATGCTAAAAAATATCATTTTGATTACTATACGACAACACTTTCTATTAGCCCATATAAAAATAGTGAATGGATTAACGAGATAGGATTTCAATATCAAAACCAAAATTGTAAGTATCTTTATTCTAATTTCAAAAAAGAAAATGGGTATCAGCATTCTATAAAACTATCTCAAGAATATAATTTATATCGTCAAGACTATTGTGGTTGTGAGTTTTCCCTTTTTGAACATCAAGAGATTTTAGATAAAAAGCAATAGGATAAAGATACGTTTAACTTGAAAAAAATTAAATAATTTGATATTATATATTATAAGTAATTTTTAAAAATCTAAAATGATATTAGAAAGGATTCGTGATTAAATTATGAAATTATTTGATCCGGCAAATAAAGAATTAAAAAAGTGTACTAAGATTGCAGAAGCCGTTGTTGCTTTAGAAAATAAATATAAGGCGTTATCAGATGATGAATTGAAGGCTAAAACTGTTGAATTTAAAGAACGTTTAAATAAAGGAGAAACGTTAGATGATATTATGGTTGAGGCTTTTGCGACGGCTCGTGAAGCTTCAACTAGGGTAATCGGACTTACTCCTTTTAAAGTACAAATTATAGGTGCTGCCGCAATGCATTTTGGTAATATTGCGGAAATGAAAACAGGTGAAGGTAAAACTTTAACATCAGTTTTAGTTGCTTATTTGAATGCTTTGACAGGTAAAGGCGTGCATATTGTCACGGTTAATGAATATCTTGCAAGTCGTGATGCTAAAGAAATGGGTGAAATCCATAACTTTTTAGGAATTACAGTTGGTTTAAATTTACGAGAATTAGAACCAGATGAGAAGCGTGCGCAATATAATTGTGATATTACGTATTCTACGAATAGTGAATTAGGTTTTGACTATTTAAGAGATCATATGGTTTTATATAAAGAACAAATGGTTCAGCGTCCTGAAATGAATTTTGCGATTGTCGATGAAGTTGACTCTATTTTAATTGATGAAGCTAGAACACCATTAATTATTTCAGGTGGTGAAAAAAAGGGAGCAAATTTTTATCTTCAATCTAATACTTTTGTAAGAGGACTAAAAGAAGAAGATTATGAAATAGATGTCAAAGATCGTCATGTAACTTTACTTGAATCAGGAATGGCAAAGGCTGAGAAATTCTTTAATGTTGAAAATTTATATGATATGAAAAATGTTGGTCTCGTTCATTATATAAATAATGCGCTTAGAGCTAATTATATTATGGAAAAAGATAAAGACTATGTAGTTCATGATGGGGCGGTTGTAATTGTTGATCCGTTCACTGGTCGTTTAATGGTTGGTAGACAGTGGAGTGATGGTTTGCATCAAGCCGTGGAAGCAAAGGAAAATGTTCAAATTAAAAAGGAAACAAGAACTTTAGCAACCATTACGTATCAAAATTATTTTCGTATGTATCATAAATTAGCCGGTATGACTGGTACTGCTAAAACAGAAGAAGAAGAGTTTAGAAATATTTATAATATGTTTGTTGTTGAAATTCCAACAAATGAACCAGTTATTAGAATTGATGATCCTGATTTAATTTTTAGGTCTATGAAAGCAAAATATCAAGCCATTGCTTTGGATATTAAAGCTAGACATGAAAAAGGTCAACCAGTATTAGTTGGTACCGTTTCAATTGAATCAAGTGAACTTTTATCTAATCTTTTAAAACGCCATGGTATTCCTCATAATGTATTAAATGCTAAACAACATGCACGGGAAGCAGAAATTATTGCTCATGCTGGAGAAAAAGGAGCAGTTACGATTGCAACAAATATGGCAGGTCGTGGTACTGATATCAAACTTGGTGAGGGAGTTGTCGAACTTGGTGGGCTTGCGGTAATTGGAACAGAAAGGCACGAAGCAAGACGTATTGATAATCAGTTAAGAGGTAGAGCAGGACGTCAAGGAGATCCTGGTTATAGTAGATTTTATCTATCTGCTCAAGATGAACTAATGATACGTTTTGGTGGTGAGCGTTTTGAAAGGTTACTAGGAATGATTGCTAATCCTGATGTTGATGGAAATGAAACTCCTTTGGAATCTAAAATGTTTTCGCGTTTTGTTGAAAGTGCTCAAAAAAAGGTTGAAGGCTCTAACTATGATCGTCGTAAAAGTGTTGTTGAATATGATGAAGTGTTGAGAAAACAAAGAGAAATAATTTACAATCAAAGAAAGGATATTCTTTTTCTTGATGATATGGAACCAACTATTCATAAAATGATGCACTCTGTAGTTAGTCGTTATATTCCAACTTTTATGATTGATGATAAGAAAAATTCTGTTGTTGATGCTACTAGATTTATGAATGAATTTGGTCTAAAATATTTTAATCGAAATGATCTTTCTATTGAAGAAATTGAGGGATTAAATCAAAATCAACTTGAAGAATTAATTGAAAATAAATTTCATCAAAATTTAGAGGAAAAGAAAAAAGCCGTTCCTCTTGAAATTTTTCAAGAATTTTTAAAAGTTGTTTTATTAAGGGTTGTTGATAAATACTGGATGGATCACATTGACCAGATGAGTGATTTACGACAAAGTATAGGATTACAATCATATGCTCAAATTAATCCGCTTCGTGAATATCAAGAGATTGGTTATCAAACTTTTAATGATATGATTGCAACAATAAATGATGAGGTAACATTAACTGTTAATAGAGCTGTTTTAAGAGAAAATTTACAACGTGAAGAACAAGCTAAAGTAACAGGTACAAATGCGGGTAATTCAGAAACAACTAAGCGTAAACCAATTGTTAATAAAAATAAAGTTGGAAGAAATGATCCGTGTCCATGTGGATCGGGAAAAAAATATAAGCATTGCTGCGGCATGAATGAAAAATAGAACAATAAAGCAAGCTTAGGAGAAACTAAACTTGCTTTTTATATAGTTATGAAAGGGGAATGTATGGAAAAATATGAAATCATAAAATGGTTAGAAATTTTTGATAAAAGAATAAAGGATATCAAAGAAGTTTTAAATATTGATCAAATTTCCTCTCAAATAAAATTATATGAAGAACAAATGTTAGAAGAAGGATTTTGGGATAATGCTAAAGAGGCCTCAAATCTAACACAAAAAAACAATAATTTAAAAGATAGTTTAAATAATTATAATCAACTTATAAAAGAATATGAAGATTTAGCAATGATAGTAGAATTGAATGATGCAACATTATTTTTAGAAGCTGAAGATTTAGTAACAAATTTAGATAAACATTTAGAAAAAACTGAAATTGAATTACTATTAGATGAAGATTATGATCATATGAATGCGATAGTAGAATTACATCCAGGGGCTGGTGGTACAGAATCACAGGATTGGGCTTTAATGCTTTTTAGAATGTATAAAAGATATGCAGAAAGAAATCATTTTGATTTTGAATTAATTGATTATCTTGAGGCAAATGATGCAGGTATTAAAAGTGTAACCTTTTTAATAAAAGGTTTAAATACATATGGTATATTAAAAGGGGAAAAAGGGGTTCATCGACTTGTTCGCATTTCTCCTTTTGATGCGAATTCAAGAAGACATACATCTTTTGCTGCTTGTAATGTGGTTCCAGAAATTAATGATAATATTGATCTTAAAATAAACCAAGAAGATTTAAAAATTGATACTTATCGTTCAAGTGGTGCAGGTGGACAACATGTCAACACAACAGATTCTGCTGTTAGAATTACACATTTGCCAACAGGAATTGTTGTTTCTTGTCAAAATGAGAGAAGTCAACTTCAAAATCGTGAAAGGGCTTTGCATATTTTGAAATCTAAATTATATCAAAAACTTCAAGAAGAACAAGATAGGCTTAAAAAAAATATCGGTGCACCATTAACAGATAATGCATTTGGTAGTCAAATTAGAAGTTATATCTTACATCCATATGCAATGGTAAAAGATCATCGAACTGGAATAGAAAGTTCAAATCCCAATGACGTTCTAGATGGAAATTTAGATGAATTTATCCATGCATATTTAAAATGGTATAAAAACAATAGATAGGTGTGTAGTTATGAATTTACAAAAAAAACTATTTGATAAAAGACAAATCAAAGATTTTTTAATGATAAATTTAGGGGTTTTTTTAATGGCCATTGCTTATAGTGTTTTCATTGATCCCAATAATCTTGTAATAGGTGGTGTAGGTGGAATTGCTACTCTTTTGAAGGATATTCTTGCTCATATTACGATTTTTGGTATGCATATCACTTCATCATTTATTATTTTAATATTTAATGTTATTTTATTAGTTTTTGCTTTTGTATTTATAGGTAAAAGTTTCTTTTTAAAAACGTTATATGCTTCACTTATTTATCCCGTTTATATTTTTATATTAGAGTTAGTTATTCATTTATTAGGTGATAAGTTTATTAATTTGACGCTAATTGCCAATCATTTGCAACAACAAACAAATTTAGATTCCACAACGATTAAAGTAATAATGGCTGGTTCCTATTTGGTATTTGTTATTTTTGGAGCTGTGATTAGTGGAATTGGACTAGGGTTAGCTTTAAAAAGAGGTGCTTCCACAGGAGGCGTTGATATTATTCAACAAATTTTTTTAAAATATTTTAAAATTCCTTTTTCTGTTAGTCTTCTTATTATTGATGGTGCAATCGTACTTAGTGCTAGTTTTTATTTTCAAGATTTATTTACAATTTTATATGGATTTTCATTTATTCTGATATCAGGGTTTGTACTTGATTCCATTGCATTTAGCGGTTTTAATTCTAGAGCAGTAAATATTATTACCAAAGAGCCGTTAAAAATAAAACAAAAAATTTTTGAAGTTTTAGAACGTGGAGTTACAGAAGTGTATGCAAGAAGTGGCTATGAAGAACGTGAATTTACTATGATTGTTTGCATTATGTCCAATAAAGAATTTTATAAATTAAAATCAATTATTTTGGAAATTGACAGTAAAGCATTTATTTATGTTACAAGAGCTAGTGAAGTACATGGCGAAGGATTTAGTTATGATAGTCCCAAATAATAGTAAGAATTCAAAAATTCATGAATATAAGGTTAGCAAAATACGTGTTAAAAATAAAAAATATTATATATCATTTGATCAGTATGAAAATGAAATAATTTTAACAGAAGATCAAATGGT
>ENA-ORPD01002645-ORPD01002645.1-human-gut-metagenome-genome-assembly--contig:-NODE-2645-length-10583-cov-2.333967_pt1 | contig 10583 bp, 13 predicted proteins | sample MGYA00242143_ERZ509076 | MGnify/ENA primary metagenome ERZ509076 (study PRJEB26280, sample SAMEA2338706) | human gut metagenome | biome: human gut; feature: human-associated habitat; material: faeces... | reverse complement strand
CGCGCTGTCTTTGGAATGCTCACGGCAGGTGCTGAAAGACTGCCTGGAATTCTCGCGTCTCCTTTCCTTTGGACAGCCGGAACAGGACGTGAAAGAGGAAAACGGACAACCCGTGAAACATAGGACGAACGGTTTAAAACGATAAGGTATGGAAAGACAGAACCCAGGCATGGTCCGGTTTATGGACCGGCTGGATGAGAGAATGGAAGTCCTGGACAAAAGAATCCAGGATAAGGCGGTAAAAGCCGGTGAGGATTACCTCTCCTTTTTCGAGTCACACGCGGAAGAGGCGTACAAGGAGTATTACTTGTACAAGTGTTTCAGGGACTTGAAAAAGAAGGCAAGGGAATCGGGCAGTCCGGAAAAAGTGTTGGAATATCTGAGAAAGAGGCAGAATGTCTGCCTGGACACGTTGCTCAGGCAGGACATCGCCGCCCGTAGTACAAGCCCGATGGCGAACATGGCACACACGCTGCGGCTCGAATGCGTCCAGCTGCTCGTGGAGGATTACGGGCATTTCATCCGGATGCTTGCCGACTCGCTACGGCAGCAGGAGACGCTGCGGGATGCCCGGACACTGCGGGAAAAAGAAAACCGGAGGGGGCCAAAACTATAGGCTCCTTCCGCTCCCGGGTGACCACGGGTATAATGAAAATCAAGTCAAGTCATGGATAATGGGAATTGCAAAACATAGGGAATCCTACTTTGGACGGGTACGGAGACCTGCCTATGGAAAGCGGGGCATCCGGCAGGCACATCTTGACAGGCCGGGCGCCGGAACGGATATATCAAGGGCTGTTCTCCCAAATAACGGGGGGAACAGCCCTTTCTGTTGCCGCCAGCGGCGAAGGGTTAAGAGAGAGGCTGGCTACTGAAGAGGCAGTGGATGAACAGACGGCCCTTCTCGGTCCACACCGTATGCATGGCCGTGCCGGTTTCCCCGCTGCGGCTCTGCCAGCTGTGCGTATGGGTCCGTGTATATCCTTCCTTCTGATAACGTGCAGTGAGCATCCAGGTTCCGCTTTGGCGGAACTGGATGCCGAGAGCTTTCAGTCTCAGGTTCAGTTCCCTCCCGCTCATGCCCAGCTCCTTGGCGATCTGTGTGGGCGTATAGGTGCTTGATGAACGCAGTACCTCATCGAAATAACGTATCTTGGGGTCCACTTTCTTTCTCACTGGAAGCAGCAGCCTGTGCGCTGTTCCGGGCATTCAGGGCATTTTCCTTTTTCAGTTCGGATATGCGCCGGTCACGCTCCTTCAGCTTGTTCTCCGCCAGCATCAGGGCGCGTGAAAGCAGTTCAGCGTCCGTTTCCCCCTTTTTCCCCAGCAGATAGCCGCCCTCTTTGAGCGTGCGCGGGACCAGTTCGTCGAAAATCCAGCTCTCGAACCTCTCGGCTGATGGCAGGCGGCTACCGGCTATCAGACGATACAGGTTCCCCTCGTCGATGAACTTCACCTTCTGCCGTCCGCCCGCCGTAGGGATATCGTAAAATACGACACCCTTCGTCTTGCAATGGCGGGCAATGGCGTCATTGGTGTTCACGTAACCGAGGGCCTGTGCCACGTCAGCGGCACAGAACCACATTCTTCCTTCATTCTCTATGGTCCGGACCTTGCCGAACTGCGGATGTTCCGCAATGATTAACATATGCATGTCATGTTATTTATAGGTTGATTCTATCGCTTTGAATATCTCATGGATCACCTGGGGGACGATGGCGTTTCCGTATCCCTTGACGGACTGCTGCCGCCAGGAAGAAAAGGTGATACCGTCCAGTCCGTGGGGAACCCCATCATCTCGGCCACAAACAGGGGATTGAGTTGGAAACTTCTCCCAGTTCGGGCAAAGAAATCGGGAAGGCTTCCCTGCCGCGGGTTCTTCCCCTTCCTCTCGAAGTTCTCCAGCGTCGGTGCACCCTTCCAATCCCTTGCCGTCGGGGTCGGGAGCAGCCCGTGGAAGTCCAGGAAATCCGTCAGGCCGTTGGGGTTCTTCTCCCCGTCCTCCGCACCGTGCATGGACGTCCGACCCAGATATTTCCAGCGTTCCACCCGTTGCCGGTGGTGTATCTCCGTCGCTGTCGGGGTGGGCAGCAGCATCTCGCGGATGATTTCCGGAAGACCCTTCTGGAGACAGTTCGGCCCCCTCGGGCTGTAATCCCTCGCCATCGGAGTGGGCAACAAACCATACACGGTCCCTTCTGTGCGGGGCACCGACGGCACAAGCCGGAATAAGCAACGGCTGGACGGTATATCCTTCACGCTCAAGATCTCGGCAGATGTTCTCCACGACGTATTCCTCCCGTTTGCGGTATACAGGCTTAGCCTTTCCGAAAAGAGAGGGCTGATATCCCACGTGAGTCTCCTTGCCGGGCTGTACCACCTGGAGGATGCCACCAACGTTCTCACCAACAACCCAATCGGGCCGGATCTCGTGAATGGCACGGAGCATGTGAGGCCAGAGGTAACGGCTGTCCTCCGCACCTCTGCGCTGGCCGGCGACAGAAAACGGCTGGCAGGGGAAGCCTCCTGTGAGAACGTCGACCCGTCCCCTTCACCGGCGAAAATCCGTAGTTGTGATGTCTGTATAACTTTCTGCATGGCTGAACCAGTAATTTAAAATCCTGTTACAAAATTCATCTATCTCACAATGGAAGGCGTTACGCCATCCCATTCATTCGGCGGCGAGATCCGCCGCTCCGAACCCGCTGAAAAGCGAGGCATGTACCAGTTGCTTCATGTTTATTAGCCGATTGAAGGTCCCGTTTCTTTTTTTTCTTTCCCCGTCACCTCCAGAATGATGGTTTTCTCATCTATCTTCCGGTAGACGCCCCCCATCTCAAGCATGTTCTTGAGGCGGAGGATGTCGGTGATTTCATAGACTGTCATGCCGTTCCGGTGGACGAAGCGGATGTAGCCTTTCTGTCTTTGTCTTTCCACTTCCTCACGGCTCATTTGTAGCAGTTCGCAGATTTCCTCCAGTGTGAAGGTCAGCTGCACTTCCTTTGTCGCGCAGGCATAGGCCAGGATACTCAGCATCTGCAGGCATTTGCGATGCGCCTTGACAAGAGACGCAAACTTGTTGCGCTCGATCATGATGACTTTACTTTGATTTTCCATCTTCTATGATTTTTTTACGGGTTTGTTATTCCTGATATCCGGACTTTCGTCCCTGTATTCTTCACGGAGGAACCGGTATACATCCGAGGCCCAGAAGTATATCTTGCCGCTCAGTTTGAAATAAGGCAGCTTGCCCGAGTTACGCCAGCGGATAAGGGTCCGGTCGCAGACTTTCAGCTGCAGGCGCATGTCGCGGCTGTCCAGCATCTGCTTGCCATTGATGCTGGTCATGGCATCCAGTGCCGTTTCCAGCCGGGTGATGAGTTCACGTTGCTCGGAGAAGCTCTCCTGGATTAATGCTTTCAGCATTTCGATGTCTTCATTTCCTGTTTCCATCTTTTGTTCTTTTTCGTCCGTTATTTATCCTTCTTTCTGTCGCAAAGTTTGGGAAAAAGGAAATGTAAAAATAGGGCTGACGGATACCGCCAGCCCCATATTTTATCTGTAACATTCTGTATGTTAGGTGTATCTTGTCAGATAAAAAATAACATTCCTTTTTGGGTGCTATTCCAAATTTAATCATTGAAAACTTGTTTATCCGGACAAAAAAACTTATATTTGTAAATGTATCAGGTTTTATATAATATATGACGATATTTGATGATTATAAAAAATATAAGGACTTGTATTCTGTCTCTCCGACACTATTGTGGGAGTATGATCTTTCTGATTTTGACTGGTGGAAATCCAGAAAAATCGTGGTACAGCGTATACTTGAAAGAGGGTGGCTAAAAGATTTTTATGCGGCTTTCAACATATATGGGGGGATAGAGGGATTTCGGGAGATAGTAAAAGATGTTCCTTATCTGTCGCCCAGGGATATCAATTTTGTATGTATTGCATTTAATCTAAAAAAAGAAGAGCTAAGATGTTACACACGGAAACTGTTGAGGGAACAACTCTTGAACTCTTAAGAAATTTGGAACAAGAGGAAATGCTGTCCTCATTCTCTCTTGCCGGAGGAACAGCTCTTGCCTTGTATCTGGGACATAGAATGTCTGTGGATTTGGATCTCTTTACCCCTTTGCCATTTAATGCTGTCGTATTGAAAGATTTTTTGGAGAACAAGTACGGCTTTCGTACAGACTTTATGGAGAAAAATACATTGAAAGGTTCTATTGAAGGGGTTAAGATAGATTGTATAACCCATGGATATGGTTTGCTTGAAAAACCTTGTCTGGAAGAAGGTATCAGACTGTACAGTATGAAAGATATCATTGCCATGAAGCTTTCCGCTATTGCGGACAATGGTTCCCGTTTGAAGGATTTTATTGATATAGCTTTTCTTTCCACACGCTTCTCTTTCTATTCCATGTTGAAATTTTATGAACATAAATTTCCAAATGCAAATGTTATTAGACCATTCAAGGCTATTACTTTTTTTGAGGATATAGATTTTGAGGAAAATGTAGCCATGCTTGAAGGAGACTATAAATGGAAGCACATAGAAAAAAGGTTGATAGACATGACAAAAATGCAGGATAAAATATTTGACTCCTTACCTCTGAAATTGGCGGTATCTTCAGTAAAGAGACAAAATATCCACCAGAAAAAAATCAAATTGTAATTTCTACAGTAAAGAGAATAGTAATTATTATATCAAAAAAATATGAAAATCACAAAATACGAAATTGATATGTTGGATGTAAAGTCGGCAGATGCTTTCTTAATCCATTTTTATGATGATGATGATAATGACAAAGACTATATCATTCTAGTCGATGCAGGAAATTATAATGACGGACCAACGATCGCGAATTTTATTAAAAATCGTTATGGGAGGAAAAATATAGACCTTGCTATATGTTCCCATTGTGATAAGGATCATTTTGGTGGATTTGTTTGGTTACTTGAGCAAATAAGAGACAATGCTCCTAATAGAATTAATATTTCTCATTTTTGGGTAGATGATCCAGCTGATCATGTCTCTTTAGGCATGGTTAAGAGAATTAGAACTCATGATTCTTTAGTTGTAAAAGCGCGTTCTGTTTATGATCTTGGTGATAATAAGAATATGCTAGATATATTAGACGAATTAGGTAATAAAAAATTAATATGGACTGAACCTTTTTCTGATGCAGGTAAATATTCTGACAAACCATACAGTGTGGATGCATTCGATAATCACATTGAGGTACTGGGCCCTTCTGTGACATATTACGAGCAACTGGTTCCTGATTTTCGTAATGAATTGAAAAAAAAGGATTATACAACAGACGAAAATGAAGATGCATCTATTACCTTAATTGAGGGGAGAGTTTACAGCAAAACTTTAGATGATGCAGGTGATGATCCATCTAGTCATAATCAAAGTAGTGTTATTTTTATTTTCAAACCGGATGATGGAAAAAAATTCTTATTTATGGGGGATGCTGGTCGGGATGCAATTGATCATTTTCTTTATGAAGAAGATAAATATAAAATCAAAGGAATCTATTGGCTAAAAGTTCCCCACCATGGTAGTAATATAATATGGATAATTGGATGATCGATCATTTAAGGCCTAAAAATGCTTTCATTTCAACCGAAAAGGTCGGACATTATTTAAGTCAAGCTGTAGTCAACGCTTTAAAAAAATGTGATTGTAAGGTTTGTTCCACTCATAAACATGGTTCTGTATGGCATCATTGCGGCACTGCATCAAGGGATGATTATTCATCTATAATCTCATTTTTATAAGAGATCAGATGGATTGTTCAAGAATTAAAAATGAGACTAGCAATATTGTTGGCCTCATTTTCAATCCTTAATATCTAATATATAAGTTGTAGATGAAGAAATCTGAAGTCAACCTGCTTTCAAATATCATTTCAATGAAAATGAAATAATTATACGTATTGTTTCTAGTGTAATAAATGAGGCAGATATGTCTTAATTTGTAATTCTGTAAGCCATTCTGAATGAGCAGAAAGAGCATCTATTTTTCTTTTTGACAGTGGCGTAAGATTTGTACCCACAGATAGTGCTATCTCATGAAGTTCTTTTGAAGGTGCGCTATCAAGCAGTACCTGCCAACCTATAGATTTCTTAAAACACTCTTCAATTCGGAATTTTGCATTTTGATCATTCTTTTCTCTAAAAGCAATAACATCATCTAAAGAAATTCTATGAGCCGATAATACTAACTCTGGGACATTTTCCTTTTTGATATTATCCATAAACCGATCTACCATTGAATTCCATTCTGACCATAGCAAAGAAACATAAGCGTAATATGCGGAGTTTTTCTTTGTGCGATTATAAATATTAGTTCGTATTTGAATGGTCCGGATTCTGTTCATTAGAACTTCTATCGATTGAAACATTAAACAGATAGTATTACGAACTCCCTTTATATCAGGACGAGCATTTCCCGCATCACTAATTACCACATTCTCCACCCGATATAATTTATTGGTACTTTCTGTTAATATATAAGCCCCCTGATTGTCATATAAACCGCCATCAACAAGTAATGTATCCTTATATTTTCCTTCTTCATAATATCGTTTGTCTATTTGAGTAGGTGAGAATATGGACGGCACACAAGTGGAGGATGCAACAGCGAAGGATATAGGAATTTCTTCTCCTTTAATGATGCTTCGACCATTTTCTCTATAATCATATCCTCCCACATCTTGTTTTGAAAATGTAAAAAGACGTCCTGTCGCCACATTAGTAGAATTAATACCGGCAATAGGTGAATCTGGTAAATCTTTCAGTTTTTTCTTTCTGAAAAACAACCTGTCATAATATAAGGCGATCCACTTACTACTTGGAATAAGATAGAATCCCCAATACAGCAACAAATACAAAAACAAAAACCACCCACTTACAAAAATCCCCAACAATGCTGGGAGTAAAAAAACGATTGCGAGGTTTAATATAGCCCCCCAAAGTGAAGAATGTGCTAGACACTTACGGAAGGATTGCTCAATCTGTTCAAAAGGTTCGTCTTTATGCAACAAGTAAAATGCAGCAATAATAGACCCTCCCGATACGGAAGATATAACATCAACCTTTTCAAGCAAACCCATCTTATGAAGAGCCCGCAAAGTCCCCAAATGATAAGCTGCTGCTCTGTAGCCACCACCGGACAATGCCAATCCAATACGTTTTCCGTTTTCCCCCATACTTATTAATTATATTTTTGCATTTATATATATTCCATCATTACCGGAAATAGCCTGTACAAAAGGTAAGTCTTCCTGTTCCAGCCAATCACTCATTTGCCGGAACTGCTCTTTATCAGTACTGCTCGGTGCACAGTTCCCATTCGGGTGGGAGTGCCACTCTCCTAGATAAGTTACTTGATGGTATGTTTTCCTCGATATCTCATTCTTCACTTGAGAAAGCCCTTCACATCCTCGAATAAAAGAAGCAGGAGTAGATTGACTATCACAAGGAGCCGGATGCATATACAAGACATAAATTATTCGTCGGTCTTTATCATAACAACCAAAAAGACAGCCACCTGTCTCTTTGTCGTGAGACAGCCTTTTTTGGTTTTCCATTTCATTTTGGACATCATTGGCGAGATATACCTGTATATCCTCGGATTTGTATTGTTTCCATTTTGAAATGTTTAAACTAATTTTACTGACCGTACTATCCTGTCCATTCACCCTCCAGATACACAAACTACAATTATCCCTTTTGGATGCTTTTTGTATTTGTTGTGAAGCGATACCTGCGAGAATACCTACGTTATCATAATCCAGAATGCTTGATATTGAACGGCAACTAAAACTATTTGTTCTTTGTTGGTCCACCATTTCCAAATGTGATGACAATTCAGACCGGATGATCAGATTTCGTTGATAACTCATTTCCAGCAAATCCAAGCGTTGTGTTCTTGCTTTATCCTCCATCAACATAACCAGCTCATTTCCCCTCGGATTCAAGAAGACAGTACAACAACGATATTTCTCACTATATGGTTCAAAAGCAATCTTTCGTTCTACAGCAACTGAAGTACTAGCATCAACAATCAAATCCGTATCTTTATATATGATCTTCTTATCATTTTCTGACAATCGAAGCATGTCTTTCTCAATCGCAGTAATTTTCTGGTCAATAATACCACTATAATGATTTTCCAAAGCTTTTACCTTTGAATACATCACCATATTCGGAGACAATATATGGCGGGCTACATTGTGCGGCAATAAATAGTCAAAATCTAGAAATACGACCTCTTCACTTATGCCCTCACGCACAAAAGAGTCCAAGATATTAGAGCCAAGAGTACCCGCACCTATCACAACTAACTTTTTGTAGAGGAGATCTTTGGCGTTAAAAAGAGCATTATATTGCCTCGCTACCGGTTCAACAGTGAAAATAATTTCTATCGGAATTTCATTAAACCACTTCTTAAAATTTTCAGGTGTAAGAACTCCATACTTATGCCTAATGTCCCTCGCCTTTGGTGTAATTCTTACAAGGAATAAATCTATACGCTCATCTTTACCTCTTGCCATCCTCTTTGAAGGTATATAAAGAAGTATCAATAGAGGCAACTGTGTCTTCCCTGCCACCGTTGAAACAAGTGTTTGTAGAATGGTATCAGGAACCGACTTCCCAATAACAGACGATATATCAGCCAATTCTCCAATAGTCTTAGGCAAACAAGCCATATTTTTGGAAACATTGCTGTTTGTTGGAATATTTACAATATAATGGGTTGCCTTGTTCTTGCTGACAAACTCCAGCGTGGAAGTCAATTTTGATAATTCCGTATATAACCCATAACAAGCATCTACAGACTGGATATTCTTAAAAGTACATATTTTATTAAATTGAAAGAATACTTCCAAAGGTCGATCCTTTTCGTGTAACAGTCCCAAACTATTTCTGTTAAACCAATTTATGATATAATTGATATAATCATAAGCATTGAACTGGTGTCTGAAGTCTGAAAAAGGGACATCACTGATACATAAGGATACAGGATGTTCAAAGGCTCTAGCATTAGAATGTGGAAGACCTACCGGAAAATCTTTTCGCAGTGCATAGACCTCTGGTAAACTGAGATCCTCTTTCGTACAAATAACAGCTATCTCCTCAACTTCCTGAATAGGATAAACCGGCTCATCTGGTATGCTGAGACGATGCAAAGTTAGAATAATAATTTCCGCATCTGCCGAGTTGCGGATACATGAATTCACTGTCACACAAGGATGTAGCAAAGCCGCCTTATGTATTGTAATAGCACGTGGAAGCCTTAATTGACTTCCACGTATCTCACTGCCTTTTAGTATCTTATATTCTTTATACATTTTATCTGTCATTTACCGGCTCTAGGTGCCGGGCGCGAAATAATAGTGTCACCGGCGGCCACAGAAATAGTTTCATGTCGTTTTCCTGTTTCAGCAATTTTAAAGACAATAGGTTGCGATATATTTCCTTTAAGATGGTCTGTTGCTGTATTTAAGAAATTGTCTTTGTTGCCAAGCCGTTTCTTATACTCCGTTTGGGCCTGATAACAAGGAGGATTTTTGCCATCATTCATAATCGCGTTGGAAGAGGCAACCACATAAGCTCTGCTACCCAGTTGCTTCTTCATTATTTCTTCAGCGGAAGGCATGACCTTTTCCTTGTCTGAAGAATCATTGAAGAACGTCCACGAACAATGATGGGGTGCCAAAAAAATATCCCATTTCAAATGTTCGTCATCTATATTGTTATCGAGAATATGCTGCCAAATTTCATGTTCCGCATCCCCACCCATTAATACACGGCATTTAAAACCAGCACAAGATGATATTTTGAACCCGAACTGAACAACTATAGATGTCGCATTCTTGTCATCATCTTCTTTGCAGACAGTGATATCCTCCTTGAAAGGAGCATGAATAAAGATTTCTAACCATTCGAACGGCTTTCCGTTTGCCGATAGAACTGTCTTACCCGGAACATATCCGTAACGGCTATCAAATTCCTTATCTTTATCATATCCCACTATGCGGAGGTAATTGCCATATCCACCATTATAGCTTCTATCACGATCATAAATTTCCCGACGACGTTTGGCTTCTCTTCTGATATCCTCAGCACAATCAGTTAATACGTTGCCGACACCTCGCGGTGTAACCCATAATTCCCCGATTATAATTTTATTCTTATCTCTTTCCTTGTCGTATTCACTGGGTGCACCATGAAAGAAGTTCGTACTAAAGCCGTCACAATGGTCTTTGTGAGGATGTGTATTAATAAACAAATCCACAAAAGGGCGACCTTCGATGTCCTTTTTAAGCTCATTCAACAAATCTCTTTTTACATCAAAATAGATCTGTTTACCATTGTCCACAAGATTGTCTTTTATTTGGCAATCAATAATAATCGTCTTACCGTTACTCAACTTTATTAAAGTACAATCTGCATTACCGACAGGATAAAATTTAATCGTGTGTTCCATATTTGTTAGAAATAAGAATTATTAAAAAATAAAATAATGCCATAATAATCATCTAAAGTATTTATCAAAT
>ENA-ORPD01002640-ORPD01002640.1-human-gut-metagenome-genome-assembly--contig:-NODE-2640-length-10598-cov-1.736033_pt1 | contig 10598 bp, 8 predicted proteins | sample MGYA00242143_ERZ509076 | MGnify/ENA primary metagenome ERZ509076 (study PRJEB26280, sample SAMEA2338706) | human gut metagenome | biome: human gut; feature: human-associated habitat; material: faeces... | reverse complement strand
CAGCCAGTCTGGTTTATCAGAATGATAAAGCAGTAATGATTAAAGATTCCAATGCCTATCTGGATAAGATTTTGGTAAAGAACGGCCAGAAGGTAGTGAAGGGACAAAAACTTGCCACCTATCACGTAAAGATTTCAGATACAAAGTTAAAAAAGAAAAAGCTGGAAACGGAACAGGCAAGGTCTGAGTATGACGTGAACCTAAAGAGCAAGAGAAACGAAGTACTGCAGCAGGAAAGAACAATAAAAACGCTCACGGATGCAACCGAAAAAAAACTGGCAGTGCTGCAGTTAAACAAGTTAAAAAGCGAGTACAAAGATTTGCAGAAGCAGGGGAAATCCATTCAGAAAAAAGAGAAAGATTATAACGATTTGGTACAAAAACGGAAATCTGCCACACTTACGTCTCCATACAGCGGAACAGTTGCAGAGATAACGGATTCTATCGGTGATGAGGCGTCCGGTGAAAATATTATGCTGATTCGTGATAAAAAAGATTTTCTGTTAAGTGCAGAAGATGCTTCCGGTCTGCGGTATAACATGACGGTAGATGTTGGTTTGGGAGCAACACTTGATAGTATTAAGTATCACTTAAAAGGCAAAGTGATTTCGACCGATAATTTGCAGCAGGACTTGCAGGATGGAAATGACAATGACGGTGAGCAGCAAAATGAAAGCGGCGGTGCTCAGTTAATTCGTCTTTCTAAGAAAGATAGAGAATCCTACCAATTTTCAAAATATAACATTTACATCACAGGAGTGAGTTTGAAAATTGAGGATGCCTTACTTGTCGATGCGGATGCCGTATATGAGGAAACGGAGAATGAGGAAATCAAGAATTTTGTTTATCTTGTAGAAAACGGCAAATTACATAAACGCTATATTGTTAGTAACTATAAACAGGAAAAAACGTATTTGGTAAACCAAGGTCTGGAAGAAGGCCAGACGCTGGCGATTGTATCAAAGTAGAAAGGAGAGGTAAGTCGTTATGATTCATTTTATCAAGCAGAAACTTCTCCATAAAAAATGGATGGTTGTGAGTCTTTTAATCGGTAATATTTTGTTGATTGCCATTGCCTGCAGCAATCCAATGTATCAGGGAGCGGCACTGCAGAAAACATTGTCCTCAAAACTGGATGAGTATATTCAAGAGGAGAATCAAAACCCGGGTGTGATTTCTTTTGAGGCCAATATGAAAGGGCAGGATGGACAGGAAAAGGAATATCAGAGCATGAAGGATGAGGCTGCCGGTGCAGCAGACCGTCTTGATGTGGAGCAAAACTATTTTGTGACATATAACGAGTCGTCCAAAACCAGAGGACACTATGTAGGAACCCGCAATAAAGATGACATGACAAAGACAATCAAAATCAGCAGTTTGTCGGAACTGGAGAAACACAGCACGATGTTGTCTGGAAAAATGTATCAGGATAAAGTGGGTGCAGATGGCGCATTGGAGGCAATTGTTTCCCAAAAATGTATGAGCAAATTAGATATCATGGTGGGCGACATCATTGAGCTCAACCGTTTTATGGATGCTAAGGGCAATGCCATCCGAGTAAAAATTGTTGGTGTGTTTACCAATAAAGAGGCAGATGATACCTACTGGGTACAGTCTCCGTCCGATTATTATATGGATTTGTTTATTTCACCAAAAGTATTTGAAAGTGATTTTATAAACTTAAAGAAACAGTCTTTTGTAATGACCACCACATGGTCGTTGGTTTTCGATTACAAAGAACTGGCTGCTGAGCAGATTGATTCGTTCGTAAGCGAAACGGAAGATATGATGCAGGAAACATCGGATGCATATAATTGTAAAATTGATGAGCCGGCTTACTTGGAGGTTCTCCGTGAATACCAGACGTCTGCAAAGAAAGTGCGCACAACACTTCTTATTTTACAGTTCCCGGTACTGGCGCTTTTGCTGGCTTTCATTTTTATGATTTCCAGACAGATGTTAGATTTGGAACAAAATGAAATTGCCCTGCTAAAAAGCCGTGGTTCGAGTAAGAAACAGATTATACTGATTTATTTTTTGCAGTCCGTTATTTTGTCAGCAATGAGTGCTGTTGTGGGACTGCCGATTGGCTATTTCCTATGTAAAGCACTTGGCTCAACGAATGGATTTTTGGAATTTATTCAAAGAAAAACATTACATATCACGCTTGGCACTTCGGTATTTTTGTATATGCTTGGTGCGATGCTTATATCCATTGCTTTCATGGTGTTACCGGTCTTCCGCGACGCCAATGTTACAATTGTTAATGTAAAAAGAAACAAAAACAAAAAGCATAAAAACATTTTCCAGAGAGTATATATGGATGTGATACTGCTCGTGATTTCTCTGTATGGCTTGTATAATTTTACAGAGCAGAAGGAAAGTCTTATGACGCAGATGTTAGAAGGAGAATCGTTAGACCCGTTTTTGTTTATTTGTTCTTCGCTGTTTATCATCAGTGCCAGTCTGGTAGCGCTGCGCATCCAGCCGCTTTTGATTAAACTTGTTTATCTGATTGGGAAAAAACACTGGAAACCGGCATTTTTCGCTTCGTTTTTACAGATTTTGAGAACAAAGGGAAAACAGAGCTTTATGATGGTCTTTTTGATGCTGACGGTTGCACTTGGTATTTTTAACGCAACGGTGGCGCGGACGATTCTTTCCAATTCGGAGAGTAATATCCGGTATGAAACAGGAGCAACACTTGTTCTTAAAGAGCAATGGGAGAGCAACGAAGCGTTCCTTGCGGATAATCCGGATAAGGAAGTATCCTATACGGAGCCGGATTTTTCGACCTATGAGAGCATGAAAGGTGTAAAACATGCAACGAAAGTTTACTGTGAGGATGAGATTTCTACATCACTTGGCAAAAAAATGAGTGACAATGAAACAGAAACTTCGTTGATGGCAATTGACACGAAAAATTTTGGCTTGACGGTAAGTGATTTTGATTCGACACTTTTGCCGACGCATTTGAATAATTATTTGAATGCAATGGCGGGTAATCCGGATGCCATTCTTCTGAGTATGAATTTTCAGAAAAAAATGGGCGTCAAGCTGGGGGATAAAGTAACCTATACAACAAAAGATAAAAAAGAAATGACAGGAGTTGTGTATGGGTTCTTTGATTATTTTCCAAGTTATGTGAAGCAGACGCATGAACTAAATCAGCAGGATACGCTTGTGACAACGGATCATTATCTGATTGTTGCCAATCTGGCACCGGTTCAGCAGACGCTTGGCGTGAAGCCATATCAGGTATGGATTCAGACCAACGGTTCTTCGAAATTTATTTACGATTATGCGAAGAAAAACGGCATCGAATATACGGTGTTTGAGGATGTGGCATCCAAACTGGTAGACGTAAAAAACGATGCACTGTTCCAAGGAACCAATGGTATTTTGACGATGAGTTTTATCATTATCTTGATTTTGTGCTGTACCGGATTTTTGATTTATTGGATTTTGTCAATCCGGCAGAGGGAATTGCTTTTTGGTGTGTTCCGTGCGATGGGTATGACAAAAAAAGAGATTATTCAGATGTTAATTAATGAACAGATTTTCAGTTCCGGAATTTCAATTTTGATTGGTGCCGGACTTGGTGTTTTGTCATCTGTTCTGTTCGTGCCATTGGTGCAGATTTTCTATGCCTCGACCGACCAGACCGTGCCGCTTACAGTTGTGTTTAAGGCGCTTGACATGGTTCGTCTCTTTAGCGTTATTGGCATTGTAATCGTAATCTGCATGGTAGTTCTTGGTAAGCTGATTAGTAAGATTAATATTTCCCAGGCGTTGAAGCTTGGTGAAGACTAGGGAGGTGTCAGAATGGAAAATATGATAGAAACTAAAGATGTGATTCAAAGCTTTCCGATTGCCGGTGGCAAGGAACTGGTGGTTTTGAAAAACATTAACATTCAGATTCCGACCGGGAAACTTACGATGCTTAGAGGACGTTCCGGCTCCGGTAAAACGACGCTGATGAATCTTTTGAGTGCACTCGATTACCCGAAAAGTGGTGAAATTTTATTTGAGGGAAAACCGATTCAAGATTTGCCGGAACATGACAGGGAGCAGATGCGGAAAACGCAGATTGGATTTGTTTTTCAGTCGGTGGCACTGATTCCGATGATGACCGCCTACGAAAATGTTGAGTTTGTTCTTAGACTCGCCGGATACAAAGGGGACAGGAGAAAGCGGACGGAAGAATGTCTGAAATTAGTTGGTCTCGGAAGCCGTATGCATCATATGCCGCAGGAACTTTCCGGTGGTGAGCAGCAGCGAGTGGCGATTGCACGTGCGATTGCACACAAGCCAAAGATTATTTTTGCCGATGAGCCGACGGCGGAGCTTGACAGCAATACCGGGCTTCAGGTCATGAAGATTTTTAAGGAACTGATTGAAAAACAGGGAGTAACCATAGTAATGACGACGCATGATACCGGATTGATGGAGATTGCCGACTGCATCTATCATATTGAGGATGGAGAGATTGCCGATGAAGATTAATTTAAAAGAAAAAATAAGCAAAGTAAAACAAATAAAGAGTCCTGAACCTGCAATGGAAAATCCGGAACAGACAATGGATGTGCCGGACGATGTGATGATTGAGTGTGACAGTCTGGTTAAAATTTACAAGACCAAAGATATTGAAGTGTTGGCGCTTCAAGGGCTGGATTTGACCGTGAAGCGTGGAGAACTTATGGCAATTATTGGAAACAGCGGAAGCGGTAAGTCCACTTTTTTAAATATGATTGGTGGATTAGATCGGCCTTCAGCGGGTAAACTGTATGTGGATGGAAAAAATCTTTTTCAAATGACGGAAAACGAACTGGTTAAATATAAGAGAAGTACCGTTGGTTTTGTGTGGCAGAATAATGCGAGAAATCTTCTTCCTTATTTGACTGCGTGGGAAAATGTAATGACACCGATGCTTTTTGTGGAAGAAAAAGAAAAGGCAGTTTCTGAAGAGGAAAAAAAGAAAAGGGCGTTGGAACTTCTGGAACTGGTGGGCCTTGGACACAGGAAGGACAGTAAATTAAACCAGCTTTCCGGTGGTGAGCAGCAAAGAGTTGCGATTGCAATTGCACGTGCGCTGATTGCCCGTCCAACGATTGTGTTGGCGGATGAGCCAACCGGTGCCGTTGACCGAAAGACTGCGGATGACATTTTGGAAATGTTCCGTAAGTTAAATGAGAAACTTGGACTTACGATTGTCATTGTAACGCATGATAAAGAGTTGGCAAAAAAAGTAAATCGTGTTGTTTCTATTCGCGATGGAAAAACGAGCAGTGAGCGTATTATGAAAAATGATTACCGCGAGCGCATGGAACATTTGGACATTGACTGGCAGGAAGAAGAGACGCAGGAAGAGTTTGCGGTTCTTGACCGCGCCGGACGTGTGCAGATTCCAAGTGAGCTGCTGGAACAAATGGGAATGGATGGAAATAAAGTAAAACTGGAATTTATTGGAGGGAAAATCGTTATTGAAAAGCCGAAAGATTAGTGCTATACTAGGGCTACGTAATGGGAGCAGGGAATTGCTCTCGGAATGAGGTGTAAAGATGAATTACATGAAAGGTTATAATAATCGCGAGAGACGAAGAAGAAGGCGCAGCCGTTTTTCTAAAGGCTCTGATAACTATATAGGAAACAGTTCATATTCAAGCAGAAGTAAATATCGAAGCAGTATGGGACAGGCAGTGTCAGGTCGATGGATTGTCTGTCTCATTGCAGTAATTGTGCTAATTGCAGTGGGTGCCGTCTGCTTGGTTCAGGCTGAGTTTGGTAATGATGAACAGCCAAAAGGGCAGGCTGTGGCGAGTGGAAGCGGTGTTACGGTAACACAGACGGCACAGGCAACGGCAGCAGTGACAGCGGCAGCGAACGGTGCAAGTGCTACGTCACAGCAGACAAAAGTTCCTGAAAAGGGACAGGCAACCTATGCGCCGGATGGGATTGCAAATGAAATTGCCGCAGTTCCGACACTTGCGCCGCAGACCATTCCGACACCTGTGCCAAAGATTCGCTCGAAAGCAGTTGCCTTATCGTTTGACGATGGTCCAAGCACAGTGAATACACCAAAAGTGCTTGCTTTATTAAAACAGTATCAGGCACATGCGACCTTTTTTGTGGTAGGAACCCGTGTAAAGGAAGGCGCAGAAGTTTTGAAACAGGAAGTAGCACAGGGATGTGAAATTGGAAACCATACGTGGGATCATGCTAATTTAGCAAAACTTAGTATGAAAAAAGTAAATAAACAGTACGATAAGACGGCGGATTTAGTGAAGAAATTAGTTGGTTACGACATTACACTGCTACGCCCGCCATATGGTGCCATCAGTGCTAAAATGCGTAAAAAATTAAAACATCCGATGGTGCTGTGGAATACCGATACTTTGGATTGGAAATCAAAAAACACAAAAGCTATCATGAAGGAAATCAAGAAAAATGTCAAAGATGGAGACATTATTCTGATGCATGATATTCACCCGACTACCGTGGAGGCACTGAAGAAGGTTCTTCCATGGCTTGTAAAAAATGATTATGACATCTTGACAGTTTCTGAGCTTGCCAAGCGAAAAGGCGCTGTTATGCACGACGGAAAAGCATACGGCGGTTTCACCGGCAACTAAGTTTGTCGTAGTATTCGTACAACTTCTGCACGCCGTTTTCCAAGCGGTAGTAATGAAAGATGTATGGAATTAAAAGCACAAGAAATAAGATATCCAGTGCAAGAAGTACCGGCTGTTTTGGAAGAAGGAGGCTGGCAAATAAACTCAATATCGTAAGCAGTGCAAAAAGTGCCGTCACGATTAAGTGAATCAGACGTTCGTGCTGAAAAAATTGAATTTGAATGAGCAATTGCTTTTGTTCCCTGGCGGCCTCTGCGGTGGTCAGGGATTTTTTTGTTGTTAATGTTTCGTAGTAGTTCAGATAAAACTGTAAGCGTTTCTTCATAGCAGCATCCTCCTGAGCGTTTTTGTGATGGTTTTGTTAGGTTTATTTTAATTCAAATGGTGGGAAAATGCTAGGGGGCAAGTGAGTGTTGACATTTTTTTTGCTTTCCGTAATTCCGTAGAAAAGCTTTGCGTCTCGTGGGGCACTTTCGTTCGTTGAGTACGTAGCGGTATGGGCACTGAAACTACCAGTGCTACATACCGACGTACTCAAAACCCACTCATCGCAAAGTTTTTCTACGGAATTACTGGAATTCAAAGAAAGTGCCAACGAACACTTGGCACGAAAATTGCAAATGGTGTATCAATAACCGGTGCTAGAATTTGGTTGACATGAGCTATCAACGATGTTATATTAACAAAAAAACGAGGAGAGGATACACATGAATCAGAAATTATATTCAAGATGTTATATGTACATGTATTGCGGACATACACAGTTATAAACATGCAGGGTAAATGCATTAGGTTATAACGTGTAGGTCTTTTAGTCTAGTGCATAAAACCAGAATATAAGAGAAGATTTTATATATTGCATCTTATTCGATTGGTGATATCGCACTAGACATTGTATTGGTTGGTGCGATTTTTGTATTTACAAGGAAGAGGTGCAGAGAATGAATGATTTAATCAAAAATTCGAAATCGGTTGATTATGTTAAGAACCGTGTTAAGGCTAGAAGATTTAAAAAAGAGGATGCTAAAGAAGTCAGAAATCTTATTGTCAGGAATTTCTTAGAGATTAACAGTAGAGATTATGGATTATCGGCGATGGAGACGCTTGCAAAGGTTTATGATGAAGAAAAGGTCCTAAATGTGGCAAGTTATGCGCATATGTACGTTTTTGAATTTGAAGAAAAAATTGTTGGAACAGGTTCTATCTCAAGTTTTTGGGGTAGTGAAACAGAGAGCATACTTTTGTGTATTTTTGTTCTTCCGGAATTTCATGGAAAAGGTATTGGAAGCAAAATTATAAGTACATTGGAACAGGATGAGTTTTATGTAAGAGCAAATCGAATTGAGATACCGGCATCCATTACAGCAACAGAATTTTATAGGAAATTTGGATATGATTATAAGGATGGTGTTAAGGAATTGGACGATGAACGTCATTACAGATTGGAAAAATTTAAGGAGACTGTATGATGAAATTAATTGTAGATGCAAACTTAATATCTTTCAAGGTGCCAGAGTAAAAAGTTTGTGTCAAATGTTTGCTGCCAGTTTCTACGGAATTACGGAAAACAAAAAAAGTGACAGCGAACATTTGACACAAACAAAGCAACGGAAAACATTGAAAAAAAATCTCATTTGTGCTATCCTTAATACAGTTGCGCAAGCAGCCAATTTTGATACTATCGGGGGAAATTATTATGTACAAATATGATCCAAAATCGAGTATCGCAGATGAATTTATTAACGATGCAGAAATTTTAGAATCACTGGCATATGCCAGTGAAAATAAGGCAAATAAACAGGTAATTGATGCGATTTTGCAGAAAGCACGCGAGATGAAAGGAATCAGCCACAAAGAGGCGGCGGTTCTTTTGGAATGTGAATTGGAAGAGGAAAATAAGGAAATTGAAAAACTTGCAAAAGAGATTAAAGAGCGGTTTTATGGCAAGCGAATTGTAATGTTTGCGCCACTTTATTTATCCAATTACTGTATTAACAGTTGTGTGTACTGTCCGTATCATGTAAAAAATAAACATATTGCAAGAAAAAAACTGTCGCAGGAAGAAATTAAGCAGGAAGTAATTGCGCTGCAGGATATGGGGCATAAGCGTCTGGCACTGGAGACAGGGGAGGATCCGGAGAAGATCCTGTGAATAATCCTATAGAGTACATTTTAGAGAGCATCAAAACTATATACAGCATTAAGCACAAAAATGGAGCGATTCGTCGTGTCAATGTAAATATTGCAGCGACTTCTGTTGAAAATTACAAGAAACTCAAAGATGCAGGGATTGGAACTTATATTCTGTTTCAGGAGACTTATAATAAAGAAGCTTACAAAGAACTGCATCCGGCAGGGCCAAAAAGTGATTATGCGTACCATACAGAGGCGATGGACCGTGCCATGGAGGCTGGGATTGATGATGTAGGCTGCGGTGTTTTGTTTGGCCTGGATAAATACCGATATGAATTGGTTGGTATTATTATGCACGCAGAGCATTTGGAGGCTAAGTTTGGTGTTGGACCGCATACCATCAGTGTGCCTCGTGTCTGCCCGGCTGATGACATTGATCCGGAAGAATTAAATGCCATTCCGGATGAAATCTTTGAGAAGATTGTATCGGTTATCCGCATTGCGGTGCCATATACCGGAATGATTGTTTCAACCCGTGAATCGAAGGCAACGAGAGAAAAAGTATTAGACCTTGGAATCAGCCAGATTAGCGGTGGTTCCCGCACAAGTGTGGGCGGCTACGTTGAGGAAGAGCCGGAAGAAGAGAATTCCGCTCAATTTGATGTGTCCGATAGAAGAAGTCTGGATGAGGTTGTGAACTGGCTGCTTGGACTTGGATATATTCCGAGTTTCTGTACGGCTTGTTACCGGGAAGGACGAACCGGTGACCGGTTTATGAAATTGTTGAAATCGGGGCAGATTGTAAACTGTTGTCAGCCAAATGCTCTGATGACACTTAAGGAGTATTTAGAGGACTATGCTTCTGCGGACACGAAAGAAAAAGGGGAAAAAGTGATTCAGGAGCAGTTGGAAATTATTACAAATCCGGTAGTGAAAGAGAAGGCAAAAGAGTATATTGAAAATATTCATGAAGGCAAAAGAGATTTCCGATTCTAGTGAACAAATCGAAAGGCACTTGGGGGTTTAAGTGCCTTTCGGTCAAAATAAAGGAGGTAGCATTTGTTTTATAGTATATTGGGTAAAGAGAAGTGTGAGGATTCGGAAAAAATCAGTATTTTTACGGATTTTAATTTGAATGTGTGCATTTCTTACATGAACAATTTGGTTAAGGGATATGATTTGCAAAAATTGTATGAGAATATTCCGAAAGAATCCGAGACAACAAAGTATCGGAGAAAAATCACCTCAGATATGCAGAATGAGGCAGTTTTCAAGGCGTTTGACAGGTATGCAAAGCAGGTGGCGAGGGCAGTTTCTTATGAGAAAAAAAGCACTTACAGTAATCTGATTTATCAAAAGCAGAAATGGCATTTAGATTCCCTTCTTATTTACATACAGGCAGTTGAACAATTATTGGATGACTTAAAAAGGCAGTCGTCTTGTTCGGATGCAATGGAAGAACTTGTTTCGTATCTTTGCGAGGTGACAAAAAGTGAAGCATTTGTAAAGGGCAAAGAATTGGCGCAAAATCTGCATCAGTCGATGGAAGAAACGAAAATGATATTTTCCCTTCAAAAAAATAAGGTTGTGTGGGAAGATAAATCAGAGGGCGAATTTTTTGCAGAGAGAATGGCAAAGGCTTTTGTTGTTGGCAAAAAGCCGGGGCAGGCGATGAATGTAAACAAGGAGACAGAGCTTACGCTGCTTGAGAAAAATCTGGCGGAACGGCAGATTAAGAGGCAAAACTGGGATGGCATGTTAGAAACACTGTTACAGATTCAGATGGATGAAAAACTCGTGCAGTTAGCGGAAGATGTGCAGTATTATCTTGGT
>ENA-ORPD01002638-ORPD01002638.1-human-gut-metagenome-genome-assembly--contig:-NODE-2638-length-10610-cov-7.880152_pt1 | contig 10610 bp, 15 predicted proteins | sample MGYA00242143_ERZ509076 | MGnify/ENA primary metagenome ERZ509076 (study PRJEB26280, sample SAMEA2338706) | human gut metagenome | biome: human gut; feature: human-associated habitat; material: faeces... | reverse complement strand
CGTAGTCCTCACGGCGGGCGAGCATGGTGTCCTCGTCCTCGAGGTCGCCGCGATCCTCCCATAGCTGGCCGAGCAGGGTGTTGTAGACCACCTTGAGCCGCTGCGGGTCGTTCTTGGCGTCGAGGAACTTGAGGACGATCTTCTCCCATGGTGTCCACGGTGAGCTGAAGGCGTTGAGCCAGAACGAGCGGACGCCCTTCTTGTAGGCGTCGGGATTTTCTGCGATCCACTTGGCCGGCTGCCGGCGCATGGTCTCCTCGGGGATCAGGCAGCCGCAGGCGGGACAGGCCCACGAGACGCCGCCCTTCAGGCTCCAGACCTTTTTGCCGCGCACGCGCTTGGCCTCGGGCTCGAAGTGGATGGCGTCGAACACGATCTCGCTGTACTCCCCGCACTCGGGGCAGCGGTGGCACCAGCGTTCCTGTGTGCCTTGGTAGAAGCTGGTCTCGATGTTGCTGGCGCCCTTGATGGTCGGGGTCGAGACCTCGACGGCCTTGGCGTTGTAAAAGGTCGCCTGCCGGGCCTCGGCCAGCGCCCACGGGTCGCCCTCGGTGCCGGCGCTCGTGGCCCAGCGGTCACGCTCGTCGCCGATGATGTAGCGGGCGGGGGTGGATGCCAGCGCCGAGGCACTGTTGGAGCCGGTCAGTGTGAGCATACCGCCCGGGAAAGACTTCTGGAGGATGGTGTTGCCGCTGTCCTTGGCCTTGACATCGTGCACCTTTGCCTTCAGGGGCTTGCTGTCCCGGATCATGGGAGCGACGCGCAGCCGGCTGAACTTTCTGGCGTCGTCGATGGTCGGGTGCACATAGAGGATGCTGCCGGGATCTTGGTCGATGATGTAGCCGATGATGTTGAGCTCGAGCTCCGACTTGCCGACCTGCGACGCGGCGACCATGACGATCTTGTGCACCTTCGGATCCGTGAAGGCCCGCATGGGCTCCTCGAGGTACGGGGTGCGCTTGGTGCGCCACGGGCCTGCCTCGGCCGAGCTTTCGGGGGAGAGGCGGCGGTGCTTGTCGGCCCACTCGTCCACGGTCAGGCTCTCAGGCGGGGCGAAGCGTTTGATCGCCCCCGAGATGGCGGCGTTGAGCTTCGCGGCGGCCTTCTTAGTCGTCCGCGTCATCGGAGAGCTCGCTCCATCCCTCCCGATCCCTTACCCGCCGCGCATAGACCTCGGGATCGTATTTATAGCCGGCCAGCTCCTCGAGGATCTTGTAGACCTCGGCGCGGATGATGTCGGACGCTTCCGCAGCGGTGGCCGCGCTGGAGACATCCACGGCCAGACGCCCGGGCAGCGCCACGAGCATCGACCTGATGCTATACACGAGATCGGTCATGACGGCCTCGACATCCTCGCTGCGGTGCATGGTGCCCTCGAGCTCCTTGAGCTGGAGCGCGGCGATGTCTGCCTTGCTGCGCTTGAGGTCGGCCTCGGCCTCGAGCCGGCGCCCTTCGATCTCGGCGTCCTTTTTGGACGGCTCCCGGCCATTGGCCTTGGCCGTCAGGTATCTGATGTACTTCTGGATCGTCGGCAGCAGGTCGTAGCGGTTGGCGTTGCCCTCCTTGGTGGCCGTGATGATGCCCTCCTTGGTGAGCTGCTGGATGCGGCGGGGCGTCAGCTCGAACAGGGCCGCGATGGTCTTGCTGTCGACGAGCTTGGTGTTGGTGTTCGGCATGGCGTCCCCTCCTTTCTGTCGTGCTGCCGTGCCCCCACCATTTTCGTGAGGTCAGGAAAATGATCGGCGCAGGCCCCCGGGCGAAGCGAAACGGCCCGGAAAAACTTTTTGGAGTCTGCGCGTTTTTTGGGCTCGCCAGCACCGCAGGCGTCAGGGGTGCGTCACAGTACCTTCGGCCGCGCTGCGTGGCCGTGGTGGCCTCTGTGAGGCCGCGTGCCGCGTCTTTTTTGTGCGCGGGTGTTGGCTTGCCTCGGTGTGCTCGGCCGCCTTGGCGGGCGGCCTGCTCTCGGCTCATAGTCCGAGGGCTCGCTTGAGGTGGTGGTCGAGGCGCTTGGCTGTCTCGGTGTTGAGCCTCAGCATGATGGCCTCGTTGGTGCGGTCGCTGGTTATCATCTGCGGCACCGAGATGGTGGTCATCTTCTGGATGTCGGTGCGGGTCTTGCTCATGCGCTGGAATGGGATCCAGCTCGTGCCATCGGCTTTGGTGTTGCCCGTCCCCATGAGGATCCAGTGAGACCGCTGCGAGTAGGGCCCGCCCTTGGTGCGGGTGTTCTTGTAGCGGCCGATGACCTTCTTGCTGCCCTTGAGGATCTGCGCCTTCAGGGTGTAGCTCCTGCCAGCCGGCGGGGCCTTGGGCGTCATGCCGAAGTGCACAGGGGTCAGGAGCCGGCCCTTGTAGACGAGGGTGAGCTCCTCGATGGTCTCGCCTGTGATGCGGATGCTGCCCGTCATCTTCTTCGGCTTGCCTCCGCTGGACGGCGTGATCTCTCCCTTCTTGATGTTGTAGACTGCCGTGACCTCCTGCGCTATCCAGCCGGGGGCCCGGGCCTTCACGTCCTTCACAGTGCTGCTGATGGCCTTGCGGCCGCCGGCCTCGATGGCCTGCACGTCTGCGACGAGCTGCCGCAGGTTTTCGATCTGGATGGATATGCTGCCGCCCGCCATGGTTGTCACCTCCTTCAGGGAAAAGAAAAAAGCCGCCGGGCTTCTTGTGGTTGCCCGACGGCTTTCTCGCTGTCGTTGTTCGGTTGTTGGGCGGGTGTCCGTCGGACGGCTCCCCGGCGTTGTCCGGGTGTCCGGCGGTCTTTCGACATGGTACAGTGTAGCACAGGGCGCTACTGCCGTTCAATGGATCTTACTGCCCTTTTCTGCCTTTTACTTCCCTTTACTGCCGGGGCCTCTGTCTCCTTCAGGATCTCGGCCATCCGCAGCAGGGCGCGGCCGTGGACCTTGTATGTCCTGTTCTGGTAGCTGTCTATCCTCTCGAGGTAGTTCTGCCGATCACTGAACAGGACGGCACAGATCCCGTCCCAGTCTGCCCGGTCGAAGTAGCGCAGCCGCAGCACGGCGCGCTCGTCAGGGTTTTCCACCTGCCGGATCATCGCCTCGAGGGCGGCGCGTTCCTCGCGCTCCTCGGCGAGCCGTTCCTCGATCTGCTCCTCGAGCTCCATCTTCCGCAGCACCATCATCCCGGTGCGGTCGGTCGGTGTGCCGGAGCCCCGGGGCATACCCGTCATGTCAGGGCCGGGCGGCGCGGCCATGGAGATCTCCATGCGGCCGAGGCGCTCGTACTGGTTATCTATTTCGCGGAGCAGGCGGGTGTATTTCCCGAGCCGCTCCTTGATGTCGTGAGTGATCGGCTTGTCGTTCATTCAGGTCAGGGCGTCACTCCTGTCCACCTCCTTCCTCGTCAGGGCCGAAGATCTCGGCGATCTCCTCACGCGAGAGCTCCCGGCCTTGACGGACGCAGCGCACGTTATTGTCTCCAGTTGTTTTGATGTAGCGCCGCACGATCACGTCGCACCATTTGGGTTCGAGCTCGATCATGGCGCAGGTTCGCCCGGTGTTCTCGCAGGCTATGAGCGTCGAGCCTGAGCCTCCGAAGAAGTCGACCACGAGCTCGCCCGGCCGGCTGCTGCTCAGAATGGCCCGCTCGCACAGTGCGATCGGCTTCGGCGTTGCGTGCCCGCCTGCGTCGTCTCTTTCTGCTGTGTTTGTGATCGGGAAACGCCACACATCGGTCATTATGTCATGCTCGTCGCTGTCGTTGTGTGTGTTGTCGAAGAAGGCGCGCAGCTCCATCGCTTCTGCTTTCATGCTCTGGTATGCCTCGGACGGCTTGTTGCGCAGTTTCATCACTTGATCGTGTGGAAGGCTGAAGGCTCGGCCCTTAAATGCCTGCTGGAGCTTTTTGTAGTGCCACTCCGGGATCGGCGTGAACTGCGATTTGCTAAACCAGTGCCCCCACATTTGAACGCCGGTGATCTCCGTGAGCTGCTTGGCCTTGAGTCCGACCTTCTGAGCCTCTCCGACCATATAATCGAGGATCGCCTCGTATGCGTCGTTGAAATGGTCTTTGTTATTGTTGAAGCCTTCGACGCCGCACATAACAAAGAGGCATTTCTCGGTTTCCCTCGGGTAGCTCCGCATGAGCTCGCTGTTGACGCCGAAGGCTGAGTGCTTCGCCCATGTGATGTAGTTTCTGAACGTGATCTGGTTCGCGGCGATCATCGGCCGAAGGATGAAGGCGTAAATATCCATGAGCGGCTCGTCGATGCCCCAGCAGTACCAGCTCCCGTTTTCCTTCAGGATCGAGAAACTGAGCGCAATCCACTTCTTGTTGAACTCGAGGAGATCGTTCTGGTTCTGGTTGTCATTCTGGACGCCGTCGCTTTCTTTTCCCATGCCGTATGGCGGGTCGGTGAAAACAAGGTCGGCGCGCTGCCCGTCGGTTGCCTTCTGAACGTCGCCCATCTTCAGGCTGTCACCGCAGTAAAGCCGGTGGTCTCCCAGCAGCCAGAGGTCGCCGGGTTCGGTGAATGGTTCCTCTGGCGGCGCCTCGGGCTCGGTGTCGCCGTCCTCCTTTTCCGACTCGTTATCATGCAGAGCTTCGGACAGAGCCGTGACAAGATTGCCGTATTCTTCCTCGGTGTAGCCGCTGAGCATGAACGGGATCTCGCCTGTGTCGAGATCGGCGAACACTTCCGCGAGGAGCTTGTTGTCGGTGGTGGCGAGTTCGGCGATGCGGTTGTCGGCCGTCAGGTCGGCCAGCTCCTCGGCCTCGCTGGCGTAGTCCTGATAGTCGACCGGGGCCTCGGCCATGTCGCCCAGCTCGGCGGCCATCATGCGGCCGTGGCCCTTGACGATGTAGCCGCTGCGCTTGCTGACGGTGATGGGCCCGCGCCAGCCCGTGGCCCGGATGATGGACGCGAGAAGCTTGATCTGCTCGGGTGGGTGCTGGTTTGGGTTCTTTGGATTGGGCCGCAGATCCCTCAGCGGGACGATGGCGTCGTGGGCGCAGAATACGGGGACGCCGTCGGCGTAGGCTTTAGGCTTTGCGGTGGTGACATACTCGGCCAGCTCGGGGCCGGCCTGCGGTTGGGGTTTGTCTTTTGCCATGTGTTTCCTCCTTTACCTGTCAAAGATCACGCGGAGGATGTGCCAGTTGTTCAGCATGGCGTCGAGGGACGAGTAGGGGCACTTGAGGCCGTCATCCGGCGCGATCAGGACGACCTCGCCGCGGCGCTTGACGATGGTGACGTCGTAGAAGCGGCCAGCGTGGAAGCCCATGCTCCCGTGCTTGCCGGTGAAGATCGCGCTCGCCTTCACGGTCGGCCTTTTCCGCAGCTCCTTCTCCAGAAACTCGCGGGCCTTTTCTCTATTCATGATCGGCGCCTCCCTCCATGTTCACTGTTATGGCGATGTAGTCCGTCGACGTCGGCACGATCTTCAGCTCCTCGAGGACGGCGCTGCGTGCCTCCTTGTTCAGAGCGATGACCGGCTTTATTAAGATCGGCGGCTGATACCCGAGCATGATGGTGATGTCTCGGTTTATCCCTTCTTCCAGCTCTCTCTCCAGCTCGGCGCGGCCGGTTTCGTCGCACATTCGTTTCGGGGCCTCGTCAAAGAGCTCCCGGATCTTCTGAAATATCCCGACTTTATCCACGGCGCCGGCCCCCTCTCTTGAAGTGGTCGGCCTGCGGGCAGGTGGCCCAGTGTGGCCGGTAGCCGGCGTCGGTGGCGTTGGCCCCGGGGACGATCTCGCAGCTCACGACCTCGCCCCGGGTGGTGACGACCTTGTCCTTGCCGTCTGGCGTGGCCTTGTAATAGACCGGCGCCGGATCGCAGGGCATGGCCTTCCCAGCGGGCGTCTTGATCCAGACGATGCGGGCGCCGCAGCCGCGGCAGGTTGCCTTATTCATCCGGGGCACCTCCTCCTCGGGGCTGAGCACCGGCGTCGACCGTGCGGCTCCAGATCCCCGGCTTGTACTGTTGGTGCAGCCATTCGTGGAGGTTGGACTCGGCGTAGCTGTTGAGCCGTCCGAGCAGCCGGCGCAGCTTGTCCTCCTCGACTTCGTCGGTGCTGCAGAGGGCCTTGGTCAGCTCGGCCATCTCCTCGACGGCCATGTCGATCTGAGCGGCTTCTCCATAGCGGTGAATGGCCCGCAACATAATGTCACGGCGTTCTCTTTCGTCCATCATCTGTTCCCGGCCCTCCTTTCTGCCTGCTTGAGGAAGGCGATGCGCTTCTTCAGCTCGAGGTCAGTCTCCCCGGGCTGGCGCTCGAGGCCGTAGTGGCGGGCCTGCTCGTCGATGCCGAGGCGGCGCTCTTTCTGGCGCTGTTTCTCCTCGGTCTGCTTGACGCCTTCCTTCACGAGGACGACGATCAGGACGACCAGCAGCACGGCGAGGACGATGGCCGTGGGGATCCAGATGGGGGCCAGTACCCACAGCCAGCTCCACGAGATGACGCCGGTGAGCTTCAGGACGATGAAGGCGATGGTCAGCAGCCCGCAGAAGCCGATCCCGCCCGCGGTGCCACTGTTGTTTCTGTTCTCATTCATGGTCTTTTTCCTCCTTTTTGCTGCTGGTGTCGACGAGTCCGACGCCGGCGGCGCCACGCAGGCCGCAGTCGGTACAGACGGCCCGAAGTCCGGGCTCGGCAGCGAGCGCCTGCCGGTGGATCTCGGTCTCCCAGCACTCGGCCCCACAGATAGGGCAGGTGGCAGGCTTCCAGTCGTCGCGCTGCGGATCCGGGATATGCGCCCGGGTCGGCATGAGCAGCAGCCCGCCGTCTCCGACTTCGTGCGGGACGAGTACGCCCGGATCGTCGTCGGGGATCATGGAGTTGAGCAGCTCGTCATACTTGTCGCCGATGGCCTTCTCGGCCGTCTGCCATGCCTCGCCGTGGTCTTTGTCCTCGGGCGTGGCTACATGGGCCAGCTCGTGCGCCAGCAGCTCAGGGGCGGCGCTGATGGGCGCCTCAGCCGAGATGCAGACGATGGGTGCGCTGCCGTCGTCGGGGAAGATGGTCAGACCGAAGGCTCTGTTGCCCGACTCGTCGCACAGGTCGGGGACGAACTGCTCGTGGTAGTCGATGCCGGGGTAGAGCTCGGCGAAGGCCCGGGCCACGATGGCCGACGGGTCGTTCATGTAGGGCGAGGCCATGGGGCCGATCTGCTCGTACTGCTTCAGGGCCGCATAGGTCTGGCGCAGCATGGCCCGGAGCTCGTCCTTCTTGAAGCCGGTGAGGGTCGGCCCGTTGAGGACGAGGTCGATCATCTTGTCGCTCCAGTCCTCCATCATGTGGGTCTCGCCCATATAGCGGGCGGCCCCGGGTTCGACGTCGACCTTCTCACGGGTGAGGGTCTTGTAGTCTTTCATCTGGCGCCTCTTTTGAAAAATCCATCAGGATCTCGGTGGATCGCTTCGACCGTGTCCTTGATGCCGCCGGCGATGCACTCGGCCATCTTGGTCGCGGTCGCGGTTTCGGCGTCCTTCGCAGCCTTCTCGATGGCCGGGCCGATCTCCCACGGCTCGAGGCCGGTGTTTTCGTAGGCAGCGAGGCGCTGCACGAGCGTCTCCTTGGTGGCGGGGCTCCAGTAGCCAGTCTTGATGCCGTTGGCCCTTTCATGGGTCATGCGTTCCATGTGCTTGCTCCTTTCTGGAGGGCCGAGCGGGCCGCAGCCCGCCCGGCCGGTGTCCTTACTGCATGATGACGACCTTTCCGGCCTCGATCAGGTCGGCGAGGTTGGTGTTGAAGTAGTCGGCGATGTTCTTCTTGGCCTCGAGCTTCCAGATCCCGCCGTCGGCCTCGAAAAAGCCGATGCCCTCCTCGGGGTGCACGCGCAGCAGGAACTCGCTCTCGGGCTGCTCCACCTCGAGGAAAGTGCGGAAGGGCCGCAGCAGGACGCGGGGCTTCACCTCGACCAGAGCATTGGGAGCCACGCCCTGCCGGGCCTCCGCGGTCTGCGTGATGCCGTTGTCGTTGGTGCTGACGCTTTTCTCGTCGGTCATCCGGCCGAGCAGGTCGAGCAGGTAGGCCGTGCCCTCGTTGGGGATGAACAGGCTGCGCAGCTCGATCAGAGCGACCTCGCGGCTGCGGAAGCCGGTGTAAATGCCCGGGGCGTCTGCCTCGGCGCGGTAGAGGATATTGCGGGAGAAGTCGGGCAGGTAGGTGGTCATGACCTCGACGCTCTTGTAGCTCTTGGCCTGCACCATGATGGTCGTGCCGACCTTCTCCAGCTCGGTGCGGATCAGCTTGCAGACGCCGTCGAGGCCGCTGACGCTGATGGCCTCGGCGCGGTCGACGGGGGGCGGGAACCGGGTGAGGTGGCTGTCCGTGTAGGTCTGGCCGCCGATCTCGAAGGTTTTGGTCTCCTTCAGGCTGACGATTTTGTCGATCATTTTGGCGAGCATGGTGTTGTCCTCCTTGTATATGAATATTTATGCGCTTATGCGTGGGTGACGAGCTTGAGCAGCTTCGGGGCTTCCTGCTGCGTCCCGTCCATGTTCAGTTGCCCGGGCACCTGCGGCACCATTTCGGCCACGACGAGCTCGCCGTTGCTGTCGCCGGTGACATAGAGCGAGGTGGCGACCGGGTTGGTGGCGGCGAGGGTGCTCTTGGCCGTCACCGAGACTTGGATCTGCCGGCGCTCGTCGTCGGGCGTCAGCTCGATGGTGAGGGTGATCTTGCGCTTGGCGGTGGCCTTGGTGTTGGGGTCGAGGATGTTCTGGATCACCTTGTCCATCTCATAGTCGACGCGCTCCTCGAAGGCGCCGCGGGCCATGCGCATGATGCTGTCGCGGTTTTCGTTCATGGGGTTGCTCTCCTTTCTGTCAGGCCCCGGGGCCGAGGAGCGTCATCTGCTCCGGCCCGGTAGCGGGATTGTCGGCCGGCGCGGCCGCGGTCTGGTCTGCCGCTGCGGTATGCACCCGGGCCCACACGGCCTCGGTGGCGTCCGAGCGGGTGGCCTTCCTGCGACCGACCGTCTTGAGGATCCCCATCTGCTTCATCAGCTCGTCGATCTTCATGGTGCTGTATTGTGCCGCAGCCGCTCCAGCGCATCCGCTGTCGCTGTACGACCACGGCGGGTCGGCGTAAATTATGTTGTATTTTTTATTCGGAAACGGGATCACGGTTTCACCTCCCCGACGATGATGGTGCTCGGCTGCTCTCGGATCATCTGCTTCAGGCGCTCGAGCTCCTCGGGGCTCAGGTCTTTCACGGTGATGGCCTCCGGCGGCAGCTTGTCGAGGAACTTCACGAAGCCGGCCACGACCGGCACCTTGTAGGGCAGCAGCTCGTCGCGGGTCATGTACTTGCGGCCGTAGGTGGCGGCCATATCCCGCCAGACGGGCCACGGGACGCGGAAGCACTCGGTCAGGCTCATGGACACGAGGACGAAGGCGACGGCGCCGAGCTTGTGGTGGTGTTCGAGGTCGTCCCGCTGCTCCTTGGTCAGGCGGTTGTGCTCGATGCGGTCGTCGTCGGTGTGCTTGGCCTCGAACACGACGGCCCGGCCGCCCTTGAGGGTGCCCTTGTAGTCCGGCTGGGCCTGCTTGGTGTAGCAGGCGAGGAACTGGCCCTTGTAGTTTTTCGGCCCGAGGGGTTTCATAGGCTCCGGCGTCTTTTCAATCTTGGCGAGCCCCCGGTCGAGGTAGTAGTCGCAGGAGCCGGAGATCATCGCCTCGAAGTAGCTGCCGGCGAGCCGGGCCTGTTTGCCGCGGATCTGCGCCCGGATGTGCTTCTCGGCCTCGTAGGGCGTCGGGTCATTGTAGCCCTCGGCGTTTTTCTTGGGGTTGTCTGCCATGGCGATCACCCGCCGATCTCGAGCCGGCTGCCCGGGTTTTCCTTCAGGCGCTTGGCGAGGTCGATGATGATACGGCCGTCCACCTCGATGCTGATGGGCCCGTGGTTGAGATGCTCGTTGCAGCGGGCCATCGCCCGGAAGGCCGGCACCCGGATGATGACGCTGCCGGCGTCCTGCGGATCCTCGTCCTGCTTCTCGGCCTCGGGGATCTCGCTGATGGCCTTGAAGCCGTTGAGCACGGGGATCCCGTGCTCCCGGGCCAGCTCGATCTCGGCGGCCATGCCGGCGGTCGGGCAGTCGAGGCCGAAGGCCCACAGCTCGTCGCACATGAGCACCAGCTCGCGGCCGATGCTCAGGCCCAGCTCGCGCTCGGCCGGGACGGTGTCGTCCATGAACTGCGTGAGGTAGATGTGCGGGGTGATAGGGATGCAGCCGCGCTCCACGGCGGCCCGGCTGGACACCAGCACCCCCACGAACACCGCCAGCAGCACCGCCGTCACCATGGCCATGTTGATGGCCACGATCTTCCAGCGAAGGCGGCGGATCATGCCTCCACCTCCAGGAAATACCCCACCATCCGCCGGGTGCGGATGGTGACGGCGGAGTGCAGATGGGTCAGCTTCCGCCGCAGGAAGGAGATGTATACCTCCACATTGTTGTCCTCGGCGTCGGAGTCATAGCCCCACACCTTCAGCAACAGCTGCTCCTTGGGCACCACCCGGCCCTGGCTGCGCAGCAGCAGCTCCAGCATGTCGTATTCCCGGCGGCTCAGCCGCAGGGACCGCTCCCCGCAGGACAGCTGAAAGGTCCCCGGCTCCAGCCGCAGATCCCCGAAGGTGAT
>ENA-ORPD01002632-ORPD01002632.1-human-gut-metagenome-genome-assembly--contig:-NODE-2632-length-10623-cov-2.648846_pt1 | contig 10623 bp, 10 predicted proteins | sample MGYA00242143_ERZ509076 | MGnify/ENA primary metagenome ERZ509076 (study PRJEB26280, sample SAMEA2338706) | human gut metagenome | biome: human gut; feature: human-associated habitat; material: faeces... | reverse complement strand
CTCTGTCAAAAGCTTTGTCAGGTAATCCCCGACACCGACCACCGACGTCGATGCATCCCCCGGAACAGAATCTGCATAGCCCTCCTGCGAATGCGTGTGATAGATCAGGATCTGCGGCGTTGACGCATCGTGTGACAGGCGCAGATCTTTTCCCAGCAGCGCATCGGCATTCAGCTGGCTGCTGTTGATCGTCGTTGTGCTGTCCACCTGATAAAAATTCTGAATCAGATAGTCAAAATCATTCAGTTTTTCCCGCGGATATACCACCACCTTTTCTGTAGCCAATGCCGTCTGTATCTGTGCCGCCTGTGCTGCCTGTGTCTCCGCCTGCTGTTCCATCTGTGCTTCCGCCTGTGCCGTCTGTGCTTCCGCCTGCTGTCCCTCCGCAGCTTCCGGTACGGTTCCCTGCGTCTGCTCCTTCGTCTCTCCCTCTCGCATGCTTGTACTGCTTTGCTCCGCCGCCTCCTGCGTCATGATGACTTCCCCCGTCGCCGCATCCACATAGTTCTCGTCCGCCGCCTCCCGCGCCAGAATAGCCTCGTAGGACCAGTCACTCTCCACCTGCGTCTGATAATCGGCAGATACACCACTCTCTTCCGGGAGCAAAAAAAAGTGCGCGAAAAGCCGGTCTGCAATCGTAAGCTCCGCCGTCCCCTGCGCCTGCCCGCAAGCCTGCGGCAGGAAAAATCCCACGATCTCCTCCTGCAGCAAAAAACCCAGTTCTCCCGGATCCAGTCTTACGCCGCCGGATAATATCACTGCCGCCGCCACAATCAGTATGGTTACCGGAAGGATTCGTCTCCGCTTTTTTCTCTTATCATGACTTCTATTATAATTTTTATATTGGTATCGATAAACATGCATAATTTACTTTATGCACCGGCAATTTCTTTTATGCCGCCCATCTGCTCTCTTTAAAGCGCATGCAGGCACCCGCCCGCAAAAGCGAGATTCAGCCCTTCCGAGATGGTGTAGCAGAGTCTCTTGACCGACTCGTCAATATCCTTCGGCGTCACAAACATGGCATTTAAATTCGGCGACAGCAGTTCGCGGATGAGTTCATATTTTTCCGCATCATTTAATTTTTCTAATGAATTTTTAGCATCTTTTATACTTTTAGTTGGAGATATGTCTCCAATAAAATCAATTGCTCCTTCTTTATTGTTTTCTTTTCTATTTTTAACAAAAAGTATTATTGTTAATATTGATACTCCTATTATTGCAATTCCTAAAACAGATAATAATATAATAGTTTTTTTGTCCATTGGTGGATTATTATTATTGTCTGTTATTCCTGCTACTACAGAAACTTCATTGTTATTTTCTTCTGTTTCTGCAATTACTTCAGATTCTGCTTTTGTTACTTTAATTGTATATTCCTTTACATCTTCTCCATCTGCAGAAGTAATAATAACCTTAACAATATTTTCTCCTTCTTTCAAATTGTCTGCACCTTGAATTTCTACTTTGGCATCTAAAATATTGGCTACTGCTGTTATTTCTATTTTCTCTACATCTGACCCTACATTTGCTGTATATTCTAGTATTTCTGGATTAAATGGCTCATTAATTGTTGCATCTTTTATTTCTAAACTATTAAGTGCAACCTTTGTAACTGGTGAATTTTCTACATCTGGCGTAGGTTCACTTTCTTTTGCTAGTCTTACCACTGTTATTTTATACACTTTTACTGTTCCATCTTCTGCTGTTACTTTTACTTCAAATAAATTTGAACCTTCACTTAAAGATTTTTTTCCAGTTCCTGAAATAGTTTGTGCTGAATCTCCTTTATATGCATAAACTTCTATACTAGACACATCATATGGTACACTTACATTATAGTTGGTGTTACTTGCTCTAAAACCAGAAAAATCATTTGGACGTATTCCTAAATTGCTTAAATTAGCATTACTTGATTTTGTTGGTGTTGTTGGTTCATCTGGTTCTTTTGGTGGTGTAGTTGGCTCTGTAGGTGGTGGCGTTACCTGTGCTTTTTTTACTGTAATGGTAACCGATTTAGAAACTTTTTGTGATTTTTCATTATCAACATCTTCTTTTCCGGCTATATCTCCAGATAGGGTAATAGTATATGTTCCTTCAGTAGAAGCTGTAAAAGTGGCACTAATTACTTGTTGTGAGACTTCACTTCCTGCTGCATCTGCACTTGCTTTTTCACCTGAAAGAGTTCCCCCACTTGCTGTTACTTTTAAATTCCATGCTTCTGTTTCAGAAACAGAAGCTGCAATTGTTGTACTTTGACCTGGCTCTAAACTTGTTTTTCCAGCAGATATACTTGCACTTGCAGCATATACTTGTTTTGATAATATAACAATGCTTAATCCTATTAATAAAGCTAAAATAATTTTTATTTTTTTACTCATTTTTACTTTTTATGATATTATAAAAATACCATAATCTCCTTTCTTAAAAACTAATAGTGGTTGTACCCATTAAAACTCTTTTTAATAAAGCTAAATCTATTACATCTATTTCTTTTCCTTCTCTTTGCAAGATTCCTGCTTGATAACCATTCCCATTTAGTTTTTCTGTTTCCATCAGGTGTCTTTTTAATAAAGCTAAATCTATTACATCTACTTGGCTATCCCCATTAACATCTCCTGCTTTTATTAATGTATATGTTTTATCCTGCACTTTTATTTTATAACCTGTTGCTATTTTTTCATTTTCTTTTTCAATTACATTTCCTTTTGAATCTAATATAGAATAGTCTTTACAATTTAATTTGTCAAGTATATCTTTAATAGTTGCTGTTGGTGTTACTTTAATTTCTAATTTTGTTGTATCTATTAGCACTATCTCTGCACTTCTTGTTGTACAAGGAGTTAGTCCACTACTTTCTACCCAACAATTCCATCCATTTTCTAGTTCCACTCTATCCCATTCCACGCCCTCTGCTGTTGTTGCTTTTCTTCCTATCATTCTAACAATTTCACCTTTTGATAGTGTATATACAACTGGACTATCATAATTAGTGTAATCTCTTACTTGCAATGTATTACTAGCATAATATAATTCTCCATCATCTTCTGTAAATCTTGTTGGCATTGTTGTTTTCTCTGGCATGTTTTCATAAACTGGTATAATAAAATTCAAACTAGCATCTAAATTTCCATTAGCTGCATATATATTATATACAGAAGAAGATTGACTAAATGGATCCATAATATTTGTCATATATTGATGGCTAAAAAATGATGTTGTACTAACATTTTTAGGACCATCGCTTGCTTTTAAAATTGTATCTCCTACTACATCAAATTTAAAGAAATACGATGTGTTTTGTCCTGCATTAATATAGGATGTTCCTATTAATTGCGCTCCACCTAAAATAGATTTATAAGGGTTTGTCCAACCTTTTTCTTTTGCAAATTCCAATCCATTTGCAATAGGATCTCCTGTATCATTTGATCCATAATTAAAAAAATTATAGTATCCTTCATAGCCTGGATATGTTCCAGAAACAGAAGCACTACCGCTCGGTTCCAACCTCTTGTATAATTTTAGATTTAATATGAAATGGACTAATATTTGTTATTTCTGCCACCTCTAAAATAATTTGTGAATAAGATTTTGTAATGTTTTGTTTTTTCTCTTCATCATAGTAAGTAACAGAATTTTTTAAGAATGTATCCTTTACAGAGTTTTGTATACTAGCCAAAGTATGTAGACTTTTGTTAAAGGATAACTCTTCAAATTGAAATATATTAATTTCATTTAAAAAATTTCTTGGATCAATAAAGTATTTTACTGCATCATCTGAAGCACAAGTCCATCCTCTAATACTGCTACATTGACTGCAAAACCAACTATCGGGTTTGCTTGATGGAACAACACTTCTTGTATGTAATGTTGCACCTGTTTCGGACTTTATTAACTCATCCCAATCAATTCCTGTATAATATGCTTCAAAGTTCCAATTAGGATGTAGTTCTTTTAATTTTATAAGATAAGGCTGATATGTTTCAGGAAATTCATCTACTCCCGACTTTATTTGTTGCGTTACTGAATTACTAGCAAAAGTTTTCAGTGGAAATAAATGAATTAAAATTAATGTTAAAGTCAATATAGTGCTTCCTATTTTTGTACATATTTTTACTTTTTTCATCTAATAGATATCCTCCTTTGTATTTTTCTTAGTCGTTTTTTGTATGATAATAATATATACGATTATTTTCTGATAGTCAATAAAAATACCAGAAATTTAATATTGTAATTTCTGGTATTTTTTATCCTTTTTTTATAACATTGGTGGAGGTGAGGAGAGTCGAACTCCTGTCCAATTAATTTTCCATATAAGCTTCTCCAAGTTCAGTTTATTTTTTAACATTCCCTCTAGTAATTGCCAATAAACAAGCCATTACTTTTAGTATCTTCTTACTACCTACTATTTTCGAAGAAAAAAATAGCTTCGTTTCCTACTATTCGACGCTCTATCCTAAAGCGTAGGCACTAAAGGTAGAACGACGCTGCCTAGGCAGCGTATGCTAATTCTGTATTATCAGCGTTTATTTTTAATTGCTTACATTTTTTATGTGGACTGCAAGCTTCCACAACTTGCTACTTATACTTCCAATTCATTGTCGAAACCAATTACACCCCCATATAAAATATATTATACAGTAGTTTTTAAATTCATGCAAGGTATTTTTTAATACAAATTTGGCAGTTGCAATTTCAGGAACTGCCTTAAGATACTAAATTAGTTCAATGTTTGTTGTCGATACTTGGTACATTGTTTTTTCTTTTCCATTTTTTACATATTTTCTAGACTGAAGTCTACCTTTGAATATTTTTTTGAATATTTTTTTATCTTTTAGTATTGAATTTTATTAAAAAGCATGTTAAACTATATAAGTATTTTCTAAATAGGGGTATAGTACATCGGTAGTATAACGGTCTCCAAAACCGCTGAGCTAGGTTCGATTCCTAGTGCCCCTGCCATAATTCCCTAATATGAACCTTATTTATTTCAATTTTGGTTTCGTAGATAGGGAATTTCTTATATTTTTTTCTTCTAGTATAGATTTTCTTCTTATTATTTGATATAATTGGTTAAATTATGCAAATGGAGGTTTCTATGAACACCATTGTTCTTTATTTTTTACTATTTATGATTTATTCATTTTTAGGTTGGTGCATGGAAGTTATTGTTTGTGGTATTCCAGCAAAAAAATTTATTAATAGAGGATTTTTAATTGGTCCTTACTGCCCTATTTATGGATATGCAGCTCTTTCTATGGCTTTATTATTACGCCAATATAAAGATGACGTATTTGCTTTGTTTATTTTATCTGCAGTTATTTGTACTTTTTTAGAATATATTACTAGTTTTGGAATGGAAAAATTATTTCATGCAAGATGGTGGGATTACTCGCATAAAAAATTCAATATTAATGGACGAGTTTGTCTTATTAATTCTATTTATTTTGGTATATTAGGCTGTTTAGTTGTTCATTGGATTAATCCATTTTTAACAAATTTATTATTAAACATACCATCTTTTCTATTTTATGTAATTGGATGGTGTTTATTTACCATTTTTATTATTGATAATATTATTTCTTTTAATATCATTGCTAAATTCAAATCAACCACAGATACTATTCGTAAAGATAATACTGAAGAAATTACAGAAAAAATTAAAGAAACACTTAACCGAAAATCTATTTTATACAAACGTTTATTACATGCTTATCCCAATATGAAAGCTGTTTTAATAAAAAAGAAAGAAAATTTAAAAAGATTAATGGATAACACAGAAGAAGATTTAAAAAATGCAATTGCAAAAAAGAATATTGAATTGAAAGAATTACAAGAAGATTTGCAAGAATTTATTGAGCAAAAGCAAAAGAAATTAAAAGGATTATTAAATAAGGATGATGAAAATGGAAAAAATTATAAAAAAAATATGTGCAAAAGAAGTTATATTTTATGGTATTTTTGGTGTTTTAACTACTATTATTAATTTAGCAATTTCTTATGTATTAGAAGGATATTGCCATATAGATGGATCTATTGCTAGTGCTGCTGGAATTGTTGTTGCTGTTATTTTTGCTTATTTTACAAACAGAAAATTAGTATTTAATTCTACTGCCACTACATTTCAAGAAAATTTAAGAGAATTTGGTAAATTTATTTTAGGAAGAGCTGGTACTATGGCGTTAGAGCAAGGTGGTGTTGTATTATTTTATAATGTATTTGATTTTCCTTTTATGCCAGTTAAATTTACTTTAACAATTGTTGTTATTATTTTAAACTTTTTTATTAGTAAATTTTTTGCTTTTAAAAAATAGAGCTATATTCTGGGGGCAATTTAAATGGAGGTATAATGACTCGTTATTTTTTGTTCCCTTATTGTTTTTTTGTCTTTTCTGCTATTCTTATTATTGTTCTGCTTTTTGGTACTATTACTCCTTTACTTAATAGTAATTTTCAGATTGAAACCTCTTTAGAAGATTACTTTTTTATTCCAATAGATAATTCTCAATTTGTTTGGCCAACTCCCCGGTTATTCTACTATTACTTCTTATTATGGTTATAGAAAAGCCCCTACTAAAGGTGCTTCTACTTACCATTCAGGACTTGATATTGCTGCACCTACTCGGCTGCAATATTGTTTCTCTTTTTTCTGGTATAGTTACCTTTACTGGTTTTAGCGGTGCAGGTGGTTATACTATTACTATTCAGAGTTTAGAATTTACTGCTTCTTATTGCCATGTTTCTCCCAATTTTAAAGTTTTTGTTGGACAAAGTGTAAAAAAAGGAAGCATTATTGGTAAAGTAGGTCCTAAAAATGTTTATGGAGTTCCTAATAATCCTTATAAAGATAAAAATGGTAACCCCACAAATGGAGCTACCACAGGTCCTCATTTACATTTAACACTAAAGAAAAATCGGCAAATTAGTAAATCCTTTAGATTATTTTTAATTTACATATCATCTTCTTCAGTAGTATTTTCTTCATTATCCTCATTTATTTCTTCATATCCTTGGCAATGTTGACAATTTCCACTACATTCTGGCTCTTCATTTCCATCCCATTCTAATTCAATAATATTTTTGCATTCTGGGCATGTTACTTCTTCTTTCATGTTGTCCATTTCTACTACAAATTCATAATTACAGTAAGGACACATAATTTGAAAATCATATGTGTCTTCTTCGTCTTCCAAGTCACCATCATAAATATCTTTTTCAATGTTATTAACTACTTTTTGTATACTTTTCATTTTATCTTCTAATTTTGCTTGTTTTTGTGCTAAAACATTAATTTTTTCTTCATATTTACCAGTAATGGCTTCCATTTCATCAATAAACATCATTGATAACTTATACATTTGATTTTTAGCATATTCTAAATCTTCCGAATTAGAAATATTTTCATCTAATTCAGCAATTATTTTTTTATACTCTTTATTTAAATCTGTCATTCCAACAAATTCCTTTCTAAATTCTTTCCATATATTCGCCAGTTCTTGTATCTATTCTAATAACGTCACCAATATTAACAAATAATGGAACATTTATGCTTGAACCATTTTCTAATGTTGCAGGTTTTGTTGCATTAGTTGAAGTATTTCCACTAAATCCTGGTTCTGTATATGTAATTTCTAACTCTACAAATATTGGAGGTTCAACAGCAAATACTTTTCCTTTAAACGATAAAATTTTAACAGACATATTTTCTTTTATAAATCTTAAAGAATCTCCTAATTCCTCTTTATTAAGTGGTATTTGTTCATAAGTATTGTTATCCATAAAGTAATATAAGTCTGCATCATTGTATAAGTATTGCATATCTCTTTTTTCAATTTCTGCTCCTTGTAATTTTTCTGATGGATTAAATGTTTTTTCTAAAACAGCTCCATTAATTACATTTTTTAATTTTGTTCTTACAAAAGCAGCTCCCTTTCCTGGTTTTACATGTTGAAATTCCACTACTTTATATACTGAATTATCCATCTCAAAAGTTGTTCCATTTCTAAAATCTCCTGCCATATATACTTCTGCCATTTCTATTCCCCTTTCTAGTTTTAAAATTTTCTATCCATTATTTTACTATAATTTTGCCCATAAATCAAGTATTTTATCTTATTTTTCCGTGTTTTGGTTATTAGGTAATGATATAATTGATATAAAAATATAGTGTCTAAACTAAACTATATAATAATATAATTTTTGTCAGAATTGGTTAAAGTTATACAACCATTTTTTGTAATTAATACTGTATCTTCTATTCTCACACCAAACTTTCCTGGTAAATATATTCCAGGTTCATCTGTTACAACCATATTTTCTTTTAATTGATTATCATTTCTATAACTTATAAATGGTTTTTCATGTATTTCTAATCCAACTCCGTGTCCCAAACTATGGATTAAATCAAAATTATGCAATCTAAAATCGTTTTCAACCATTTTAGTTAATAATCTTATATTTTCTCCATCTTTCATTTGATTTAATGTTTGAGTTTGATTTTTTAGAACTAAATCATATACCGGTTTTACATATTCTGGTACACTTCCTACAAATATTGTCCTTGTCATATCTGAGCAATATCCTTTAAATTTACATCCCATATCAATTGTAATTATATCTTGCTCTTGTATTTTTCTATCTGTAGGCACTGCATGTGGTTTTGATGAGTTTTCTCCAGATGCTACTATTGTATCAAAAGATAATCCATCTGAATTATTATTGTAAAATTCATCAATTTCTTTTGCTATTTGTTTTTCTGTCATACCTGGCTTTATAAAATCTATCAGATGTAAAAAACATTTATCTGTAATTTCACATGCAATTGTTATATTTTTTATTTCATCATCATCTTTTATCACTCTTTGTTTTTCTATAATATTTTCTGTTTCTACAAAATTATTTATTTTAAATTTATGCATATATTCTTTATACTTTGCATATGTAACATAGTTTTCCTCAAAGCCAACATTTTCACAAAACATAAAGAAATTTTCATAATCATCTTTTGAGACATCTGTTATATTATAAACTATTATTTCATCTTCTATTGTTAATATACTATGAACAGCTTCAACATATCTTCCATCTGTAATATATATATTTTCTTTTCTTGTTACTAATAATATTCCTTCTGCATCTATATTTGTTAAATATTTTATATTTATTGGATTAGAAATTATTATCCCTTGTAAGTTTAAACTTGCCATTGTATTTCTAAGCCATTGTATTTTTTGATTCATATATTACACCTCTTTTACCCTTTATATAACCCTAATGTAAATATTTTCATTAATATAACTAATATTATATTGTATGGTACAAACATTGCTATAAATGTACTTAACACTATAAATGGACCAAATGGTATGTATTCATCAGATTTTTTTATTCTTGTAACTAATAACACTATACTTAAAATTGCTCCTATTAAAAATGACATTAATGCTATAATAATTATTTCAGAAAGTCCAAACCATAAGCCTAAACATCCCATTAATTTTACATCGCCAAATCCCATTGCTTCTTTTCCATAAACTATCCCACCAATCAATGTAATTAATAAAAATATTCCTGCTCCTGCAACCATTCCTAATATCATATTTATTGAAATTGCAATATTTGATAATCCGTATATAAAAGCAAAAACTAATCCTACTTCAAATAATGTTAATGTTAATCTATTTGGTATTATTTGATGCTTGTAATCTATCACAAATATTGATAACAATATTGGAGTTAATATATAATACTTAATTAAATCAAGATTCGCAATGAATGTATCTTTTATTCCACAAACATACAGTATTGCAACATATAGTATTGCATTAATTAACATCATTAAATAATTTAGTTTATAATTTTTCTTATAATCTTTAAATATCTCCTTTGAGAATATTTTTTTATCATCCGGTAATCTTCTTATCATCCAATCAACAAATTGTCCCATTAACAATCCAAGAATTATTACAAACACATACCAATATATATGTACATCATTAAAATACATTCTATTTTTCTCCTTTGTTTTCTTTTTTTATTTTACTTTTTATTTTATCTTCAATTGGTCTTTTCCATGCTGTAAACCAAAAATCTTTTTGAATGATTGGATCAACTAAAATCGTATACATTTTACATCTATTTCCACCAATCACATCTGTAAATATTTGATCTCCAACTACTCCTATATTTTCTGGTTTAATATTTAATGTTTTTTGTATCTTTAAAAATCCATTTTTTAATGGTTTTTTTGCAAAATATTCATATGGTATTTCCAATTTTTTTGCCACATTTTTTACTTTTTCTTTTTTGTTAGAATTAGATAAAATGTATAATTTTATTTACTATAAATGAGAAACTTGCAGTTATTAGAGCTGACCATATATAACTTGATGTTAAAATATTTCTTGTAAATCTCAACCTATCTATTTCTATACTTGAAATAATTGCAGATGTTAAAAATGTTCCAAAAACTAATCCAAGCGCAATTCCTATGATTGTAAATATAACATTTTCTTTATTTATATAATTATCCACTTCTTTATCATAAAATCCTAAAACTTTAAGTGTAGCAATTTCTCTTTGTCTTTCTCCAATATTTATATTTGCTAAATTATATAATACAAC
>ENA-ORPD01002631-ORPD01002631.1-human-gut-metagenome-genome-assembly--contig:-NODE-2631-length-10624-cov-2.396442_pt1 | contig 10624 bp, 8 predicted proteins | sample MGYA00242143_ERZ509076 | MGnify/ENA primary metagenome ERZ509076 (study PRJEB26280, sample SAMEA2338706) | human gut metagenome | biome: human gut; feature: human-associated habitat; material: faeces... | reverse complement strand
TTACTGCGAATACCCACACCAAAAATGGCAAGATCATCAATTTTCACACACTTGCCGTCTAGCAACAATTCCTTGATGCAATCTACCATATCCGAAAGCACACCTTTGATGACACCACCGGAATACGGTGAATTGTGCTTCGACATGTGTTCGGCAAGCTTTGCCAAATCAAACGTCTCGTCGCTTACTGCACGGGCGAACCACTTACCCGCATTCAAGCCTTTCTTCTGCTGGTTCTGATAAATTTTGTAACGAATCATAAAACAATAAATAAAAGGGTTAAACATATTGTCCGGGGATTCTTTTCCCTTTCGACGATACAAAAATACTACTCCGGATCTCCCGGAAATCAGCTGTGCACGGTTGTGTCTGGTAGCGGTCGGTTATTTGTCATTATAGTCGGTTATTCAATGGAAAAACGTTGGTTATATAGTCGTTTTTTGTTATTTTTGTAACAGTAAATCAGAAATATATCCATCATGAGTGAATTTAAAATACGTGCTTACGGGCGCATGGAACTGGCGCAACTCTATTCTCCGCAACTAACTGACATCGCTGCCTATCGAAAGATGAAGAAATGGATCTCTTTGTGCCCCGGACTTCTGCAACGCCTGTACGACTTAGGCTACGAATCAAAGCGACGCTCATTCACACCGTTGGAGGTGAGAGTTATTGTGGATGCTTTAGGAGAGCCTTAAATAAAGCGTCGCTTTATGGTGTATAAAGCACCGCTTTACGATGTCTAAAGCTTAGCTTTACACCTCCTAAAGCGATGCTTTATGCAGGACAAACGATTGTTTCAGTCAAAACGGATGTGGTAATTGAAATGACTACTGCATCCGTAAATAAAACGGGTACAGTAGGTACACTTTTTCCGGTTCACTCATACACACACGCACGCGCATACAACCCTTTACCGTCCATACTGATTAATTTTCCGTGTTTGGTGAGCCGTTTCAGCCAAGTGAGGGCTGTGTTTTCTTTAATTCCCATGGCAATTGCTTCTTCCAGTAACTGGGTACGAGTAAATTCATCACCCAGTTTCTGGAAAAGATAATCACGATCGGCATTAGGACGGTGGCTGATTTCTGTATTGGGGAGGAACGATAGAATATGCGTGGCATGACAGTAGAGAGGTTCCGCAAGACTAAGCACAGCATGAAAGTCTTCCTGTGAAATGGATACATCCCAACGAGTGATGATGTCATCTTTGCGGTTGTCCGTAGGAATCTCCTTGTCCGGTGTGAAAGGAGAGGTGGGAGAGGTCTTGAAGTCGTAGGGCTGCGGGCTTTCGAGGGCACGCAATACGGCTACTTCCGACATGATTCTGCATAGATTGACGGCCAGACGTGCCACAAAACTATACATTTCCCTTCCATTAGCTACACTGGAGCGTTCAAACAAGTCGGAAAAGACGGTGTCGATTTCTTCTTTTTGTTCATCCGTAAGTTGCAGGGTATGAATGCCGTGTGTTTTTATCACGCTCAACTTTTCTTTCCATTCCAGTCCCATAGCGGTGAATATCTCCTCCCAATCTATCTCGTTGTCCATAAATTGGCTGATCCATTTACTGATTCCGCACATGTAATAATATAATTGGCGGGAGTATGATCCGTCTTCTGCTGTCGGAATGAAAGTTTGCACCTGCGACGGCGTACCCGAAATCAGGACGGAAAGATAGCTTTTCTTCACTTCCCGGTATTCCTGGTCGGTGCGCCGGTTGTAGGACAGGCGGTCGTGGTCGAATGCTTTGCGGAGTGTATCGCTCCAGTGTCCGTATTCAGAACCGATAGCAGCGGAGATGGTATCCGCTTCGGTTTCGCAGATAAGTCCTGTGCCGTTGGCATCCATGATATTTTGCAGAATACCAGTTCCGGTGTTATTGCCCGAGATGAGAAACATTTTATTCTTGGGCATTTGAGGAGCTTCCACTTTGCAGCGCTCCTTTCCCATGGTATCATAGGCGGCTTTCTCTTTTTTGTAGGCCTTGACCTCTTCCGCTACTTTTTGGCGGATCTCGTCATGAATAGGCTCTACAAGCAGCCGGATGAACGAAAGAATTCCCTTACCCGAGGCGGAAGGGGCTACAATAAAACTTTGCAGGCAAGGAGACTGGAGTTTGCCGGCGTATGGACATCTCACATATCGCTCCATGCTGGCACCTATGGCGGTCAATGCTCCGAGCAGCATGACATCGCGTTGTGTGGGGCTGGTGGCATAACTCATGATGAGCGACAGGATTTTCGGCCAGTCCGCTTCGGTGAAAGAGGGCAATGGCTGGTTCGGGTCACTCCCGTCCTGCAGCTCTTCGGATTCGTCCGGTTCTTCATTGTCCACCTTATTATACACGTGCGTGTGTGTGAGATTTTTGGACGGTGCATTTCCTGCATTTTTTGCATTTTTCCGGTGGTTCATCACTCCCTCTTTGCAGAGAGTCACACCCGCCCTTTCAGCAAGATGGAATGCAGTGCCCAGATGGACATCTCCATGCCGGGTAGTAAGTGCATTGGAGAATATCCGTTCGGCATGTTCCCGTTCGTACTTGGCAGACACCCGGCACAACCGATGGAAAAACTCGCGTCCCGCTTCTCCGCAATCCGTTGCGATGGCGAACGCCAGTTGTACATATTCAGCATACGTAGGGGCAATATCCGCTCCTGCAGTTTCAACCGCCTCACAGAGGCGGCATAACGATTCAATTTCGTCCATAATTTTAATTTATAGTTTTTAATATCTAATTATTTGTTGTTTCTAAACAACGCTCCCGGATCATGACTAAGAAAACAAGACCTTACAATGTCCTTACCGGAAAAGTCTACCCCTTTGCGTTTTTTTCCGAATGGAGGAGGTGTTTCAGTACCATAGAGCAACACAGTGAACATCATTGCCAGCTTCATATTTTCGATGATACTGTTTGTGTCGTTAGCCATGGGTAAATGATCGTAGGGTACGAATGCTTTCACACCCCGTCCGCTGGGACTGATAAACGTGAGTACAGGATGCAGAAGGTGGTCATTAAATAATGTACTGCGCATTTCCACTGCCTCCTGATAGGAATCGAGATGGTCGATATCTACCACCACCAGATGTGAAGAAGCTACGAAACATTTGCTGTTGCGACGCGAGAACGTACCACAGGGAGTCACATAAGGCAATAGTGATGCTTTTGCTGTCCGTATATCTCCGGAATTGCGTACTTGTTCGGTCAGAATTTTGAGATTCTCGTTGCAGGTTATCATTTGAAAAACTTGTTCTACGGAGACTTCGCAAGAGGGAATAAGTGTTGCAGGAGTAACAATCCGTCCCTGTTCATTTTTGATGGGAGCAATGGGAGGCATGAAATAAGACATTCTAAAATCGTTTGTCATAATGTTTATTATTTGAAGTTATCGCCTTGAATTTTCAAAACGCGGTGCGAAGGTAGAAATAGCTTTTAAATATATCGTTCAGACATGTCTGAACGGATATGCATAAAATTAACATATAATACAATGTATTTAACAACTAATAAAATTATAAACATGAAAAAATTTAATCATCCCGTACTGGGCCATTTTATCGCAGAGCAGTTTGAACGTGCTCACTTGTCAATAGAGGCTATGCGTAAAGAAATCCACATGGGAAAACCCACTTATTACAAGATGACATCTGGGGAGATTTACGTCTAAGTGATTTTACCCGTCTTTTTTCCTATTACTATGACAATCTCACAAAAGAAGAGTTTCGAGCCAAAATGGTAGAATGGGGAGAACTTTATATTGAGTATAGGGAGAAAAATGAGGATATGGATGAAAATCTAAATCAAGAATAAAGTAATGCAGGAAGTCCAACGTTTTAATAAAGTCCTAAAATCTTTTGTCCTTTCAGGGGACATCATCTTACTGAACTTACTGTTGTGGGTGTTTGGTTCTCTTTGGGGAAACCGTTCTCCTTTTGAGTTTTCCATGCCTCTTTTCCAGAACATGGCTTTGATGACTTTATGTTATCTGGTTTGCAACATCCGTTCAGGAGTGATCCTTCATCGTCCGGTGGTTCGCCCGGAACAAATAATGCTTCGGGTGGCCCGGAATATGATTCCTTTTGTATTGATAGTACTGGGGCTTTCGTACATATTTCATTTTGAATGTGTTAACCTGCGTCAGCTGGGGGCATTTTATGTAGTTCTCATTATCGTTATTATTTCTTATCGCCTGACGTTTCGTTATATTCTGGAGCTTTATCGTAAAAGTGGGGAAAATGTCCGAAAGGTAGTACTGGTGGGTAGCCATGAAAATATGCAGGAACTTTATCATTCCATGACGGATGATCCGACATCCGGATATCGTGTACTAGGATATTTTGAAGATTTTCCATCAGACCGCTATCCTATGAATATAGCTTATTTGGGACAGCCGTGCGAAGCTGTTGATTATTTGACCCGTAATGCGGGAAAGGTAGATCAGCTTTATTGCAGTCTTCCTTCCGCCCGTAGTACTGAAATTGTGCCGATTATCAACTATTGCGAGAATCATCTAATTCGTTTTTTCAGCGTTCCCAATGTCCGGAACTATCTGAAACGGAGAATGTATTTTGAAATGTTAGGTAATGTCCCGGTACTTTCTATCCGTCGTGAGCCACTTGAGTTATTAGAAAATCGTATTGTGAAACGTAGCTTTGATATTGTTTGCTCGCTACTGTTCCTTTGTACTCTTTTCCCGATTATATACATCATTGTGGGACTGGCTATAAAGATAAGTTCTCCTGGACCTGTCTTTTTCAAACAGAAACGAAGTGGTGAGGATGGTCGTGAATTTTGGTGCTATAAATTTCGTTCAATGCGGGTGAATGCACAAAGTGATACGCTTCAGGCTACGGAATGTGATCCTCGTAAAACCCGTATCGGTAATCTGATTCGCAAGACGAATGTGGATGAGCTTCCTCAATTTATTAATGTACTGAAAGGGGATATGTCTTTAGTGGGCCCCCGTCCGCACATGTTGAAGCACACAGAAGAATATTCCCATTTAATAAATAAATATATGGTTCGTCATTTTGTGAAACCGGGTATTACAGGCTGGGCACAGGTGACAGGTTTTCGTGGAGAAACGAAGGAGCTTTGGCAGATGGAAGGACGTGTGCAACGTGACATCTGGTATATCGAGCATTGGACGTTCATTCTGGACTTATATATCATGTATAAGACTATATATAATGTAATCCGTGGGGATAAAGAGGCTTATTAGGTGAGGAATTGGAAATTGAGTAAAAATTAAATCAATAGTTGTAAAATTACATGAGTAGGTGGTTATGAGAAGACTGAAAAGATTGACATTGGGTGCGTTACTTGCTTTTTTGCTGGTATCCTGCCAATCATATAAGAAAGTAGCTTATTTGCAGGATACGGCTTTTGTGAATGATACAGAACAGAGTGTTCGTCAGACAGGTGTGAAGGTTATGCCTAAGGATTTGTTGACGATTGCCGTATCTTGTTCTACTCCGGAACTGGCTGCACCTTTTAATCTGGTAAATTCGGGTACTGCTAGTGGAACGGAGGGAAAGACGGTAGGACAAGGAACTGCATCATCTGCTCTACAGCAATATTTAGTAGATAATCAAGGGAATATCAACTTTCCAGTATTGGGCGAGATTCATGTAGGTGGATTGACTAAACTGGAGATAGAAAATCTGATAATAGATAAGTTGAAGGTTTATTTGAAAGAAGCGCCGCTTGTAACTGTGCGTATTGTTAATTATCGGATTTCGGTATTGGGAGAGGTTACTAAGCCAGGAAGCTTTGTAGTCTCTAACGAGAAGATTAATCTCTTGGAAGCTCTTGCAATGGCAGGTGATTTGACCATTTATGGTATGCGTGATAATGTGAAACTGATCCGAACAGGGCAAGATAACAAGCAGGAAATTATTACTATGGACTTGAATAAAGCTGAAACGGTATTGTCTCCTTATTATCAGCTGCAGCAGAATGATATAATTTATGTGACACCTAATAAGACTAAGGCTAAGAATTCGGATATAGGAACTAATACGGGATTATGGCTGTCTAGTACCTCTATTCTGGTTTCACTGGCAAATATATTGGTAATTTTATTGAATAAGTAATTAGTAATGAAAGAGAATTCGTATAACAATAATATGAGTGAATTAGACGAAGAGAAAGTAAATTATCAGGAAATTCTCTTTAAGTATATAATTCACTGGCCTTGGTTTGTTGCTTCGGTTTTAGCTTGTTTGATTGGCGCTTGGGTGTATTTGCATTTTCAAACTCCTGTGTATCAGGTCTCTGCATCTATCATGATAAAGAATGATAAAAAGAATGGTGGTGGAAATACTGCAGATTTGGAAAGTTTGGGATTAGGTGGGGTGATTACTTCTACACAGAGTATTGATAATGAGATAGAAGTACTACGCTCAAAAACAATACTGAAAGAGGTCGTTAATAATCTGGAACTTTATATTACTTACTATGATGAGGATGAGTTTCCTAAAAAGGAGCTGTATAAAACTTCTCCCGTAATCGTGAATCTGACGGCACAAGAGGCGGATAAATTGCCAAATGCAGCTTTGGTTGATATGAAGTTATCTCCAGAAGGTGGTTTGGATGTGAATCTAAAGATAGGCTTGAATGAATATAATAAGCATTTTGATAAACTTCCAGCAGTGTTACCTACGGATGCAGGTACATTTGGGTTTACATTGAAAGATTCTTTATCAAATGGGAAGATAGTAGGGCAAAGTGTAGTACGAAATATCAGCGCTGTAGTTAGTCAGCCTTTTGGGGTGGCAAAAGGATATCAGTGGGCATTGGAAATAGCACCTACCTCAAAAACGACTTCTGTAGCAGTTGTTTCATTGATGAATACGAATATACAGCGAGGACAGGACTTTATCAATAAGTTAATGGAAATGTATAATCGGAATACGAATAATGATAAAAATGAGGTTGCCGAAAAGACGAGAGAGTTTATCAATGAACGTATTAAGATTATTGATGAGGAACTTGGCACTACAGAGGATAAACTGGAAGCTTTTAAAAGAAATGCAGGATTGACGGATATCAGTAGTGATGCCCAATTAGCCGTATCGGGAAATGCTGAATATGAAAGAAAACGTGTAGAAAATGGAACTCAAATTAATTTAGTTCGTGATCTTAATAAATATATCAATAATCCGTCGAATGAGTATGAAGTATTACCTAGTAATATTGGTTTATCCGATAATGGTTTAACTACTCAAATAGATCGTTATAATGAATTGATTATTGAACGTAAGCGTTTACTTCGTACTTCTACGGAAAGCAACCCGATGATTGTAAATCTGGATACAAGTATTCGTGCCATGAAAGCAAATGTAAAAGCTGCTATTGATGGGACTTTACAAGGCTTGCTTATCGTGAAGGCTGATCTGGATCGTGAGTCTAGTCGTTTTTCCCGTCGTATCAGTGATGCTCCGGGACAGGAGCGCCAGTATGTAAGTATTGCACGTCAGCAGGAAATCAAGGCTGGGCTTTATCTGATGCTTTTGCAGAAACGTGAAGAGAATGCTATTACTTTAGCCGCTACTGCGAATAATGCGAAGATTATTGATGAGCCAGCAGCTGAAGGTGCTCCAGTTTCTCCTAAGCCTAGGATAATCTACTTAATTGCTTTAGTGGTAGGAGTGGGGTTGCCTGTTAGTATTATTTTTTTAATTGGTTTGACTAAATTTAAAATAGAAGGGCGTGGTGATGTAGAGAAGTTAACAAGTCTGCCTATTGTAGGTGATGTACCGTTGACAGAAGAAGCAAACGGTTCTATTGCTGTGTTTGAGAATCAGAATACTTTAATGAGTGAAACTTTCCGTAATCTCCGTACTAATCTTCAGTTTATGCTTGAGAATGATCAGAAAGTGATTTTAGTGACTTCGACAGTTAGTGGTGAAGGTAAATCTTTTATTTCTTCCAATCTAGCAATAAGTCTTTCTTTATTGGGAAAGAAAGTAGTGATTGTGGGGCTTGACATTCGCAAGCCCGGTTTGAATAAAATTTTTAATATTCCGAGGAAAGAGCAGGGAATTACTCAATATCTGTCGAATCCGGACAAGAATCTGATGGATTTCGTTCAGCCTTCGGATGTTAGTAAGAATTTGTTTATTCTTCCAGGAGGAACTGTACCACCTAATCCAACAGAATTATTAGCTCGTGATAGTTTGGATAAAGCGATTGAGGTATTGAAAAAGAACTTTGATTATATAATTTTGGATACTGCCCCGGTTGGTATGGTAACTGATACTTTGCTCGTAGGTCGTGTCACTGATTTGTCTGTTTATGTATGTCGTGCAGACTATACTCGGAAAGCAGAATTTACCTTGATTAATGAATTGGCTAATAGTAATAAGTTGCCTAATCTTTGTACTGTAATCAATGGTCTGGATCTTCAGAAAAAAAAGTACGGCTATTATTACGGTTACGGTAAGTATGGCAAATATTATGGCTATGGTAAGCGTTATGGCTATGGTTATGGCTATGGAGAACAACATAGGGTAAAAGACGAATAGTTAGTTGAAAAAGATTTCGTTGTGATATGATATTTCACAATGACGAAAACATCGTTTTATAGAATTGCAGATGTAAGGTAAGGATTAGATTGATCATCTTTTAAACGGACAACTTGCCACAGCCATTCGAATTTTTAAAGCTTGTCACTACATAAGTTCTTTCAGTGTTAAATGCCACTTCTGTCAGTGAATATTACAAAATAATTTAAAGTTTAATTAAAATATAACTCAAAAACAGGCTGTGATACCTGCAAGGGCATTATGACCATATAGTAAGTGCTTATATGAATAAAAATCATTTTATTCGAAGGATAAAAATCTGATTATGCCTACTCAAAACTCAATTGCAAAAAATACTTTATTTCTCTATGTGAGAATGCTTCTTTCACTTACTGTATCTTTATATACATCCCGTGTTGTTCTTGATGTCTTAGGGGTAGACGACTATGGTATTTATATAGCAGTAGGAGGAATAGCTGGTTTTATGAGCTTTGTCAATAGCGCATTGGGCAATGCTTCCACCCGTTTTATCATGTTTGCATTAGGAAAAGATGATAGATTGAATATGGAGAAAACCTTCTCTACTTCACTAACGGTTCATATCATTTTGGCTTTTCTAATCGTTGTCTTAGGTGAAACGGTAGGCTTATGGTTTTTACATCATAAAATGGTAATACCTGTCGAACGTATGTCTGCAGCGATATGGGTATATCATGTATCTATCATTACCGCATTTTTTACCATTACACAAGTGCCTTTCACAGCCACAATCAATGCTCACGAGCACATGTCTGTATATGCATTTGCCTCCATTATAGAGTCTATATTGAAACTGACTATTGTCTTTTTATTAACAGTTTTCCAATACGATAAGCTTATTGTGTATTCTTTATTGTATTTTGTTGTGACGCTATTTATGTTGATGTTTTATCGTGTCTATTGCCAGAGACATTTTTTTGAAACGCATTATAAACCTCGATTATACGATCGCAATGTTTTTAAGGAAATAAGTGTGTTCTCTGGATGGAGCTTACTTAATTCTAGTGGTATAGCTTTTATTGGGCAAGGTGTTTTACTGCTATTAAATATGTTTTTTGCTCCTGCTGTAGTATCAGCTAGAGCTATTTCTCTCCAAGTAAATGGGTTGGCAATGCAGTTTTCCAATAACTTCAAGGCAGCAGCGAATCCTCAAATTGTCAAACGATATGCTAATAACGAAGAGGATAGTGCAAAGTCACTTGTGCTTAAAACTGCGAAATATAGTTGCTTTCTTATGTGGTTTCTTGCATTGCCTATTTGTTTACTGGCATCCCCCTTATTGCATGTATGGCTCAAGATTGTACCTCCATATGCAGTGTCATTTATTCAATTTGTTGCGATACAAAGTTTGTTTTCCACTTTGCAATCTTCTCTGTTTATGGCTTTTTATGCAAAGGGGCGCTTAAAAATAAATACCATTTTTACTACACTTATTTATTTTATACAGTTTATTGTTGTCTATATCCTATTTGAGTTAGGTTATTCTCCTATATCCTTGTCGATAGCTAGTTTACTGACAGATGTGCTTTTGGGAGTTGTATTGCAGCCTATCTTATTGAATAGAATGTTGGGATACTCTTTGCCTGATTTATTGCAAGTGTTCATTCCATGTGTAAAGATATCATTTTTCTCTGCTATTTTACCACTCATACTCTATTGCCTTGTAGATGTCCATACCATTATAGGTTTCTTTATTATTGGATTTTCTTGTGTGGTTAGCATTGCTCTTACTGTTTGGGTATATGGATTGGAAGAGGATATACGACTCAAGATCTCGGAAAAAATTCGAAATCTAGTTTACGGTTATATTCATAAGTAAGTCTCTTGATAACAAGTACTGTGAAAATAATTTTCTAATTTTTAATATTGTATTAAATGCAGAATTTTTTCTCTTTAAAATGTCTTGGAAAGTAATCGTATGAAAAGAGTATCAATTATTATACCTGTTTATAATGTAGAGGCATATATTGAAGATTGTATTGCTTCTGTGATGGCTCAAGATTATGAGCAGTTGGAAGTTTTGATAGTGGATGACTGTACACCTGATGAGAGCATC
>ENA-ORPD01002619-ORPD01002619.1-human-gut-metagenome-genome-assembly--contig:-NODE-2619-length-10654-cov-2.096235_pt1 | contig 10654 bp, 7 predicted proteins | sample MGYA00242143_ERZ509076 | MGnify/ENA primary metagenome ERZ509076 (study PRJEB26280, sample SAMEA2338706) | human gut metagenome | biome: human gut; feature: human-associated habitat; material: faeces... | reverse complement strand
CCATATTCACTCAGCAACCGGCAGAACTCACTCTCCACCTCGTCGTAAAACACCTGGTTGTCCCATAACGTATCGTCCGCATCGAATGCGATCACTTTTATCTCCTGCATGTCTCTCTTTTTTTTAATCCCTGCAAAAATACGCTTATAAAACGAATAAACGGCCAAAGGCTTGCATTTCTCCCCACATTTAACGAATATTGCAACCGAACTTATGAATAACCTCTTAACGAGAAAGACATGACTTATACACACTTCGGAAAGCAGGCGGATGTGCTGAAACATCTCCTTTTGTGTGAACTGCTACGCATCGAAAAGCCGCAGGTCTACGTAGAAACCAATGCTGCCTGCGCGCAATACGCCTTGGAAAGAACGCCCGAACAGGAGTACGGCATCTACCACTTTCTGAAGAGAGCCGAAGCCGCAGAAAAAGAATGTATACCCGAGCGTACTGAATATTATCACCCCCAAGAAGCGCTCCGCCGATCTTTCTATTATCAGCAGGAGAGCGAAGCAATGCAGGCAAACCGCTACATCGGCTCACCCGGACTGGCAATGAATATCTTAGGGGATACGGCACGCTATATTTTCTTCGATATCGAATCGGAACCCTTGGAGAACGTAAGCCAGTATGCCGGCACAAAGGAATTGAAAGAATGCATAAACTTGTTCAATCGTGATTCCATCGAGGGGACTCTTGAACTGCTTTCTTCCCTCCCCGCATCGTCGTTCCTCCACATCGATCCTTACGAGATAGACAAACCCGGCAGAAACGGCCGTACTTATCTGGATGTGTTCATAGAAGCGGCCAAGGCAGGGATGCGGTGTTTCCTTTGGTACGGCTACATGACGTTGAAGGATAAACGGCATCTGGAGGAATTAATCGCCCAAAGCTTACCGGAAGCGGGTATCAGAAACGCGACAGGAGTAGAACTGACCCTGAAGATGATAAAGGAAGACATCGCAGAGAGCAACCCGGGCGTATTGGGGAGCGGCATTTTAGGAGCGAACCTGTCTGAAGAATCGAATGCGGTAATCCAAAAATATGCCGCATGGCTGGAAGAGATCTACAAAGACGCAAAGTACAAGAATCTGGATGGATCGGTGTATCTGACCCAACGATAAACAATCGGATTCATACCCGCATCGCTCCGGACGCTAAAAGCGATGAACCGGATATATACCTTTCCGGCCTGTCTTCAATTATCTTGTGCCAATTTCGAGAACCAACCCCTACCTCTTTTGTTATTACCGCATTATCTTAGATGTTTAATTTCTAAATAGTAAATTCTAATGTGTGATAACCTAAAACAACAGAAGTATGAAAAAGTTAATGTTTGCTGTAATAGCTTGCGCGATGGCCCTGTCGGGCTGCTCCTCGGAGGATGACTGCACCACCGTAAATCCCCAGCCTGAAGAAAATGCCACGGAGATCAAATTAAATGCCGGCATCCTGGGCGTGGCAACCCGTGCACCGGTGTCGACGAATGATAACATTACAGCCTCGTTCGTGGCATCCACTACCGATGGAGACTATACGACGAACGCATGGAACTCTACCGTGACATTCGTAGCCTCCCCCACACCGACGTCTGCGCTCTCTTTCAGTCCGGCACGTTATTACCCGGTGAATAGTTCGACCATCTATATCAAAGGTTACTATCCGGCAGGGACACTCGCAGGAAAGAGCGTGACACTCGCAGCCGACGGAACAGAGGATGTGATGATCACCGCCCAGGCTTCCGGAACAAAAGCGACTGCCACCCCCTTGTCGTTCATCTTCAACCACCTGCTGACGCAATTGCAGTTCAAGTTCGTATCCGGCACGGGATATCCCGCATCGGGCGTCAACGTGACCAGCCTCGTAATCAAACAACAGAAGGCACCTGCCACGTTGGACCTGAATACAGCCGCCATGACGTACACCACCAAAGATCTTACGCTTTCGGGAACCTTTCCCATCACAACGGCCGGGGCAACGGTAAGCAATTATCCGATGGTGAAAAGCGGTGAAGCCCTGTCAGTTGCCGTTACCACAAGCGACGGAGTGACCTATCCCGAAACTACCATCTCCATAACCACCGAGGCCGGAAAGTCGCACCTGATTACGCTGACCTTCACGCCTAAAGAAATCACAGCCGCCATCAGCGTGACAGCCTGGCAGGTAGGAGGACAAGGATCATCCTCGTTACAATAATATACTTTCATAATACGCAGATTGCACAGTATAAGGTTTACGCAGGAGACTGTGGAACATGCCTGAACCGTACAGCCGAAGCCTTGCAGGATATAGGAGTCTACGCAAGTGACTGTGAAGTTTACTTGTCTGCGCAATCTGTGCCACGCCAAAAAAGAAAGGACGATGAAACGGGCTATCCTCACTCTGATGGGTTGGATGCTGCTCTCGCAAGGGTGCAGCTACGGAGTAGCAGACGACTGTCTGCCACCTGAAGAACCCGTGCCCATACGGATGGCAATCGCGGAAGAAAAACTGCCCACACGGGCACCTGTCACCACGATAGACGCTTCCAACCTGTCGAGTGTAGGCATTTACGCAGTCAGGGAAGGAAGTACTGCCGGGCAATATCCCTGGACACCCACTCCTTTCGCCTTAAATCTGACACCCAGTGGCATCAGCGGCAACCAGATCTCCTTCAATCCCAAGCTTTATTATCCGTTGGGAGGAAAGCGGGTCATCTTCTACGGTTACTATCCCCGCACAACGGCAACCACCGGCAACAATTACATCACCGCACCGGACAACGGCATCGCCCCCACCTACCATTTCACACTGACAGGAGCGGAGGATGTGATGTATGCCGTCAGCACTCCCACGGGAAGCACCAGCACTTCGCCCGTCAGCCTCACGTTCAACCATGTGCTGACCCAGCTCCGGCTGAACACTTCCCTTCTGGGTTCGCTGTCCAGCATCAAACTGGTAGGCGTATCCAATAAAGGAACGCTTAACATCGGCAACGGAGCTGTCACTTATGACAGCTCCGTAACAGACATTGCACTGACTATTCCCCTATTGGGGTCAGTGACCGATGCCGTGATGGTTCCTGCCGGCGTGGCAAGTTATAAGGTGGAAGTCGTCCTATTGCTTTCGCTGCTAAAACGGACGTACCTGGTGAAGCCCACTTCCGGCACTTTCCAGCCGGGAGTGATTTATACGATTAGTCTGTAAGAAGCAGAGCAACCCTAAAAGGAAGTTTGCGTTTCATTCTCCAAGACTTTTTATATCCCAACGATTAGAATCCAATTCACCATAGAGTAACACGGAATCTCACAGAGTTTTAACCAATATAGTCAAGCAAGAGAAAGAAAGCCTCTATGTACCCTGTGGGGAGTCAAGCAATACGATTTCACAACAGAAGGCACAGAATTCTAATTTACTACTTATCCGGATATGTAAGAAAGAAAAGTTTCTTTGTGAGACTCTATGGTACTCTGTGGTAAAAAAAGTTCAGAACAACCCTGAAAAGAAGTCAGTCCTTCATTCTCCAAAGCTTTTTGTGTCCTTTTCATTACGAGAAGAGCAACGACAGAAAGTTAGCCTCCTGCTCCCCGTCTTCGGAGTTGTGGATACAACCGTTTTCCGCCAGCAAGTCGCGATACATCAGGCAGAGCCGCATAGGTGAATGATAAGGTTCATACGTACTGGCGGGAAGTTGTGATACCGTATGCAACGCATCGGCCATCTTCATAGCCGCCCGTTTACTCTCCTGTATCTGTCGGAAGTACTCTTCCCGTTCTTCCCGGCTTCCGGCATTCACCATCCGCGACGCAAGCCCTTCCATCGCCTGAAGAGGTCCCCGAAGTTCCCGGCTGACATGGGAAAAAAAAGCGGAACGCAACCGATCCGCCTGTTCGGTACGTTCTTTCCCGATATGCAGTCGATTCATCTCCATCACCTGTGCGGTAATATTCTTGACATATCCTTTGAGGTAATAAAACCCGTTGCCGAGCGGTTGGCAGGTCACGACATGATTTTCGAGATAGAAGTCCTCTCCATTACCATGCACCTTATAGCGAATACCCTCCTGAGGAGGACGTCCGGCATGGAGGGCAGCCATAAATTGAGTGACTATTTGTGCATCTTCCCCATTCATCAGTTTCAGATAATCCAATGGATCCACATACTGTAATTCGTCGTGCCGGTGTATCGTATCGGCAAATCCAATGTAACGCAATTTCCCCGTTTCGGTACTGTACGTCCACATACCGACCCCTGCCACTTTCAGCATTTCCAGTAATACCTTCTCCCTAAAAAGGGCATCAAGGCTCTCTTTCCGATGTTTTTTCGTCATTCCGTAATGATTATGAATAAGATGGTTTTGAGTTGTTTTATAATTAAATCTATTATATAGGTCTATTATCCGATCAATTGCATAGTACTACATCTGGAAGATGTTTGCTGGATTACAACAATTGGGAAAAGAAAAAGTTCGGCATATATTAAGTTAAAGGCATCTTATAAAAAGAATGGGTGTGTGTCGAAACTCACCACAGAATGACACAGAGTGAATTTCAAGTCATTAATTATCCATATTGATAATCTGTGAAAATCCGTGCAATCTGTGGTGAAAAGACTTTCGACACAGCCCCATCCGTTCTTTACTTTAAGAGAGTATCACTTATCCCGGTATTTACAGCAACCGGGCAAGGTATCATAAACAGCCTTATCGGCTTTGTATTTATCGGTATCATGACCAACTTTAGCAATAGCTTTGGCTACGGCATCTGCAGAGGTTTTAGATGGATCAAACTGTAAGTGAATCATTTGTTTTTCCTGATCCCAGTCTGCGGTCCGGACACCGGGAACACGTTTAGCAGCTGTTTCAATACGCTCCTTGCACATACCGCAGGAACCATGAACAGTGAACATAGTATGCTCATTGTTCTGAGAGCCGGCATGACTGTCATGCGTACCAGACATATTATGTCCTCCATGTCCGACCATCGGAGCAGTACCCGAACCGTTCTCATTCATCATGGAGCGTTTGCCCTCAAGCTGCGCACTGGCATCAATAGAGAAAACTCCGTTAGTAACAATCTCTTCACCATCAGAAAGTCCATCGAGAACCACATAAGCTCCACCAAGGGAAGGACCAAGAGTTATCTCACGCATCAGGAAGGTGGGAATATCCGTACCAGGCTGACGTACATAGACCACAGCACGCTTACCAGTCCAGAGAATGGCAGTTTGGGGAACAATAATCTGATCTTTATAACCTTTCAAAGGGGCAGAAACCCGGGCAGTGGCATACATTTCAGGTTTCATCTCCTGAGCGGAATTAGCTACATCCACACGAACACGGGCAGTACGGGTGGTAGCATTGATGATAGGATCTATGAAGGAGATGCGACCGGAAAACTTCTTACCGGGAAAAGCAGAAAGAGTGAATTCCACGAGGTCCCCCTTGGTAAGGAACGGAAGGTCTGCCTCAAAAGCATCGAAAACAGCCCATACACGGGAGAGATTAGCTATGTCAAAAAGTACACTGCCTTGTGAAACATAGTCCCCCTGATTGATACGCTTGGCTATGACGATACCACTCGTATTAGATTTGATTTCTACCATAGGAGATGCCTGACCGGAATCGCGGATGGCATCGATCTGGGCATCTGTCAGATTCCAAAGACGAAGTTTCTCACGCGCAGCCTGCACAAGGGCAGGTTGCTGCATGTGGATGGCCTCAAGTAATTCCTGCTGGGCAGTAAATAACTCAGGCGAATAGAGAGTTGCAAGGGTTTGTCCCGCACGTACAGTCTCACCGGTAAACTCAATATTAAGTCGCTCGATACGCCCGCCAACATAAGCAGTCTGTGACTGAAGACTACGTTCGTCAGGAATAATCTTACCGTACAAACGAACCTGTTTCACAGGATTACTCCGGCTGACACGGGTGGTCTGGACATCAGCAAGTGCCATAGCCTCTTCGGACATCCGAATGGCATTGGGATCGATAGCGTCATCACTTCCGGAGGCTACATTCTTCTTGAGAGGGATCAGATCCATACCGCAGATAGGACATTTACCCGGTTTATCCTGACGAATCTGAGGATGCATGGAACAGGTCCAGACACCGGATTCGTCCTGTACAAGGTCATGGGATGATCCGTGAGTGTCGTGAATAGGAGGTTCAGACAGTATCCCTTCGGTAGTTCCCGATGAAGAGGAAGGACTGAACAAAAGCCCCCCCAAGATAAAGCCGGCAAAGGCTATCAATGGATAAAGTACTTGCTTTTTACGAAGAATATCTGATATCTTTTTCATATGGTTATCTTTTTTAGTGGTTCTATATCTATATTATCAGCGGGCTATTAGCTTTTCCATAGCCGCTACCATAGTATTATAAGCCGCTATAGCTTCACTTTTTTTCAGTTTATAATCAAGCATCTGGCGTTCCACCTGGATGACGTCAGTCAACGACTGACGCCCGGCGGAAAATTCACGTACCATCAGCTGCCACGTGGAAAGTGACAAAGAGTACTGCTGTTCGTAGAGCAACACTTTACGGGCAGCATCATCAAGTTGCTGACGGACATTTATATATTCGGCCTGCAACTGGTTTTGTATATTGTCACGCTTCAATTCACTTGCCACGCGGTAATTATGGCTCTCCCGTTGTTGTGCATTGTATTTACGTCGGAACAAAGGAAGACTGATTTTTAACATCGGCATTACCATATCCTTACCATTCATGTCGGGCATCCCCATGGGATCGGCCACCTTGTTGACCAAAGAGTATTGCAGTCCGATACCGATCATAGGATAACTCATACGACGCTCCATTTTTGCTTTGGCACGAAAAGCTTCACCTTCTGCCTCAAGCATAGTAATCATAGGATTATGTGTAAGAATGCTGTCGATCAGAATATGCTCATCTATGCGGTAGAAACGCTGTGTCAAAGAGTCAGGTACATGGACAGGAACATCAGACGGCCGGTTGAGCAGGGCATTAAAGCGAGCCTCAGCAGTCAGACGGGCGGACTGAAGAGTGGCAAGGTTATCTTCCAGTTCTGCACGTTCCATCTGGATACGAAGAACATCGGACATGCTACCGGTAGCAGTACTCCCCATCGATCCTCCACCCATACCAGACATGCCACCTGAAGAAGTACCGATTGAAGTTCCAGAAGCGATGGCAGACGCCGCATTTCCCATTCCTCCCATACCGGCCATGTCGTTACCGGAAGCTGACGCAAGTGGCATCGAGGAAATCGATTTAGCAGAAGAAGAAGAAGATGAGACAGACAAAGAGGTTGCCTGTGCCGACGAAGCAGAAAAACGATTCAGCGCCAATTGTTCAAGCTGACAGAGAAGATGAATATTAGTCTTCATCGTGCGATATTGCTCATTGAGGTTACAGAGCTGATACCACTGGGCTTTGACCTCATACCAAAGGTTGTTGCGAGTATCACGAAACTGTTCATAGGCCATACGTGCCATCTCGGAAGCCTCACCACGGGCTGCTTTACGGGTACCGAACCAAGGGAACATTTGCATCAAGGTGAAGTCGGCCACCTGTTTACCCATCAAGGTTTCCATGGGTTTGATAAAAAGGCCGATCTCTAATTCGGGATCGGAAAAGGCACCTGCCTGAGGAATCTTCTCCAATGAAGCTTTATAGAGCATGAAGTCCGCATTTACTTGCGGATTATTGCGGGCAGCCTGTTCCAGATAAACCGACAAGCTGTCGACCGGTTGCTGTCCTTCGGTAGGTGAAGCGGATTGCCGCGCAGAAACGGGAATAACAGCGGGACAAAGCAAAATATTAATTGCTATGACCAATGGATATTTATATTTTCTGTTCATTATTATATGATCGTTTACTTATGAAATACTATTATGCAAAAAGGTGAGACTTACCCGGGGGGTATATAGCCCCCATATGTGGGGAGTATACGGACCCCATATGCGAGGGGTACTCAGCCCCTATATATTATGGGGGGATACTACTCACCGTATGCTCCTTTCCGTTTCTTCTCCCGTCTACGCTCCACCGCCTCACGCCACCAGCATTGCAGCACCGGAACCACAAACATCGTCATCGACTGTATCAGCATCCCCCCAAACGTCGGGATAGCCATCGGAACCATGATATCCGCCCCTTTTCCGGTGGATGTCAGCACGGGAAGCAGCGCGATCAGCGTCGTCGCCGTTGTCATCGCCGCAGGGCGGACACGCTTCAATCCGGCCTCGACCACCGCCTCACGGATATCGTGTCGGGTCCTCGGGTCACGCTCCAGAAAGACGTGATGGATGTACGTCCCCATCAGCACCCCGTCGTCCGTAGCCACGCCGAAGAGGGCGATGAAGCCCACCCAGACCGCCACGCTGAGGTTGATGGGGTGCATCTGGAAGAGATCCCGCATGTTCTCACCGGCGATGCTGAAATTCATGAACCACGGTTGCCCGTAGAGCCACAGCAGGCGACAAACACGCCGGAGAAATGGATCAGCGAAGCCGTCACCGTGCGGAACTGGAAGTAGAGCACCAGCAACACGATGAGCAGCGCCAGCGGGACGACAATCATCAGCCTGTCCGTAGCACGCTGCTGCTGCTCGTAGTTCCCGGCAAACTTATACGAGACGCCCTTGGGCAGCACCAGTTCGCCGCTCTTCACCTTGGCGTCGAGCATCGCCCCCGCCTCGTGCACCACGTCCACCTCGGCACGGCCGGAGAGCTTGTCGAAGATGACGTAGCCCACCAGGAACGTGTTTTCGCTCTGGATCATCTGCGCGCCGCGCGAATATTCGATGTCCGCCAACTCCTTGAGCGGCACTTGCGCCCCGGTGGCGGTGGGAACGAGCAGCATCGAGAGCGCCTCCGGACTGTCGCGCAGCTCACGGGCATAGCGCAGCCGGATGGGGAAACGCTCGCGGCCTTCCACCGTGCGGGTGAGCGCCATCCCTCCCACGGCAGCTCCGAGCACCTCTTGCAGGTCACCTACCGCTACACCGTAGCGTGCCATTGACTCCCGGTTGAGCTTAATCTCGAGGTAAGGAGCGCCCACCGCCCGGTCGTAGAACACGGACGAGGGGATGACGGACGGAGACGACTTCAATGCCTGTTCGATCAGCTTACCCCCCTGCTCGATGTCCTCCAGCGTGGGGCCATACACCTTCACCCCCATCGGCGCCCGCATGCCTGTGGAGAGCATCACGAGCCGCGCCTCGATGGGTTGTAGCTTCGGCGCCGAAGTCAGCCCCGGCAGGTGGGTGACGTTGACAATCTGTTGCCAGATGTCGTTGGCGTTCTTGATCTCCGGCCGCCACTGGCGGAAATAGTCGCCCCGGGGGTCGGCCACCAGGCTGTCGGCAGGCAAGAGGCGGAAACCGTCGGCAGGATTATACGTGCCCCCGTCCTTCAACACGAACGCCCCGTCCCCGTCCACCCGGAAACGTGCCCGCCGCCCGTCCTCGTCGAGGATATATTCGGGACGGTAGTTGATCGTATTCTCGAACATCTGCACCGGCGCCGGGTCGAGGGCGGAGTTCACCCGCCCCCACTTGCCGATGGCCGTCTCCACCTCCGGGATGGCGGCCAGGCGCTTGTCGAGTTTCTCCACATAGTCCAGGTTCTGCTCGATGCCCGCATGCGGCATGCTGGTAGGCATCAGCAGGAAAGAGCCTTCGTTCAGGCTCGGCATGAACTCCTGCCCGACGCCCCGCCAGATGAAGAACCCGCAGACAACCGTCGCCACGGGGATCATCATAAACTTCCAACGGTTGGCCAGGCACCAGCGCAGGATGCGCTCGTAGAAGATGACCAGCGCCCAGAGCATCGCCAGGATGATAGCCACGCAACCGGCCACGAAGAGCACGTTCACCGTTAGCCCCCGCGCCGGGCCCATCGGCAACCACTCTTCGGAGAGGTAGAAGAGCGCCACGAGCAGGGCGATGGCGATGTTGACGTAGTTGGCTATCTTCGAATTCTTCCAGCGCCCCGCCAGCAGATTGTTCACCCCTACCGCCGTCAGCCCCAGAGCGGGGATGCTGCCGTAGATAGAGCACAGCGCGACGCCCATCCCGATCAGCACGTAATTCATCCCCCGCCGGATCATCTTCGAGTCGATCCGCACCGAGAAGAGGAAATAAGCCAGTGTCGGCAACAGGATCAGCCCCAGCACGAAAGCCGAAGCCAGCGCGTACGTCTTGGTGTAAGCCAACGGCGAAAACATCTTCCCCTCCTGCGCCTGCATGGCAAACACGGGCAGGAAACTGACAATCGTCGTAATCATCGCCGTAGCGATTGCCCCCGACACCTCGCTCACCGCCTTGTATATCAGTCCAGCCAGCGCCTTCCCCTTCGTAATCCCCCGGTTCTCCGGCATCTCCATATACCGGATGATGCTCTCGACGAACACCACCCCCACGTCCACCATCACCCCGATGGCGATGGCGATACCGGACAGAGCCACGATGTTCGCCTCAATCCCCGTGTACCGCATCAATATAAATGTAGCCAGCACCGCGATGGGCAGCATGCTCGCAATCACCACCGACGCCCGCAGGTTGAGCACCAGCACGATAATCACGATGATACAGATCAGTATCTCGTGCGAAAGGCTCGACTCCAGCGTGCCGATCGTCTCCTTGATCAGTCCCGTCCCATCGTAGAAGGGGACGACCGTGACCTTCGATAC
>ENA-ORPD01002616-ORPD01002616.1-human-gut-metagenome-genome-assembly--contig:-NODE-2616-length-10656-cov-2.175549_pt1 | contig 10656 bp, 10 predicted proteins | sample MGYA00242143_ERZ509076 | MGnify/ENA primary metagenome ERZ509076 (study PRJEB26280, sample SAMEA2338706) | human gut metagenome | biome: human gut; feature: human-associated habitat; material: faeces... | reverse complement strand
ATAGTCAGCAAGCCGCGCGAAAGCAAATGGCTCGTACTGATCCTCGTTGCTTTTGCCAATGCGTCATTCTGCCGCCTGTTCCAAGGCGACTTTATTTCTATGGGTATCGTATTCGCCGCCACCCTGGCAGGTTTCTTCGTCCGTACCGAACTAATGGGACGTCACTGGAATCATCTGGCAGTATTCATCATCTCTTCGTTCATCGCCTCGATGATCGGCAGCACAGGCTACCTAATGCACTGGGGAACCACTCCGGATATGGCTTTGGGTACCAGCGTCCTCTACCTGATCCCGGGTGTACCACTGATCAACTCCATCATGGACATCATCGACGGACATGTACTGGCGGGAACATCGAGATTTATTAATGCCTGTCTGCTTATTATTTGTATAGCAATCGGCCTTTCAATGACCCTTTTAATCACCGGAATCAGCACTTTATGATGAATATAGAATTTATAACCGCCATTATACTCGACGGCGCATTCGCCGCCATTGCCGCCATCGGATTTGCCATCATCTCCAATCCACCCCGAAAAGCCATATTGATCTCTGCTTTTCTGGCGGCCGTTGGGCACGGATTACGCTACTTCCTGATGCATACGCATCTGTTCACGATGGACATCGCCACAGCCTCTTTCTTTGCTGCCGTCTCCATCGGTTTGTTAGCCATCCCTTTTGCCAAGGCAATCCATTGTCCGGCGGAGGTATTCTCGTTCCCGTCTCTCCTGCCGATGATTCCGGGAATGTTCGCTTATAAAAGTATCCTGGCACTGACAAAGTTTATGCAGACCAAGGATGAAACTGCCTCCTTGCAATATCTGGTAGATTTCTTCCACAATGGCAGTACCACTATCTTTGTGTTGTTTGCCCTGGTTGTAGGAGCTGCCGTACCGGTATTTATCTTCCACCGCCAGTCATTCACAGCTACACGTTTACTGAAGAAACTGGTAAAGAAGGGCTGACAGAAAGGCTCACCACAGATTACACGGATTCCCACAGATTAATGATTTATCTTATGGATAAGAACAATCAAAAATCTGTGGGAATCCGTGTAATCTGTGGTGAAAAAAACACCGGAAAACTTCACCTATTTCCTTGCTTCGGCAATGTAAGCCAAGGCTTCGGCACATTTCCCGGTGACATATCCCCAGTCTCCGGCCGTTACTTTATCTTTCGGGAACAATTTGGACCCCATGCCTACGCAGAACGCACCTGCCTTGAACCAAGACGTCAGATTCTCCCTCGTAGGTTCCACCCCACCGGTCACCATCAACTTGGACCATGGCATCGGAGCCATCAGGCCTTTTACAAAATTCGGACCATATACATCTCCCGGAAATATCTTGCAAAGATCACAACCGGCCTCCTGCGCAAAGCCCACTTCCGAAACCGAACCGCATCCCGGTGTATATGCAATCAGCCGGCGATTGCATATCTTAGCAATCTCCGGATTGAATAGCGGCCCTACCACGAAGTCAGCCCCCGACTGTATATATAAAGCCGCAGTAGCCGGATCGACTACAGAACCGACACCCATAGCCATTTCCGGACACTCACGGGCTGCAAACTTCACGATTCCGGCAAATACTTCCTGGGCAAAATCCCCCCGGTTTGTAAATTCAAAAGCACGAACGCCACCTTCATAACAGGCCTTTAGCACTTTCTTCGCCACTTCCACATCTTCGTGATAGAATACAGGAATCATGCCCGTTGTCCCCATCTTAGTCAGGACAGCTATTTTATCAAATTTAGCCATATCTATTTATTTACAATTGAATTTATCTTTGTACACGTCCACTCGCATCGCCTCCGGCCAGCGCCTCGACTTCTGCCACAGAAACCAGATTGAAGTCTCCGCTGACGGTATGCTTCAATGCCGATGCCGCCACGGCAAATTCAAGCGCTTCACCCTGTGTAGGCTTCGTAAGCAGACCATGGATAATGCCTCCGGAGAACGAATCCCCACCACCTACCCGGTCGACAATCGGATCGATGTCATAGTGCTTGGAAACGTAGAATTCCTTACCATTATAAATCATGGCCTTCCAGCCATTGTGTGATGCGGAGAAAGATTCACGCAGTGTCGAGATAACATAGCTGAATTCAAACTCTTCCGACATACGCCGGAAAATCTCCTTATACCCCTCGGCATCCGTATGTCCGCTTTCCACATCCGCGTCGGGCTTGAATCCCAGACAAAGCTCCGCATCTTCTTCATTACCGATGCAGACATCTACATACTTCATCAAAGGTTTCATCACGGATTGTGCCTTCTCCTTTGTCCACAGCTTCTTACGGAAATTCAGATCGACCGACACGGTCACCCCGTGACGCTTGGCAGCCTCACATGCCAAACGGGTCAATTCGGCTGCTTTGTCCGAAATGGCGGGAGTAATACCCGACCAATGAAACCTCCCTCCATAATCCTGTCAAAATCGAAATCCGCCGCATCGGCTTCGGCAATGGCGGAATGCGCACGATCGTAAATCACCTTACTGGGACGCATGGCAACACCGGTTTCCAAATAATAGATGCCGACACGGTCGCCTCCCCTGGCAATATAATCTGTCATCACACCATATTTGCGGAGTGCATTTACAGCCGACTGCCCTATTTCATGTTCAGGCAGCTTGGTTACAAAATAAGCATCATGGCCATAATTAGCGCAGCTCACAGCTACGTTAGCCTCACCCCCACCGTACACCACATCGAAAGAGTCCGATTGAACAAAACGAGTATTTCCCGGAGGAGATAACCTGAGCATGATTTCGCCTAACGTAACGACTTTCTTTCTCATAATTCTATATTTAGTTAGTTTTGAGTTTAATTCGTTTCTATTCTAAAACGATCGATCTTAATTGTTCAGTTACAATTTATTATTCACCCCCCAATCTTCTCAATAACATACTGGATATATGAACAATAGCAATGTATAAAATAGACACCGGCAAAGTCCGTGTGCGGACACAAAGATACACAGATTTTCATGATTACAAAAATTATTATATATTTGTGTCCATAGAAATAAAACTATTATTGTGTCCGGGCACAAAACCCCGCATAAATAAAGAAGACGCATGAATAAATTGCCAGAAAGAATCAGAATCAAGGATATTGCCCGTTTGGCAAACGTATCTGTAGGAACTGTCGACCGCGTGCTCCACGGCCGTAGCGGAGTATCGGAAGCAAGCCGGAAACGGGTGGAAGAAATCCTGAAGCAACTGGACTACCAGCCCAATATGTATGCCAGTGCGCTGGCCTCCAACAAGAAATACACTTTTGCCTGCCTGTTACCCAAGCATCTGGAAGGTGAATACTGGACAGACGTGCAGAAAGGTATCCGTGAAGCGGTTAGCACATATTCCGATTTCAATATCTCAGTGGACATCACTCACTACGATCCTTATGATTACAATTCGTTTGCAGCAACCAGCCGGGCTGTCATTGAAGAACGCCCGGACGGAGTGATGTTTGCTCCTACCATACCGCAATACACAAAAGAATTCACCGATGCACTGAACGAGTTGGGTATACCTTATATATACATCGATTCACAAATAAAAGATGTCCCTCCCCTCGCCTTCTTCGGTCAGAACTCCCACCAAAGCGGATACTTTGCGGCACGTATGCTGATGCTGCTTGCCGGAAACGACCGGGAGATCGTGATTTTCCGTAAGATACACGAAGGGGTGATCGGATCGAACCAGCAGGAAAACCGTGAAATCGGTTTCCGCCAATATATGCGGGAACATCATCCCGGCTGCAATATCCTTGAACTCGACCTGCACGCCGCCCCGAATATTGAAGACAACCGTATGCTGGACGATTTCTTCAGCGAACATCCGGAAGTGAAGAACGGGATCACGTTCAATTCGAAAGTATACATCATCGGTGAATACTTGAAAATGCGTCGGAAAAACAATATCAACCTGATCGGTTACGACCTGCTCGAACGGAACGTGGCCTGCCTGAAGGAGGGCACCGTCTCTTTCCTGATTGCCCAGCAACCCGAGTTGCAAGGATTCAACAGTATCAGGACTCTATGTGACCACCTGATATTCAAAAAGGAGGTGACATGCACCAACTACATGCCAATTGACCTTCTGACCAAAGAAAACATCGACTATTATAACTTTTCCCTCTTCAGATAAACCATATCCCGGAGCAAAATTCCATCTTCACAGATGGGATGATCATAATGGTCGGTAAAGAAATTCTCAACGCGGTGGGAAGGGACAAATCCGCAAGACTGATAGAACGAAAGTGAGTGTGGAGTATCGCCCGTCCCCACAAACATAACCGAGCATCTGTCCGAATAGTGACGGAACAGGAATTCAACCAGATATCTGCCGTAGCCCTTGCGCTGGCTCTCCGGATAAGTCGCGATATTCTTCAGTTCGTAAATACCTTCCCCCTCGTTGGTCACCACACAAGCCGCTCTGAGCTCTCCCCCGTCGTACAAGGTAAACATCTCCCCACGTTCCAGATAGCGGTCCACCATATCCTCCTGTTCGTCTGCCAGCAGGAGCAAATCGAGGAAACGCTTCTTGTCAGAAAACACTTGCTCTACCTTCATTTCCTTTCTCCTTCCCTGTGTTCAAGAATCACCGTCATGTGGTCCAGTGCCCAGCCTACCAACGCCTCTACATGCGGAATCAGACTGCGTCCCGTCTCCGTCAGGCAATACTCCACTCGTGGGGGCACCTCCGCATACACCTTTCGTTGTACCAGTCCGTCGGTTTCCAATGTTCGAAGCGTGACAGTCAGCATCCGTTGCGAAATGTCATCAATCGTTTTATGAATGTCACTGAAGCGCATCGTTCCGTTCGCGTTCAGCGTCACCAATACCAGCATCGACCACTTGTCGCCCAGCCGGCACAGTACGTCCCTGATAGGACATGTCCCTGAAGGATGAAAATTTTTCATTTTTTAATCTTTTCTATTCCATTGAGTTCCAGCAATAGTTATCTCTATGTAAGTTCCTTATTCTGAAGTTCGTTCTTGTTTATCCGCACAGAGAAACATACATTTGCAAGCACAAAAGTAATAAACTTACGAAAGATAACTATTGTTTCACTTAATAATTTATGTTATGGCAAAGAAAGTTGCAGTATTAGCAGTCAATCCGGTCAACGGATTCGGTTTGTTCCAGTATCTGGAAAGTTTTTTCGAGAATGGTATTCCGTACAAAGTATTCGCGGTGTCAGATACCCGGGAGATCAAGACCAATTCCGGCATCACCCTGTTTGCCGATGACGTGATAGCCAATCTCAAAGGACATGAAGACGAATTTGACGCACTTGTATTCGCTTGTGGCGACGCAGTGCCGGTATTCAAAGACAATGCAGGAAAGGCCTACAATGTAGACCTGATGGAAGTAATCAAAGCATTTGGCGAAAAAGGCAAACTTATGATCGGCCATTGTGCCGCCGCCATGATGTTCAATTTCACCGGAATCACCGCCGGAAAGAGGCTGGCCGTCCACCCGCTTGCCAAACCCGCTATACAGACGGGACAGGCGACTGACGGGAAATCGGAAATTGACGGTAACTTCTATACCGCACAAGATGAAAACACCCTTTGGACAATGATGCCTCAGCTGATTGAGGCTCTGAAGAAGTAACGCGGGACACCTCTGTTACAGCACTTATCACGACAGTGTGCCGGAAGCTATTCATAACGCCCCGTCTGCTTCCCGGCACACTTTGTGTTTTCCACCCTCACTCGATCTTCTGCCTCAACCTTTTCATATAATCAAGTAAAAACAGGTCATAATTCATTTATTATTAATACTTTTACAGTCGAATAAACAAAACATCGCCATCATTCAATAGAATTTTATGACTACTTCCTTTGGAGTAACATCCATTTTCTGTACCCCATTACTGAGAAAACTGTTGGTTCTTTTCACATGTTTCCTATCAGTAAGCCCTGTATCCGCCCAAAAAGAGGCAATGAATACCAAAGACTATATTCTGGTCATTAACACCTATACGGAAGCCTTCGCATGGAGCAACCGCCTGATCTTTACAGCAACCGAATTTGTCAAGGATGATCCTCACTTAGCCATTTATGCCGAACACATGAATCTCTTGATGATGGATAATGACAGTACACTGTGTGAATTCAAGACCAACCTGTTCGAGAAGTATGGTTCCCATTCCCCACGCGCGCTATTATTGCTGGGTAATTCCACCTTGATGTTGCGGGACGACTTCAGAAAGGTATGGGGTGATGTCCCGATCATACTCTGCTCCGAAAAAGACTACATCGGTCCCAGAGAATATTATTTGAAGAAACAACCCGTACCTCCGTCCGAACGAATCCCGCTGACCGAACTGGCCCAACCCTATAACCTCGTCCTTCTTTACTCCAACCAATACATACGTGAAAACCTGGAGTTAATGTTTCATATCCTTCCCGATATGAAAAAGCTGATTTATGTAGGCGATCAGAGATTCGTCAATCAAACGAACAGTATAGAAATACAGGAAGTATTACAATCCAGCCATCCCGGGGTCCAATATACTTTTTTATCTCCTGAGAATATTCTGGAAACCAACCAACTGATCGACTCTCTCAACTTTGTCGATCCCCGGACCACCGGCATCCTGTTTTCTTCCTGGTTCTATAAGCGGAAGTTTGCGGGCAACACTTCACTGTCTATCGTATCACCCAAAATTGTTTCTACTGTTTCACCTCCCCTGTTTGCCCTCAGCACCATTGACGTAAAAGACAAAAGCAGCGGGATGACCGGAGGATATTCTTACAATCAGACAGAATTCGACAAGCGGCTTCTCGGTATATTTTCCGATGTACTGAATGGCAGGCAACCCCGCACCCTCCCTTACTATTATCCTCAGGACGGTATGCCTATCATCAATTATGAGACACTGATCCATAAAGGATTTTCTCCCGACTTATGTCCGGCCAACACGTATTTCATCAACAAACCGCGCACCTTCTGGGAACAATACAGCTACTTCCTTATAGGTACATGCATCTCCATCCTCCTACTCGTCCTGTTTTTCCAGTACCGCATCCGCACACTGAACAGGCTTAAGAAAACACAGTTGAAAGAGATAGAGACCATGACCAGCTATAAAAACCTGATCAACAACATGCCCATCCTCTATATGCAGGAGAAGCTGATAACAAACGAACAAGGTATAGGCATAGATTTGATCTACCTGAACGTAAACCCCCATTTCGAACAGAATTTTTTCCGCAGAGAAGATGCAGTAGGCAAGAAAGCAAGCGAGATGTTTCCCGAATCCCTCCCCGAGTTCCTGCACTTTATCCAGATGTCACTCAAGGAAAACCGGGTTGTTACTTTCCCATACTATTTCAGGAAAATCAATAAATTCTATGATATCGTCCTCAAAGGTACCCATCAGAATAACGTGGTTGATATTTTTTGTCTGGACAGTACCGAATTACACCTGGCACAACAAAAACTGACCGCCACCAACCACAAGCTGTCGATGGCATTGGATGTGGCAAATATCATTCCATGGAAATGGGATCTGCTCAGCAAAACCATCCTGTGTGACATCAACAAACCCATCGAACTCAGTTCACCCGGCAACAGCGTGAACGACGAGCAACTGGCCGTGCCGGACACGCAATACTTCTCAAAGATATTCAAAGAAGACCGCAAACGGGTGGAACAGGCATACAAAGACCTGATTGAAGGTCGCACGGACAAGGTAAAAGAGGAATACCGGGTTATCAACGTACAGAACCACACCCACAAAGTGGAATGGGTAGAAGCTCAGGCCGCCGTAGAATCCCGCGACGAAAACGGAAATCCTACCACGCTGGTAGGCTCTTCACTGGTCATTACCAAACGAAAAAAGATGGAGATGGAACTTACCACGGCCAAAGACCGCGCCGAAGAATCCAACCGCCTGAAATCGGCTTTCCTTGCCAACATGAGCCATGAAATCCGTACTCCGCTGAATGCCATCGTAGGCTTTTCGGGTATCTTGGCATCTACCGATGAGGAAGAAGAAAAACGGGAATACGTCAACATCATCGAAAATAACAACACCCTGCTCTTACAACTGATCAGCGACATCCTCGACCTGTCGAAAATAGAAGCCGGCACCCTTGAGTTCCAATACTCCAACGTCGAGCTGAACACCGTAATGAAAGAGCTGGAAAGCACGTTGCAGCTCAAGATCAAATCCGAAGCTGTGAAATTGGAATTCGTACCTCCGGCAGACCGCTGCCTGGTTCATCTGGAAAAGAACCGTGTTTCCCAGCTGATCATCAATCTGGTGACCAATGCCATCAAGTTCACCGAGAAAGGGAGTATCCGCTTTGGCTACGAGCTTCGCGGAAAAGAGCTTTATTTCTACGTTGCCGACACCGGTTGCGGCATTGCCAAGGACGAGCAGGAAAGCATATTCGGCCGATTCGTCAAACTGAACAGTTTCGCACAAGGCACAGGGCTCGGACTATCCATCTGCCAGACACTGGTCAACCACATGGGCGGACACATCGGTGTGGAGTCTGAGAAAGGTAAAGGTTCCACATTCTGGTTTACCCTCCCTTACGAAGCCGCATCGACAGCCGAACCTGTCCGGAAAACAATTATACAGCCCATTGCGGTAGAGAAAGACAAACTGACCATCCTGATTGCCGAAGACAACGAAAGCAACTTCAGGTTATTTGAGTCCATCCTCCACCAGGATTACCGCCTGCTTCATGCCTGGGACGGCCGCGAAGCCGTAGAAATATTCCGCAAAGAAGATCCGCAGATTATCCTGATGGACATCAACATGCCGGTCATGGACGGATATGAAGCCACTAAAGAGATCCGTAAATATTCGGCCAAAGTCCCTATCATCGCAGTTACGGCCTTTGCCTACGCTTCGGACGAACAGCGGGTGATGGAAAGCGGATTCGACGGATACATGCCCAAACCCATCAATGCGCGCCAGTTACAGGCACAGCTCAAAGAGATTATGCAGAAACGGATCATCCTGCTATAACAGCAGGATGACCCGTTTTTAAGGTCTTTATTCGTGTTTACAGCCACTTCGTAAACCGCTTCACATACCATTGTTTAATAAGTTGCGTCAGCACACAATAGCTCAGCAGGATGCCTGCCAACCAGGGGAAATAACTGAGCGGCAACGGCATCAACCCGATAGAAGCCCCAAACTGCGTGAAGGGAATGATGATTCCCAGAACCATGATGACGGACGTTAGTCCTAATACCGGCCAGGATGCCGTACTCTGAATAAACGGGATCTTGCGGGTACGGATCATATGTACAATCAGCGTTTGCGACAGCAAGCCCTCTACAAACCAACCGGACTGGAAGAGAGTCTGATGTTCGGGAGAGTTGCAACCGAACACATACCACATGACCAGAAATAAGGCTATGTCGAAAATAGAACTGACCGGACCGATAAAAATCATAAAACGGCTCAGGTCGGATGCATCCCATTTGCGCGGCTTCATCAGGTATTCCGGATCCATCCGGTCGAACGGAATGGTGGACTGCGACGTATCGTACAGAAGATTCTGAACAAGCAGATGGACAGGCAGCATAGGCAGGAAAGGCAGAAAAGCACTGGCGGCCAGCACGCTGAACATATTGCCAAAGTTAGAACTGGCAGTCATCTTGATGTACTTCATAATGTTGCCAAACGTTCTGCGTCCCTCTATCACTCCATCTTCAAGCACCATCAGATCCTTCTCCAGCAGAATGATGTCGGCACTCTCCTTGGCGATGTCCACAGCCGTATCCACAGATATACCCACATCGGACTGGCGCAGGGCGGAAGCGTCATTGATGCCGTCACCCAGGAAGCCCACCGTATGTCCCAATTCCTGCAGCAAGGTGATGATACGGGTCTTCTGCATGGGAGCCAGCTTCGCAAACACGGTAGTCTGCCGTATTCTCAACTTCAGTTCTTCATCCGTCAGCCGCTCTATCTCCGTACCGTTCAGCGTACAGGCCGTATCGACTCCCACCTGACGGCAGATGGTACGTACAACCGCTTCGTTATCACCGGACAGCACTTTCACATCGACTCCATGGCTATGGAGCTGCCGGATGGCATTGGCTGCCGAAGGTTTGGGAGGGTCGAGAAAAGCGAGATAACCGATCAGCACCATTCCGGATTCGTCTTCGACAGAAAAATCATGTTCTTTTTCTACCCAACTCTTCTGTGCCACCGCCAGCACACGCATACCTTCTTTGTTCATCTGCTCACTGATGACAAAGGCTTTCCGCCGCAGCTCATCGGTCAACTCGTGAACGGTTTTGCCGAACTCTGCATGAGTGCAGATTGCAAGCATCTCCTCTACCGCTCCCTTGGTGATGATCTGACGCTTCCTCTGTTCGTCTTCCACCACCACGGACATACGTCGGCGGGTAAAGTCGAATGGGATTTCGTCTACCTTGGTATAAGCATCCCTGAGATAATCCAACTGTAACTCACGAACATGTGAAAGGATGGCACGATCCATCAGATTCTTCAGCCCCGTCTGGAAATAGCTGTTGAGGAACGCGTGGCGCAGCACCCGGTCGTCCTCCTGGCCGTCCACGTTCAGGTGGTACTCCAACACCACCTTGTCCTGGGTGAGGGTGCCGGTCTTATCGAACACGATGGTGTCCGCCTTTGCCAACGCTTC
>ENA-ORPD01002609-ORPD01002609.1-human-gut-metagenome-genome-assembly--contig:-NODE-2609-length-10679-cov-2.692018_pt1 | contig 10679 bp, 9 predicted proteins | sample MGYA00242143_ERZ509076 | MGnify/ENA primary metagenome ERZ509076 (study PRJEB26280, sample SAMEA2338706) | human gut metagenome | biome: human gut; feature: human-associated habitat; material: faeces... | reverse complement strand
AGATTGACGGTGGCATCGATTGCACCCATTTGCTTTGCGCTTTGGGCAAAAGCTCCGGCAAGGATGAATATCCATATCATCAGGAGGATATTTTTATTGGCAGCTCCCACGGAGAACTGATAGATGCGTTGGTCTAGTTTCAATCCTTTGGTAATAGCAATGGCGTAGCAGGAAGAAACAAGGAAAGCCACCGTGATAGGCACTTTATAAAAGTCGTTGACAAGAATGGAAGTTACCAGGTAAAGGCATAAGAATACGAGCAACGGACTTAATGCCCACCAACTTCCGGTGCGGTTTTTATGTATTTTTTCTTCAGTCATAAATGGAATATGTAGATATTCGTTTTTTGCTTTCGGTTCTCTGTCTCTTAAAGTAAAATAATACGCTTTTGCATGATTTCCGTCAGTTGTGCTTTCAACAGGCGGGCATTGATAGGTTTAGGCATATAGCCGTCAAAACCGCTTTCCATCACCCGTTGTTCATCCGAAGCGTATGCAAAAGCCGTAATGGCGATAATCGGTACTTTGGCAGAGTACTTGCGGATTTCTTTGGTTGCTTCATATCCATCCAGGACAGGCATATTGATATCCATTAATATAATTTGTGGATTATGCTCCTTGAACATGTTTACAGCTTCCTGACCATCCCAGGCATGAAGCAGATGATAATCATATTTTAGAATAGATTCGAACAACTTATAATTGCTTTCATTATCTTCAGCAATTTTTGTTACCTCATCATATAAAGCGTTCATCTTACTATTTGAAATAACATATCTTATCGATGGTAAAATATAAAAACTATATGAAGAATCATAGAAAGAATGTTGAGCTCTAGCAATAATGTTATAACTTGCTAAAGTCTTTAAACCTAAAGCAAGAGCGTTAGTTGATAAACGTTTGTTAACTTTCATTAAGCCTTTATCTCTTAAAATCATTTTTAATGTTGTAGAGTCCATATATGTTTCAGTAAGCGATGGATTATCGCTAACTTTTTCTTCATAATAAGAACGCAGAGCATATACGAGAAGTGTAGTAACACTGTCTATTCTTATTCTGTTTCTTCCTTCTTCACTATTTAAATATATAACGCCATTTTGGTCATCTTTAACTAAGTCTAATCCGATAAATCCAACAAAGTCATTTATCAAATTGTAATGTCTTTCAATAAATAAATATGTCGGTGAAATTTTTGAAACGTTAGTTGCTCTATCAAAGCTTTCTAACTATGAAGCAAGTATAAAGCAAATCGTTAACAGCATCTTCAAACTGTCTTTGTTCACCTCTAGTTAATTTTTCATAATCTTCTTGGAACATAGATCATTATCCTTTCTTTGTAAAGCGATACTTTGGAACTAAGAAACGTCCTACTCTTATAGACTCATCAGAATATTTATCTATACTGAAGAACGAATCGCCAAACTCAGCTCTAACAATTCCTAAAATAAGCAAAATTACATCATCCATCTCGTTCAACTCGATTTCAGATATATCAATTTCTTTCTTTTTACCAAAAGCTTTGATCATAAAGTCTTCGACAGCTTCAATGCCGAATTGATTAACTTCACTATCAAGGAAATCGTTTAGCAATGTGTTGTCATCCATAAGTGGATCTTCAATCGGCAATAATTCGCCTTCTTCTTTTTCAGATCTCTTAAATGGCATTGTTAAAGAATCGCCATCAATAACACCTTGTCTATAAAAGTTAATTGTTTCACTAGCCTTATTAAGCATCTCTGATTGATCGTAATCTTCGACTGAAGTCAAATCTTTAGCTATTGCTAAAATGATTGCATCAAGTTTACCTTTAATAGACTTATCTGAACTTGACAAATAGTTAACTTTTCTTTGAACAGCTTCTGTATAATCAGCATTTGCTTTATCGATTTCATCAAAAGCTTTGTTGAGCTTTGAAAATATATCGATAGTTTCTTGTAACATCTGAATAACTAAATTTGTTAATTCGTTATTAGAAAGCGAAACGTTATCGGTATCTGAACGGGCTTGATTAGCAATTTTTCCTACTATTCTTTCATCGTGCAACCACTTCTTCAAAATAGTTATTGTAGGCATAGCGTATAAACCCAAAGAGTCATATGTTTTCATTGGGTGATAAATCTTATCGCTAATTTCTGTTCTATAATTATCAAAGTGTTGATGTAAAACATCATTTGGAGACAAAAGTGATGTTAGTTTATGTCCAAATACACAAATTGAATGGTGAAGTAGAGTTACAGATAACTCTAACTCATCAGCATTTTTTCGAGCGTTAGCTAATGATCTATACATAAAGTCATCTTCTTTTTCATCTTCAAGTTTTAATTCGCTATATGTTTGGTGAACTAATGGCAAGTAAATAGAAACGTCGCTTGTAAGTTCGGAAATCAATTCCAAAAAGCGTATAGAATAACTTGGTAAAAATATATAATCTATATTTGTCTTTGGATCTCTTTCAATTTCCATCCAACCAGTTTTAACAAGCTTGTTGCAAATGTAATTTGTTTTCTTGGCAATTGTTGAGTCATCTGAAGAATCCGTAGCTATTGTTGTTTGATCTTCATCTTCATCATCTTTATCATCTTGTCTATCCAAAGCTATATCAAAAAGAGACATCAAATCTGCTCCACGTGAACGAAGAAGCATTAGATAGTCTGATTTTTTTATTTTGGTCTTATACAGCTTTAATGTATCGTATAAAGTCAATAGTGAAAAAGCGTACACTGACTTATATTTGCGTGATAAGAGAGAGAAGAAATTCTCAGGGATTTTATCAAATAGTTTCAAGAGTATCTTCCTCCTAATAATTCGACTTTTAAAGTCTTTATTATTATAGGCTATCAACTATTTCAATTTCAAGAAGACACGGCTTTATAATTAAATAAAAAACACCAAATTACGTAAGTAGTAAAATGGTGTTAAAAGTTAATCGTTATTTTTTTCAGAACTAATTTTTTCAGAATTATTTTCTTTGCTTTCTAAGCTCTTTTTTAACCCATAATTTTCTGGAATACAGAAGCTTAAAATGAAAGAAATTATAAACATCATAGCAACTGGGTTAGATAATATAATACTTGGAACTTCTCCAAGTGCAGAATAGAAATTTGGCACTAAGCTAAAGCCATAACCAACTCCGATGGATAAAGTTAATATCAATATATTTTTAGGTGTAAATCCACACTTAGCCACCATTTCAAAACCAGTAACAACAATAGAAGCAAATAACATTACCAAAGCTCCACCCAATACTGGATAAGGAATTGTTAAAATTGCAGCACTGATTCCTGGGAATAATCCAGCTAATATCATTATTATTGCTCCAAATAATATTGCAAATCTATTAACGATTTTTGTCGAGCTTACTATACCAACATTTTGACAGAAAGTCGTAAGAGGCATACAACCAAAGCAACCAGAAACAGCGCTAATCAATCCATCGCAAGCTAATGCTCCAGATATTTCTTTAGTAGTAGGATCTCTAGATAATCCCCCATTACATAAAGCCGATACATCTCCAACACACTCTGTCGTTGCAACAAGATATATCAAACATGTTGGTAAAATAGCTTCCCATCTAAATTCAATTGTCGTCATAGCAAGTCTCGGTAATGCAATAGCTTTAACTCCTTCAAAAGAAGAAAAGTCAACACCGCCAAAACACAAACTTATAAGATAACCAACACAAATTCCAAATAATGTTGATAAATTTTTCCAGGTTCCTTTAACAAACATTTGAAATAGCAAACAAGCTACTAATGTCAATAATCCAACAAGTAACGATTGCCATGAAAGATAACTAAGTACACCTGTTGTGTTACTAGCACCACCTGCAAAGTAATCACCACCAACTGATAACAAAGATAATCCAATAGCTAGAATAACAATGCTCGAAACAATCGGCTTAATAAACTTAATCCAATATTTAGCAAATAAACCCATTATAGAAATAAATATTCCACCAACAATTACTCCACCGAGCATAGCTCCATAACCATATTGCAATCCAACATAGCTAAGCATAGTGGCAAATGTAAATGAAACACCAACTACAATAGGAAGTTTACCGCCAAATTTCCACACTGGGTACAATTGAAAAATAGTTCCAATGCCAGCAATAAATATTGCATTTTGAATAACGCTAGCTTTGATTTCACTTTCAACTCCAATAGTTCCTAAAACAAAAAGAATTGGAGCCAAATTAGCAATAAACATAGCTAAAATATGTTGGATTCCAAACAAAACAGCTCTTTGTGGTGGAACACAGCCATTTAAAGAATATAAATTATTCTTATCAGCGCTTTTAAAGAAATTTACTAAATTGTTCCAAACTTTTTTCATATTTATTTTCCTTATTTCAAATTAAATGTTTAATTTAATTTTAAGCTAATTTCCTAGCTTATATATATTAACAAATATAGCTTTATAAAGTAAATGAAAGAATTAAAGCAATTAAAAAGGTGTTAAGAAAAACTTCCTAACACCTTACTATTTCTAAGCTTCTGTGTATCTAGAAATATTAATGTAATCAGCATTAATATCTTTACCATAGTTTTGGCTATAGTTGCTATCTGTAAGCTTTTCTGGATCTAATATTGTTGTGTATGTATCACCATTTTTAATAATAACAGAACCTAATGTGTAGTTTTGATAGGAATCATATTGTTTACTTGTTCCAAGATAAATACCCCAAACAGAAGCAAATGTTAAATTTCCATCACCACCACCATTTTCATATTCTAAGATTGAATATGGAATATAAATATAGCCATCGAAGTTAGCTGGTAAATAAATATAGCTGTTCCAATCTCTACCACTACTTCTAACAGTTTCATTACCTTCTAAATCGTAGAGTAAATTCACCATTAACTTTGATTTTAGCTCTATCGCTATCTGTTTCGTTAATTCTAAAGTCGACGAATGATTCTCCTGTATTATTCTTAATACGGAGAATTACACCATCACCACTCCAAGAAGCTGTTTGACCTTTAACTAACATAGTAGCTAAACCATCAGTTGTATCATGGTTAAATGTTACGTTGACACCGCCATTTAATGTTCCACTAAATGGTAATTTGTTACCTTCAGAGATTTCACCATTGAAAGCTAAATTAATATGATCACCATTGTAATCTTGAGTGTACTTTTGAGTGAAGTTAGCAGAAGTTGTCTTAGTGTTATTTAAGACTGTCTTAATTGTGCTTCCACTTAAGACTTGGAATTCACCAAGAGTATAGTTTTGATTATAATCACCATAAGCTTCAAGGACTGCGGTTTCAAAGTACATGCCATAGACAGAGCTATAGTTAAATGTCTTATTGCCACTACCATAAGTATTGTCTATTGCAAATGACTTGTATGGAATATAAATATAGCCATCAAAGTTAGCTTCTAAGTTAATATAGTGACCCCAACCACGACCAGAAGTTGTAGCTTTCTTAACGCCATCTAATGTATAGGTATAATATGTACCACCAGTATTAAGCGAGACACGATCACTATCAGTTTCATTGATAAAGATACCAATATAAGAATTCATGCTAGTATTGTTTTTAATTCTAAAGGCAATACCATCACCTTGCCAATCGTGATTATCTGGTGTGACACGGACATCAGAAACAATGTCTTTATCAGCAGCTTTAAAGCTAACAATTGCACCGTTTTCTAAAGCTCCTGTAAAGCCAGTGTCAACTGGTAATAAATCAACCTTACCCTTAAATTCAGCAACGATTTCATCTACTTCTGCAATAGTTGTTGCTGTCTTTAATTTTTCAGTATATTCATCAGCTAAATCAAAGTATTGATCTTCTTCAGCTTGACGATAAATAACTGTATCTTTATAATCGAGAATTTCGTCTTCAGCTTCTTTTTTTCTAGTAGCTAATGCTTTAGCTTCTTCAGCTTCATATTCAGCCTTAGTCTTAAGTTTTGCAACTTCATCAGCATACATATCAGAAGCAGCATTTACTGCTTCGATAGTTGTAGCTTCATTAATAGCACTAGTTGCAGTCGCAAGTAACTCATCTATTGCTTTTTGTTCTGCTTCTCTATAGTCAGATTTGTTAACTAAAGATGCAATTGTTTCTAACGCTGTTGTTTTAGCAGCAGCTAATTCTTCAGCTTCATATTGTGCTGCTGTTTTAATTGCGCTGGCCTTAGTCTTATATTCGCTAACTAAAGGTGTAATATCAGAAACTTCTGTTGCAGCATCAACTTTGCCTAAATATTCATTAATCAAAGCAGTTAATGTTTCTTGTTCTTCACTTCTAAAGGCAGATAAAGAAAGATAATTATTAATTTCTGTCTTAGCTAATTCTTTAGCAGCAGCAAGTTCTTCAGCTTTATATTGAGCATCTGTCTTCAATTGATCAACAGCAGCTTTAAATGTAGTGACAACTCCTTCGACAACTGCACTTGTTGTAGCAGCATCGATTTCAGTATTTGCTTTTGTAACAAGAGTTTCAAGAGCAGCTTTTTCAGCATCTCTATAATCTTCTGCTTTAGCATAAGAAGAAACTGTAGCTTTAGCTTCTTCTTTAACTTTAGCTAAAGCTTCTGTATCGTAGTCAGCAGCTGTTTTTAACAAATCAGCAGCAGCAGTAATTTCATCAGCTGTTGCAGCAGTTGAAATCTTTGATTTTGCTGTATCAATTAAAGTTTGTAATTGTTCAGTTTCACTTTCCTTATAATCAGATTTGTTCTTATAACTTTCAACTGTAGAATTAGCAGCATCTCTTTCTGCTTTAAGTGTATCAACTTCTGTTGTTGAAGATGATGGTGTTGGAGTTGATGATGTTGATGGTGAGACAGTAGAGCTTATTGGAGTTGGGGTTGATGAAGGTGTTGGTGTAGATGATGTGTTGTTATTATTACCACATCCTGTTAACGGAATAGTACAAGCAAATAATCCTAAAGCCAAATATTTTCTAAAATTAACTTTTTTCATTAATTATATCCTCCTATTTTAAGATTTCTTCTAATTTTGGAAGCGATGGAATCGCTCCTCTTCTTTGTACACAAATTGAGGAAGCTTTTTGGGCAAATTTAATAGCCTCTTCAACTTGATAACCTTTTGCAATAAATGAAGCGAATGTTCCGTTAAAGCAATCGCCTGCAGCCGTTGTATCAACTGCACTAACTTTGAAAGCTGGAATAATTTTATGATTTTTTTCATTAAAGAAGTAAACCCCTTTACTTCCTAATGTCACCAGCAAATTTTTAACACCTTTTTTAACCATTTCACTGCACGCCTTTTCCATTGAGTCATAATCTTCAGTATCGAGTCCAGAAATTAAAGCTAATTCAGTTTCGTTTGGAGTTAAATAAGTAACAGTACTTAAAAGTTCAGCGGACAATTTTTGTCCTGGAGCTGGATTTAATATAAAGGTCTTATTGAGTTCTTTACATTTCTTGCCAATAAATTCAACTGTTTTCATCGGTATTTCTAATTGAGTAATTACAATATCAGCTTCTTCTAAAAGACTAATGTTGTCTTTAACTAAATCGACAGTAACAGAAAAATTAGCTCCTGGAACAACGATAATTCTATTGTCGTGTTTTTCTTCTTCAATTAAGATAGAAGCACATCCACTACTTACAGAATCATCATATTTGAGCTTTGGAACAACATTACACTCTTTTAAAGTTTTTTCTAACACTGTTCCGTAGGAGTCGTTTCCGACAGCACCGAGCATCGTAACATCTCCACCAGCTAAAGCACAGGCACAAGCTTGGTTAGCTCCTTTGCCTCCTGGATTTTGTTTAAATGAACGACCAAATTTCGTTTCACCTTGTGTAGGAAGTCTATCGACATAGGTAGTAAGATCCATATTTATACTACCAATAACTAAAATCTTCATAGTTTCCCCTTTCCTCAAAGATTATTCATTATTTTCTTCTTTAATAGCTTTTAACCTATCCTGCTCCTCCCTGTAAAGCTTGCAATAAAATCTATCTGCAAGCGAGACTATAATGTATCCTAATATACCAAATCCTAATATAAGAACGATTGGTAAGAAAAGATAATATACGAAGGCAAATATTAAGATGGTGACCCATATTGTTGCAGTTAAGAATATTTTTTTACGTGCAATTAAGCTTGCTTTTTTAAATCCATTCATTGGTGTTTCATCACCAAAATACGCTCTAAATAAGGCTAGGTGAATTATCGCTGAGGTTAGGGCAATTAATATACCTACAACAACAATTACACTTATCCAAGCCATAATTGGCAAACTGTCAGATTGTATCAATTGGTAACTTAAATAAATAGAATAAATACACAAAGCATAAATCGGTGTAAAAACGCACCAATATTTCCAACCGACTGAATAGTTTTGCTTTAATAATTCGAAATAGTCTTTAAATGGTCTTACATAAGTCTCTTTTTCTTTTTTACATAATTCAATAAGGGCGAATAGCGATGGGAAAAACAAGAAAGTCAAAGAGAAAATAACAGTAAATAAAAATTCAAAATTTACAACAAATAAATCTGCAACTATCTTTAAAAACCTATACCCCTTTGAATCCATTTTTCTTTCGAAATCGCCCATATAAATCTACTCCGTAATTTCCATTGTATATTGATATAGTCTATATGAACCAAGTGTACCCCAGAACGATGCGGAGTAGTTTGCAGCTGTATAGACACAATCAATAGATTTTGTCGATAGTGTCCAACCATATGGATCTGTTACTAAACCATTATTGTGATTTAATGTAAATCCAGCGTTAGAAATATCGATTTTATCCATTTCATTCCAAGCATCACCAACGACATTGAAGAGCGTATATCCTGGATAGAAATCAGGATTTTCAAAGTCTTCTTCTAAGTAGTAAATTGTTGATGAAGATGAAACGTTTGCTCCTTCTGGAGATGGATGATCATCTTTAATCATATAAATTCTTCCAGAAGATGGATCGTATGCAAAGTCAGCATTTGAAATATAGTCTTGAGTTCCGTTTAAGTTTTTTAAGCCTCTTGTTAAGACTCTCTTAGAGCCATCTGAAACCATTACTGGATTATTCAAATCGCTCAAATTCCATCTTTCAACTAACTCATAAGTGCTACTACCATCACCGACTGTATAGAATAGTAATACTTGTCCTTTTTTATCGACAGAGACTAAGCTTGGTTGGCCATAGCCCCATTGGAATCCAGCATTACCATTTAACTCATAATCGCAGAATGGATTGCTACCTAATTTAATCCATGGACCAGCAGGTGTTTTGCTTACTGCTAAGCCAACTTCGTTTGATGTGTTATCGCTTGTAACGCAACCGAGATATGCCATCAAATAACTATAGTCTTCGTCGTTATATTTAAATTCACCTTTTATGACTGATGGGTCACAAACGTGTCTTGAATCCCAAGTATCAGCAGTTGGTTCTAGAACATATTGAATTTCTGAATAGACCCAACGACCACTAGCATCTTTTGTTCCTGATCTATAAGCGACATAGTCTGTAACGTTTCCATGAAGCTTGTTAGCACAATAATAAATATGTCTAACACCATCTTCTTCAAAAATAGTTGGACAGTAGTTGTAATAGTAGTCAAACATTTGGTTTTCACCAGGAATATGTTCAAACAATTGATAATTATTTAATTGTTCAGTTACTGAAGATGAGCTTGATGAACTTGATGAACTACTATCGACAGTGGAGCTACTACTTACAGGAGTTTCTGAAGAACTAGTGTTATTTGTCGAAGAATCATTGTTTCCCATTTGGCAACCTCCACAAAGCATTACTGATAAAGCAGTTACGAATAATAAAGATTTTTTCATTTCTTTTCTCCTAAAGTTCAACGCTAAATGCAACGATGGCTGGTGAATAAATATAACTTGAATCAGAAGCACTTCCTTCAGCTGAAACGCTGAAAGCTACATCGAGTGTAGTTGCATTTTCAACAACTGAGTAAGCGTTAGTGATAAAGCATGGAGAGAAAATTCTTTCCCAACCATACTCTTGAGTTTCACTGCCACCATCTAATACAGATGTTTCAATGTTATCGATTGCTGGCATGACAAGTTCCCATTCGTTATCAAATGGATTTGTTAAGATATCTAAACTTGCCTTAGCAACTTGGACAGAATCACTTGTTGCTGGCATTGTCATAACTGGGTTACGATCTCTGACGACATATAAAGTGTTTGAACCTTTATCAATCATGAAATCAGCGTTATTGAAAATAACATCAGCATTTTTATCTTGTAAGCCGTGTGTAGATACCGCAGATGGTTCACCCATAACAATGTTGTTTAAATCAGAACAATCTAGATAATTGACTCTAGTACTTGTAATAAGAGCATCAGCATATGTATAGAAACAATAGACTTTTCCTTTTTGATCGTAGCTAACAAGTGATGGAGCACCACAACCATAGGCTGAACCTAAAGCGTATGAAGAATAAGTTATAACAGCTTTGTCTCCTACTTTAGTCCAATTCTCTAAATCGTTAGAGACAGCAAATCCAATTTCATAGATTTTATCTTTAACTTTTGAGTTACCTTGATAGGCTAATAAATATGAGTAAGTTGTTCCTTGATACTTAAATTCACCTTTAACGATATCTGGATTTGAAACTCTAACAGAATCCCATCCATTTTCGCTTGGTCTTAAACACACTTTAGCATCGGAATAAACATATTTATCACCTTGTTTAGTTCCTACTCTCATAGCAAT
>ENA-ORPD01002604-ORPD01002604.1-human-gut-metagenome-genome-assembly--contig:-NODE-2604-length-10686-cov-2.356034_pt1 | contig 10686 bp, 8 predicted proteins | sample MGYA00242143_ERZ509076 | MGnify/ENA primary metagenome ERZ509076 (study PRJEB26280, sample SAMEA2338706) | human gut metagenome | biome: human gut; feature: human-associated habitat; material: faeces... | reverse complement strand
TTCGATGTATCAAAACTATTGGCGCCCGTGGGAGGACTCTATGCGCCCGTTATGGGTAAGAGAAAAACCAGAAAACTGTTATACGAAAGAAGACTTCGATTTTTATACAGATGATTTATGGGACTATGAGTTTCAGATTAAGTTCGCCGAATGGTTGCACAAGCGGAATGCAGCCCGGAGGACTTGTTGTCTCATCGGCATTCGCACACAAGAAAGTTTCAATCGTTGGCGCACGATTCATAGCGACAAGAATTATAGAAAGTATAAAGGTTTGAAGTGGATTCGTGAGATGAAATATGGCATTTGCAATGCCTATCCCATACACGATTGGCTGACGACCGACGTGTGGGTCGCTAACGGCCGGTATCATTGGGATTATAATAAGTTGTACGATCTCTACTATCGAGCCGGGGTTCCGTTGGATAAGCAAAGGGTGGCCAGCCCGTTTATATCGCAAGCCATATCGAGCCTCCGGTTGTATCGTGCGATAGACCCGGATATGTGGGGGAAAATGGTAAGTCGGGTCAATGGGGTGAATTTTGCCGGATTGTATGGGAATACATCTATGATGGGCTGGCATTCTATCAAACTTCCACCCAATATGACATGGGAAGGATATTTGGATTTTTTGTTGAAAACGCTTCCGGAAAGCACTCGTAAAAATTACCAGCGAAAACTGTCGGTGAGTATGAACTTCTGGCGGGATAAAGGGGGGTGTCTGGCAGATGAAACCATTCGAAAGCTGGAAAAGATGGGAATTCCTATTACCGTGGGCGACCATTCCAATTACAGGACCGAGAAAAAACCTGTACGAATGGAATATTTAGACGATATTGATATCCCCGAATTTAAAGAACTCCCCACATTTAAACGCATGTGTATATGTATTCTTAAAAACGATCATACATGCAAATACATGGGCTTTTCTTTGAATAAGGCCGAGAAAGAACAAAAAGAACGAGTGATGGAAAAATATAAAGCATTGATTTGAAAAATGGAAGAGTATAAAAGTCCGGTTTACAATGTGATTGCTGTTCCCGTGGAAAAAGTGGTCGCCAATACGTATAATCCGAATATTGTTGCTCCGCCCGAGATGAAATTACTCGAACTTTCTATTTGGGAGGACGGATATACGATGCCCTGTGTGTGTTATTATATTCCGGAGAAAGACCAGTATGAACTGGTCGACGGGTTTCATCGCTATAAAGTTATGAAAACCTCCAAGCGTATATATGACAGGGAAAAGGGTTTGTTGCCGGTGGTGGTGATAGATAAAGACCTTTCGAACAGAATGGCTTCTACCATACGGCATAATAGGGCGAGAGGTACGCATTGTATCGAATTGATGTGCGAAATTGTTTCGGAGTTGACGAAAGCCGGTATGTCCGATAGCTGGATTATGCGGAATATTGGTATGGATAAGGACGAATTATTACGGTTTAAACAAATATCCGGGTTAGCCGAATTATTTGCCGATAAGGAGTTTAGCTTGACGAAAGAGATATAAAATAATTATTTATTGTTGTTATACTGGATTTTGGGTCGTTGATGCATTTATAAACTGATTGTAATTCCAAAGAATCTACATACCTCCGGCATATCTTCTTATTTCTGTTTAAGGCAAAGATAGCGAAAGGCGAGTGCAGAGGCAAACGGAAATCTCATTTCCGATTTGACTATGCCGAACCGCAGCCTATCTTCATACTCGCAAAAGCAATATAATGCAATAAGACAGGAGGATATTTCTTTTTGATAACTTTGATAGAAACAAAAAACAGAGCCTTTATTAAAGGCTCTGTTTTTTAGAAAGATAGATGATTGTACATTACATAATACCTCTTTCGCGTAATTTCAATTGCCATTTCCATGCAGAAGCAAGCGTGTCTTCGATGCTTTCTTGTGCTGTCCAGCCTAGAACTTTATTCGCTCTTTCAGGGTTAGCCCACACTTGTTCTATATCGCCTTCTCGGCGTCCTACTATTTTGTGAGGGACTTTTACCCCCGTAGCTTTTTCAAATGCAGAAATTAGTTCGAGCACGGAAACCCCTCGCCCCGTACCGAGGTTGAATATCTCGATAGCTTCGGGCGATTTATTTTCAAGCATACGATTCATGGCTGTCACATGGGCTTTTGCAAGATCTACGACGTTGATGTAATCGCGAATGCAAGAACCGTCGGGAGTATGATAATCGTCGCCGAATACGCTCAATTCTTTGCGAATACCGATGGCGGTTTGGGTCAAGTATGGGATAAGGTTTTGGGGAACGCCGTTGGGCAGTTCTCCTATTTCGGCGGTCGGGTGTGCCCCTATCGGGTTGAAATAACGGAGAATGATCGATTTGAAAGGAGCGCTGGCATGAATGGTGTCTTTAATAATTTCTTCGCAAATCTGTTTGGTATTACCGTAGGGCGATAAGGCAGGTTTGATAGGAGCCGATTCGTCTACCGGTAAAACGTCTGGTTGTCCGTAAACGGTACAAGACGATGAAAATACGATTCCTTCTACGCCATATTCCGGCATTAAAGTTAATAAATTAACAAGAGACATTAGATTGTTGCGGTAATAGAGCAAAGGTTTTTGAACCGATTCGCCCACTGCTTTGCTCGCCGCGAAATGTATGATCCCTTTTATTCCGGGATTCTCTTTAAAAAGTTGGCGCAAAGCCTCCATATTGGTACAGTCGGCTTGAACGAACGTAGGACGTTTGCCTGTGATACGTTCGATTCCGTCGAGTACTTCGATGTTAGAGTTGGATAGATTGTCGATGATGACAACTTCGTAACCTGCGTTTTGCAGTTCTACTGTGGAATGAGACCCGATGTATCCCGTTCCTCCGGTAACCAAGATTTTTCCTTTCATGGTGGTTAGTGTGTTTAAATTCTTTATTATGAGTTGCAAAGATAGCGAAAGGAGAGCGGAGAAAAAAACGCTTCCCCGATTTTTTGTTTCGAGAGGAATAATTTCGTAAAGGCTTGTGGGTAAGAAAATAAAATGTTAACTTTGCCCCGCTTTTTGAAAATTCCGTGTGATGGGAAATTAAGGAGCAGTGAAAGCTTAATTTTGAGTAACACAAAACAACACAACGATGAAAACATTTCAATTGAATGGTACGGCCCGTACCGATTTGGGCAAGAAAGCAGTAAAAGGTTTGCGTAAGCAAGGATTGATTCCCGCAGTGCTGAATGGTGGCGAATTGGTAGAATTGCCTTATCAAGGAGCGCTCAAACCCTGTGAAAAGTTGGTAGAACTTCCCGGTGGTAAAAAAGGTATTATCGTTACCGATTTCACTGTGACTAAGGATGCCGTTCGTAAATTGGTTTATACTCCCGATATTTTTGCAGTCGAGTTGACTATCGATGGTGAAAAAAAGATGGCGGTATTGAAAGATTTGCAATTCCACCCTGTAACCGATGCTATTTTGCATATGGATTTCTTGGAAGTATCCGATAAGAAACCCGTTGTTATGGAAGTTCCGGTTCAACTCGAAGGACACTCCGAAGGTGTACGTGCCGGTGGTAAATTGAGTTTGTCGATGAGAAAACTGAAAGTAAAAGCCATCTATTCCAATATCCCCGAACGTTTGGTAATCAATATCGACAATTTGGGATTGGGTAAAACCTTGCAAGTGGGAGAACTCCATTTCGAAGGTTTGGAATTGATGAATGCCAAGAATGCCGTAGTTTGTGCGGTTAACTTGACTCGTGCCGCTCGTGGTGCGCAAGCTGCCGCTAAATAACGATCGATAAACCTGTTTTATTGATGAAATATCTGATTGTAGGGTTGGGGAATATCGGTTATGAATACGAGAATACCCGACATAACATAGGATTCAGAGTATTGGACGCCTTAGCTAAGGCGTCCAATCTCGTTTTTACCGATGGACGTTACGGTGCTACATGCGAACTTCGGTTAAAAGGACGTGTGTTGGTTTTGTTGAAACCTTCGACCTATATGAATTTGAGCGGAAATGCGGTTCGGTACTGGTTGCAAAAAGAAAATATACCGGTAGAGAATATGCTTGTCGTCGTAGACGATTTGGCTTTGCCGTTCGGTACATTGAGATTGAAACCCAAAGGCAGCGATGCCGGTCATAATGGATTGAAACATATTTGCGAAATATTGGGTACACAATGCTATGCCCGTCTTCGATTCGGTATAGGGAATGATTTTCCGCGAGGGGGACAAATAGAGTTCGTTTTAGGATCTTTTCCTCCGGAAGAGGAGAAGCAACTCCCCGAAAAGTTGGAACGAGCCGGCGAGATTATCAAGAGTTTTTGTTTAGCCGGCGTGCAGCAAACTATGAATCAATATAACAATAAATAGCAGATATGGCGAAAGACGAGGTAAGAATTGATAAATTCATGTGGGCTACCCGCATTTTTAAAACTCGTACCATAGCGACCGAAGCCTGTAAAAAGGGAAGGGTAATGCTCGACGGAGTTGCGGTGAAGCCTTCCAGAATGATCAAAGTTGGCGATGTCATACAGGTGAGAAAACCGCCTGTAACATATTCTTTTCGAGTTTTGGCTCTCTCTGAAAATCGTATGGGGGCAAAATTAGTTCCCGGGTATTTGGAGAATATCACTCCGCCGGAACAATACGAATTGCTCGAAATGGTGCGTATAGGAGGTTTTGTCAATCGCCAAAAAGGATTGGGACGACCGACGAAAAGAGACGGTCGTCAAATGAAGCAATTCCTCGAATCGGAGTATGTCGATGATGGATTCGATTTTGATTTCGATTTCGAAGATGACGACTTGGACGAATAGGGGATAGCGGAATGTATTTCCCATTGGGTAAAGTCGAATATTTAAATTTTCTAAAAAAGAAAGGATCGTATAGCTCCTCTGAAATAATCTCCCTTACCTTTGTCTGCAAGATTAAGTCTTATGTGGGCGAAAAAACTGAAAATACTGTTCGTTTGTTTGGCCGGTTGTCTGGCTGTTTTTTCGACGGTGATTCCTCATCACCATCATGAGAATGGTATGATTTGCTGGGTAATCGATGCCGCAGAGTCGGGAGATACCCATTCGTCCGATGTCCCCGAAAAGGCTGGCGATTGCAGCGGTTGTAGTTGGTTTGCATATAAGGCTCCGGTCGATATAGTTTCTTTAAATCAATACCTTACATTAAAGTTTGCCCCGGTAAAAATTTTGTTGGGGACGTGGGCTATGTTGTCCGATTTCGTTATCGACAGTTTGGAAGTATCTCCCTGTTTCGGTATTTACATCGAGCGGCTGCATACATTTACTTTTCTTAAAACGTTGGGGCTGAGGGCTCCTCCCGTCGCATAGGTATAAATATCTCTTAATTCCATAAGAGAGAATTCGTTCGGTATTTTTGTATTCGAACTGACAACTATTATTTATTCCATAATTAATTATACCTATGAAACGAAATATTATATTCTCAATTCTTTTCACTTATATATTCTGGGGGTGTTCGGGTTCGTCTTCTTCTCACAGTGATGAACATGAGCATCAACATAGCGATCATATAGAAGCTCATGATCATAATCACGACGAACACGAAGGTCATGACCATGAAGCCGAAGAACATAGCGACGAGATAATTTTGAAAAAAGCCGAGGCCGAAGCCATAGGTTTAACGACCAAGACTATCCGTCCCGAAAAATTTCATGGCGTTATTTCTTGCTCGGGAACTTTATTGGCTGCGCAGGGAGATGAAGTAACCGTTGTTTCGCCGGTTGCCGGTGTGGTTTCATTGGCCGGTAAACATATTACCGACGGTAGTTCGGTTGCCAAAGGCAGTGTGTTGTTGAATGTTTCTGCCGAAAAGATGGCTACCGGAGATCCGGCTAAACGGGCTTATATCGATTACGAAACTGCTCGCAAGACCTATGAGCGTGCTCAGGAATTGGTAAAGGATCAGATTATTTCCCGACAGGAATACGAACAGATATATAAAGACTATGAGACGGCGAAATTGGCTTATGAAGCCATTGGCGGAGGAAAGTCGGGCAGTGCCGTGAAAGCCCCTATGGGAGGTTATTTGAAAAATATCATGGTGAAAGACGGTGATTTTGTAGAGATGGGACAACCGCTGATGACCCTTTCTCAAAATAAACGTTTACAATTGCGGGCCGAAGTTCCTCAACGTTATTATAAGGAATTGCCGGCGGTTGTTTCGGCCAATTTCAAGACACCGTATGATGATAAAGTATACGAACTGAAAGGATTGAACGGCCGCCTTTTGTCATTCGGCAAATCGGCCGGCGACAATTCATTTTACGTGCCGGTCACTTTCGAATTCGACAATAAGGGTGACATCATTCCGGGTTCGTTCGTTGAAGTATACCTGCTGTCGTCACCCATGGAAAACGTGATATCGCTTCCACGCACCGCACTAACCGAAGAACAGGGCCTATTCTTCGTCTATCTGCAACTGGATGAAGAAGGATATAAAAAACAGGAAGTCACCCTCGGAGCCGATAACGGCAAGAGCGTACAGATACTTTCGGGTGTTAAAGCCGGTGACCGGGTAGTGACCCAAGGTGCTTATCAGGTAAAACTGGCTTCAGCAAGCAACGCAATACCTGCACACAGTCACGAACATTAAAAGATTTACGATTGGAAGATTTACAATCGAACGATTGAAATAAGTCCGGAAATCATAGGTTACAAACTATAAACAAAGAATATTGTGTTAAATAAAATCATACATTTCTCACTTCAGAACCGTATCCTGGTACTTGTAGCCTCGGTACTGTTGCTGATTGGCGGAACTTATACCGCCATGCATACCGAAGTAGACGTGTTCCCCGATCTCAATGCCCCGACGGTGGTCATTATGACCGAAGCCAACGGCAGCCGAAGAGGTGGAACAACTCGTGACTTTTCCCGTAGAAACAGCCGTAAACGGTGCCACCGGTGTGCGCCGTGTACGTTCGTCTTCGACCAACGGATTCTCTGTCGTATGGGTAGAATTCGACTGGGGAACCGACATATACCTCGCCCGCCAGATTGTAAGCGAAAAGCTGGCCATCGTAGGCGAAGAACTTCCTTCGAATGTAGGTAAACCGACACTGGGACCACAGTCGTCCATTCTGGGTGAAGTCCTGATTATCGGATTAACAGCCGACTCGACTTCCATGCTCGACCTGCGCACCATTGCCGACTGGACCATCCGTCCGCGCCTGCTCTCTACCGGAGGTGTAGCACAGGTAGCCGTATTGGGAGGTGAATTGAAAGAATATCAGATTCAACTCGATCCGGAACGTATGCGTCATTACGGTGTATCGATGAACGAGGTGATGACCGTCACCCGGGGAATGAACCTGAATGCAAACGGAGGAGTACTTTACGAGTATGGCAACGAGTACATTGTACGCGGCGTACTTTCTACCGCCAAAGTAGATCAGTTGGGCAAAGCAGTGGTAAAAAGCATCAATAGCGTACCCGTACTGCTGGAAGACATAGCCGATGTCCGGATTGGCCCGAAAGCTCCCAAACTGGGTACCGCCTCGGAAAGAGGAAAACCCGCAGTACTGATGACCGTCACCAAACAACCTTCCACCAGTACGTTGGAACTGACCGATAAACTGGAAGCTTCACTAAAAGACCTGCAAAAGAATCTGCCACCGGATGTAAAGGTATCTACCGACATTTTCCGCCAGAGCCGTTTCATCGAGAGCTCCATCAGCAATGTAAAGAAGTCACTCTTTGAGGGCGGCATCTTTGTAGTCATCGTCTTGTTCCTGTTCCTTGCCAATGTTCGGACTACGATCATTTCACTGGTGACACTGCCTCTCTCACTGCTTGTCTCCATCCTTACCTTACACTTCATGGGACTGACCATCAATACCATGAGTCTGGGAGGTATGGCCATCGCCATCGGTTCGCTGGTGGACGACGCCATTGTCGATGTAGAAAACGTATACAAACGGTTGCGTGAGAACCGCCTCCTGCCCGAGAGTGAACGCCTTTCGGTTATCCAGGTGGTATTCAACGCTTCCAAAGAGGTTCGTATGCCTATCCTGAACTCTACGCTGATTATTGTCGTCAGCTTTGTGCCTCTTTTCTTCCTTTCCGGTATGGAAGGACGCATGCTGGTTCCGCTGGGCATTGCCTTCATCGTAGCATTATTTGCCTCGACGATAGTGGCATTGACACTGACCCCGGTACTTTGCTCTTATCTGCTGGGTAAAGACAAAGGGGACAAACTCCCGAAAGAGGCCCTCGTAGCGCGCTGGATGAAAGGAGGGTATGAAAAAGCACTGACTTGGGTATTATCCCACAAACGCGTAACTTTAGGAAGCACCATCGGGCTATTCATCATCGCTCTGGGATTCTTCTTCACTTTGGGACGCTCGTTCCTTCCGCCGTTCAACGAGGGGTCGTTCACTATCAACATCAGTTCGTTGCCGGGTATCTCACTCGAAGAGAGCGATAAGATGGGACACCGTGCCGAGGAACTTCTGCTATCCATCCCCGAGATACAGACAGTGGCCCGCAAGACCGGACGTGCCGAACTGGACGAACATGCCTTAGGTGTGAACGTATCGGAAATAGAAGCGCCATTCGAACTGAAAGACCGCTCGCGTACCGAACTGATGGCGGATGTACGAGAGAAATTAGGTACCATCACCGGAGCAAATATCGAAATAGGACAGCCCATCAGCCATCGTATCGACGCTATGCTCAGTGGTACCAAAGCCAATATCGCCATCAAACTGTTCGGTGACGACCTGAACAAGATGTTTTCTCTGGGCAACCAGATAAAAGGGGCTATCGGCAACATTCCGGGCATCGCCGACCTGAACGTAGAACAACAGATCGAACGTCCGCAATTGAAGATCACCCCCAAACGGGAAATGCTGGCTAAATATGGCATTACTCTGCCGGAATTCTCTGAATATATTAATGTGGCATTGGCCGGTGAAGTGATTTCGCAAGTATACGAACAGGGTAAGAGCTTCGACCTGATTGTGAAAGTGGAAAACAATTTCCGTGACGAAGCCGAAAAGATACGCAACCTGATGGTAGACACACAGGACGGAAAGAAAGTGCCGTTGAGTTACATTGCCGACGTAGTTTCGGCTATGGGGCCGAATACCATCAACCGCGAAAACGTAAAACGCAAAATCGTCATTTCTGCCAACGTAGCCGATCGTGACTTGCGAAGTGTGGTAAATGATATTCAAAAGCAGGTGGACGAACAAATCAAGCTCCCCGAAGGTTATCACATCGAATACGGCGGACAATTTGAAAGCGAGCAGGCAGCCAGCCGCACTCTGGCACTGACCTCATTCATGTCCATTGTAGTGATCTTCTTGCTGCTGTATCATGAGTTCCGCAGCGTGAAGGAGTCGGCGGTCATCCTGATAAACCTGCCTCTGGCACTGATCGGAGGTGTGTTTGCCTTGCTGATCACAACGGGAGAAATCAGCATCCCGGCCATCATCGGTTTCATTTCGCTGTTTGGTATCGCCACACGTAACGGTATGTTGCTTATCAGCCATTACAACCACCTGCAACAGGTAGAAGGATTGGGAGTATACGACAGCGTTATCCGTGGATCACTCGACCGTCTGAACCCGATTGTAATGACAGCCCTCTCGTCCGCTCTGGCACTGATACCGCTGGCATTAAGCGGAAGTCTGCCCGGTAACGAAATTCAAAGTCCGATGGCAAAGGTAATCCTGGGCGGTCTGTTGACGTCGACTTTCCTGAACGGATTTATTATCCCGATTGTTTATCTGATGATGAACGGAAAAAGAAAATAATAAAAGGCCTCACTCCTGAGAGTGTGTCATCATGCACCACAGATGTGGAACTCTGTGATACTCTGTGGTGAATACGAATTTCGATATACCCTCAGAGATGTGAAGCCATAAACCCCAATAATCATATGAAACGAATAACCATACTTGCCGCCACCCTCTTTGCGCTATCCGGATTGCAGGCACAAACCGGTATAGACGGGGTACTGCGCAACATCGAAACCAATAATAAAGAGTTGCAAGCCAACGCACAATTGATTGCCTCACAAAAGCTGGAAGCCCGGACGGACAATAATCTGCCTGACCCTACCCTTTCGTATGCCCATTTGTGGAACAACAAAGATAAGAATAATACGATCGGTGAGCTTGTAGTCTCCCAAAGTTTCGACTTTCCGAGCCTGTATGCCACCCGCAATCAACTGAACCGACTGAAGTCCGGTGCTTTTGACGGGCAAAAAAATGTATTCCGCCAAAGTATCCTGTTACAGGCTAAAGATGTTTGTCTGGATATCATCATGTTGCGCAAGCAACAACAGATACTGGCAGAACGTTTGCGAAACGCCGAGGAGCTATCTGCCATGTATGCCAAACGTTTGCAAACAGGAGATGCCAACGTGATCGAAACCAATAAGATCAATCTGGAACTGCTGAACGTGAAAACAGAAGCATCGTTAAACGAAACGGCCCTTCGAAATAAAATACAGGAGCTGACGGCACTGAACGGAAACATACCAGTCGTGTTTGAAGACTCCGACTATCCGGCTGTTATCTTTCCTACCAATTACGAAGAACTGAAAACGGAAGTTCTGGCATCGGACTACACACTGCAGGCTCTCAACAGTGAAAGTGCCGCCGCCCGCAAACAAATCACAGTCAACAAATCGCAATGGCTTCCGAAGCTGGAACTGGGATACCGTCGGAATACCGAATCGGGCGAGCCTTT
>ENA-ORPD01002596-ORPD01002596.1-human-gut-metagenome-genome-assembly--contig:-NODE-2596-length-10719-cov-3.144317_pt1 | contig 10719 bp, 9 predicted proteins | sample MGYA00242143_ERZ509076 | MGnify/ENA primary metagenome ERZ509076 (study PRJEB26280, sample SAMEA2338706) | human gut metagenome | biome: human gut; feature: human-associated habitat; material: faeces... | reverse complement strand
GATGGCAATTATTCGAATATTGGAAAAAGAAGATTTGAAGAAAGTGATATAACTATTTTTTTAAATTATAATCGTTTTTATTGTTATAAGATGGCAAAACAACGATTTAAAGAAAATAAAAATAAAAAAAGAGAATCCTGTCCGTGTATCGAAACGTTTGATTTGGGGTTTAGATGGTGGATTTTATATCAAAGTAGAACGAATAAAAGAAGAAAAAAGCATATAGAAAACTTAAACAAAACAAAAAACATTAAATTAACTTTTAAAAATAGGAAACAACTTGAAAAATATTTAAGAAAAAATAATATTTTAAATTAGGTGGAAAAAATAATGAGAAGGTTAAAAAAAGTAATGGGCATAATAATTGGAACAGTATTTGTAGGTTTAGGAGTATCTTTATATAAACTTTCATCGCTTGGACAAGATCCGCTTTCCGCAATGGTTTTTTCTATAATGTATATATTTAATAATGAATTTCTAAATTATACGTTTTTTTATTTAATGATTAATTTCATTTTTTTCCTCTTTATGTTGATTTTTTTAAGAAAAGAAGTGCATATTGGAACAATAATTAATTTATTATTGACGGGATTTTTCAGTGATTTTTTTCTTAGATTATTTCTTTATTTCAATATGAATACGAATAATGGCATACTTAAAATTGTATATGGTCTTTTTGGACTTATCATTGTAAGTTTTGGTATTGCTTTATATGGAGGTGCAAGAATGGGAATTGCTCCTTATGATAGTCTACCACTTATATTGAAATTAAGATTTAAAAAACTATCTTATCGATTGTCTAGAATGATAATTGATCTATTATGTACAATAATTGCATTAGTTATTGGTGTTCTTATATTGAAAAGGACTGATATAATTAATTTTAATACTATTTTAACTTTTTTGGCAATGGGGCCAATAATTTCTTTTTTTAGTAAAATCATCGGTAAATATATTTATAAAAAGGAGGAGCAACCATTTAATTAGATGAAAATAGTTGTTACAAGTGACACTCATGGTCACAAAGAGATTTTAAATAGAATTGTAGAAGAAAATAGGGATGCGGAACTTTTTTTACATGCGGGTGATAGTCAGATTTCTTTTTCAGAAATCTTTCCATTTAAAGCTGTAAAGGGCAATTGTGATATCGGATCAGAATATCCAACGGAAATGATTATAAATACACCTTATGGTGATTTGTATATGACTCATGGTCATCAATACTTTTTCATTACCAATCATGTTATTAAGAGTAAAAATTGTAAGATTTTTATTTATGGACATACACATAAACATATATTAAAAGAAATAGATGGAACTTATGTTTGCAATCCCGGTTCACCAATATTACCTAGAGATAAAACAAAAGGAACCTATTTGATTATTAAAATGGATGAAAGTAAAATAGATTTTGAATTTAAATATTTGTAATGTGATTTTATAAATGGTATAATAAAACATATTGAGTAAAAAATAAGAAAAGGAGTGATATATTTATGTATGCAAAAAATATTTGGAAAGAAGCCAATGATGAAAAATTTGATAAAATTATGAACTTTTCAGAAGGTTATAAAAAATTTATAACTTTAGGTAAGACAGAAAGATTGTGTGTTGAGGAAGCCTTAAAACTTACAAAATCTTACGGCTATAAAAATCTAGCAGAAGTAAAGGAGTTAAAAGAGGGCGATAAAGTTTACCTTACTAATATGAATAAAAATATAGTTTTATTTCATATAGGAGCAAAAAAAATAACCGAAGGAATGAGAGTTCTTGGAGCTCACATTGATTCACCAAGACTTGATGTAAAACAAAATCCATTATATGAAAAAAATGATTTTGCTTTATTAGACACTCACTATTATGGTGGAGTAAAAAAATATCAATGGGTGACTATTCCGCTTGCCATTCATGGTATTATAATAAAAAAAGATGGTAGTTCTGTATTTGTATCCATTGGTGATGATTTAACTGATCCAATCGTTGGTATTAGCGATTTATTAATTCATTTAGCAGCAGATCAATTACAAAAAACAGCTGCTAAAGTTATTGAAGGTGAAGACTTAGATATAACTTTTGGTAGTATTCCATTAAAGGCTGCGGAAAAAGATGCTGTAAAGGCAAATGTTCTGAAGATGCTAAAAGAAAAATATGATATTGAAGAAGAAGATTTTTTATCTGCAGAACTTGAGATTGTACCAGCTGGTATGGCAAGAGACTATGGATTAGATAGAAGTATGATTGCTGGATATGGTCATGATGATAGAGTTTGCGCATATACATCTTTAATGGCTGTATTAGATGTACAAAATCCTGAATATACTAGTTGTTGTATTTTAGTAGATAAAGAAGAAATTGGTAGTGTTGGTGCTACAGGAGCACAATCACTTTTCTTTGAAAATGCCATTTTAGATATCCTTGCTTTACAAGGGTATACGACTCTAAAAGATTTAAGAACTACTCTCGCAAATACTAAAATGCTTTCTAGTGATGTAAGTGCTGGATTTGATCCACTATTTGCCAATGTCAATGATCCTAAGAACGCTGCCTATTTAGGACGTGGAATTGTTTTCAATAAGTATACAGGTTCTCGTGGTAAAAGTGGCTCTAATGATGCTAATCCTGAGTATGTGGCTTGGGTTAGAAATGTAATGGATAAAAATAATATTCATTTCCAAACTGCTGAACTTGGAAAGGTTGATCAAGGTGGGGGAGGTACAATTGCCTATATTTTGGGCAATTATAATATGAATGTTCTTGATGCGGGAATTGCTGTTTTAAATATGCATGCCCCAATGGAAGTCGTATCTAAAGCAGATGTCTATGAAGCATATCTTGCTTATAAGGCTTTTTTAGAAGAATAATATAGGAAAAAATTATTTAGTATTTTTATTTAAATATGAGGTAAAAAATGGCTAAAATTGCAGTTATTGGTCTAAGTGGTCAATCAATATTTATGCATCTTGATGATTTTCCTATTCCTTCTGTTACTACACATGTGAAATCTTATTATGAAGAACCAGGTGGTAAGGGTTATAATCAAGCAGTAGCTTGCAATAAATTGGGTTGTAATGTAAGTTATTTATCTAGGATAGGTAATGATTATTATGGAAAATATTGTAAAGAGTATATGGAATCCTTGGATATTAAAACTTTTTTTATTAAAGATTTGGAAGAAAAAACAGCACTTGCCACAATTTTGATATCAAAAAACGGTGAAAATGAAGTTGTTGTTTATCCTGGGGCATCAAAAAATTTAAATGATGAAGATTTGGGTATTTTTAAAGAGGAAATATATGATGCTGATGTTTTATTACTTCAATATGAAACCAATATTGATATTTTAAAAAAAGCTATTTCTATCGCCAAGGAAGCAAAAATAGTAACTATTTTAAATCCTGCTCCTGCAATTTATGATGATCAAAACATATTAGAGTCAGTAGATATTTTGACTCCTAATTTAGAAGAAGCAAAAAAGTTATATTGCTTACCTTATCATATAAATATTGATGATATGGGAAAATATCTTGCAAAAAAAGTAAGGAATATTTTAATTATAACATTAGGAGATAAGGGATGCTTGTTAGTAAAAGATAAAAAGTATAAATATTATCCTGCTTTTAAAGTTAAAGCACTAGATACAACAGGTGCAGGTGATATTTTTAATGCTGCTTTTGCAACTATGATAGCAAAAGAAAATTTAATTGATGAGGCAATTCGCTATGCAATGGCGGCAGCAGCACTAAGTGTAACAAAACCATATGTGATCAATTCAATTCCTAATAATGACGAAATTTGCAAATTTCTAAAACTATATAACTTGAAACAAAAATACTAATGTGGTATAATTATCACGCTTAATTGTAAGTTAAAATCGAAAAATGAAGGAGAAATTATCGTGATTTACAAGACAATTACTAATTATAAGGAAGCGACGAAAGACTTTCTAGAAAATGAGAAACAATTTCATTTAGGGGTTATTCCTACTGAGCAATCTAATCCCCTTACAAAAAATTTAAGTGCTACTATTGCAAAAGACACAGCGCAAGGTGTAAAAACTATTTTATCAGCAGATAAATATATTGCAAAAGTTGCAGGTGAACAATTTAAAACGCCAGAATTTGAAGCATTTGTATCTGATATCAAAAGATGTATGGATGAGAGAAAAAAAGTTGTTTTTTCAAGTGTTGGTGCATCAGGAAGAATGGCAATTCAAATGGATGGTGCTTGGAGAACTTTCTGGCAAGGATTAGTTGATAAGATTCCTGCTCATCGTTTTGAATTTTTAGAGATGGCTGAAGTTGTTAGTAGTTTTACAACTGGTGGGGATCGTGCATTAGTGCGTTCTGTTGAAAATTTTGAAGATTATATGACATTTGGTGCGAAACAAGTAGATGAGGCTGAGATGGGACCTGGTGATGTTCTTGTTGCACTTTCAGAATGTGGCCTTTCTGCAAGTATTAATGGTTCTGCTGTGCGTGGGTATGAACTTGGTGTAAAAACATACTATTTATTCTGTAATCCAGAAAAAATTTTAAGAACACATTTGGATCGTGCTCGTGCTGTATTTGAATGTTTAGATGAATATGCTGCAAATAAGAAAAAAGGTATTGATAATGGAAAATATATTGTAAAAATTCCTCTTTTTGTAGGTAATATGGCTGTTTCAGGTTCGACTCGTATGCAAGTAACTACTGTTGAACTGCTTGCAGCAGGTGCTGCTTTAGAAGTAGCTGCCAATCGTTGGCTTAAGGAAAATTTAACTGAACAAGAACTATCTGTAATAGGTGGTCAAATGTTGAGTCTAGATGAATATGCTGAGGCCTTTGTATCGCTTAATAAACAATTATCAAGTGGTAAAGCTTTAAAAGGTTTAGCAAAAGCAGTTGATTTTGAAGTTAATACTTATAACCAAAAAGGATTAGTTACTTACATAACACATCAATATCTATTAGACATTATGACGGATACAACTGAACGTCAACCAACCTTTACACTTCCACCATTTAGAAAGTTTAATGATCATACAAGTGAAGTTTCATGGGCATATATTAAGGATCCATTATATCCAAATGAAGTAGCATGGCAACATGTTTTTCGTCGCCCAATTAAAGGTTTGGAGTGGAGTAAAGAAGATTATATTAAAATGAATGCGAGTCAAGATATTATTAACAATCCACCAATGGTTAGTGGAAATGAAGTTTTAGAATATGTAATTGGTAATGAAGATGATCCTTCAAGATATTCACGTGAATGTTCACAACTTGTTTTAATTGATGTAAATGGTTCTGCAACTGAAGAAATTGTAAATTGGTATCATCAAGAACTTACTAAATATAGTGGTGGTGTAGTTATTCGTTTTGGCCAAATTCCTACAACTAAAATTGCTAAGGATGAAATTAGAATTCCAGTAGAACTTCCTAGAACTTGTACGGATATTATGTATCATTTGCTTGTAAAGGTTGCTTTTAATGCCTTAAGTACAGGTACAATGGCTAAAATGGGTCGTGTTTATGGTAATTGGATGGTACAAGTATTACCAACTAATAAAAAATTAATTGACCGTTCATCAAGAATTATTGCTAGTCTTGCTAAAATTCCATATGAACAAGCAGTTGAAGAGTTCTTTATATCATATTATAATCGTAAACCAGAAGATGAATATCGTGAATCATATGTCATTGAAACATTACGTCGTCTTGGTTTTGATCCTCATGCGGATATAAAATAAATAGATGAAAATTCAGGATTTTTTTCCTGAATTTTTCTTTTTTGTAAAAATTTAATTGAGAAGGTTGTTCAATTTACTAGCATTTTTGATTTTTTAATGATATAATTTTATAAAGAGGTAGAGAATATGAAGAAAATAATAATTATAATGATATCATGTTTGGGTATTTTAGCAATGAACTTTATGACAACAAATCATCAAAATAAAGTGATTGCTGAAAACATTTCTGACCAAAATGAAACTGAATTTAGAGCAGCTTGGATTAGTTATTATACAGGAGATATCAATTATCAGGGTCAACAAAATTATATGGATAAAATTGATAATATCTTAGATACTCTTGAGTACTATAATATGAATGCGATGATTTTTCATATTCGTGCTAATCATGATGCTTGGTATAACTCAAAAATTAATAAGATTAATTCTCAGCTAATTGGTGTTGATTTTGATGTGTTTGATCCTCTTGAATATGTAATTACTGAAGCACATAAAAGAGGAATTGAATTTCATGCTTGGCTTAATCCATATCGAATTGGATCAACATATGGAAGTAAACAAGAAGTAGCAGATGCATATAGTGCGTATCCTAACAATCCAGCTAGTAATGAAAATAATGTTTTAATAGGCTCACCACTACAAATTTTAGATCCAGGAATTCCTGAGGTGAGGGAATTTATTATTGATACTTGTTTAGAAATTGTTGAAAATTATGATGTTGATGCCATTCATTTTGATGATTATTTTTATGCAGATGGTATTGATGATTCAGAAACACGTGCTAAATATAATACAGAAGGATTATCAGTTTCTGATTTTAGAAGAAAACAAGTCGATACATTTATTTATAATTTAAAGTTAGAATTAGATGAATTTAATGCACAAAATAATCGTTTTGTTCAACTTGGAATTTCACCTACAGGAGTGTATAAAAATGCTAGTTCGCAGACTGAGGCAAATACTCCTATTGAGGACTATGTTTTTGATAGTAATGGTAATTTAATATATCCTACTGGTGCAACAATTGGGTGTCAAATGCACTATGAATCATATTTGTATTGTGATACTTTAAAATGGGTGAATAATGAATGGATCAATTATATTCTTCCACAAACTTATTGGGCTCAAAATCATTCACTTGCGCCATATGAAAAATTAATCAATTGGTGGAATCAAGCTGTTAGTAAGAAAAATGTCAATCTGTATGCTGGAATGGGAATTTATATGTGGTTGAACAATGCCAATGAAGCCTATGAGCAACTTGTTATCAACGATGCTTTAGAAAATGTTCAGGGTACTTCAATTTATAGTTATAAGCAGATTGCTGCAGCATATAACAATACAGATGCTTCTGCTAAAGAACAAATGAATGATGTGAAAAATTATGTTTGGAAAAATAAAACAATATTACCAAAAGTTCAGGGTTTTAATGAAGTGAAATTAGGAAGTGTCCAAAATTTTTTAATTGACGGAAATAGTATAAGTTTTGATCGGTTAGAGGGTGCGAAGTTTTATATTATTTATAAAGATCAAAATGCTATAAATTATGATCATAGTCAAATCGTTGATATTATTGGAGGCACAAGTGAGATTATTTCTTGGAGAGATTCTGAAGAAGGGAATTTTGTTTATGATGTTGTTCCGCTTTCTTATACTAATACGCTTGGTGAACCAACAATTCATATAGAAGAGTATGTTCCTGGTAATATTACGTGTCAAATTTCTTTAAATAGTGATTTATCTAATCCATTACCTATAAGTGAAGTGGTGAATATTGAAACTGGCAATCAAGCATATTTACTTTTAGGTAATGATGCACCTAGTAAAAACTTAAATGATTATTTGTGGTCTACAAGTAATAATCAAGTAGTAGATATTGATGAAGAAGGTAATTTAAATATTAAAAAGTTAGGAACAGCTATAATTGAAGGTAAATATAAACTGGATAATGATTTGTATTGTAAGTTAACATTGAATATTTGTAATCAAGATGTTTTAAATCAAGTATATAATGTAAGATTTCTTGATGCGAATAATCGTGTTTTAAAAGAGGAAATGGTTAAATATGGTAATAGTGCAACCCCGCCTACTTATGTTGTGAAAGAACCGACAGATAAGTATACTTTTGTATTTAAAGGATGGAGTCAACTATATTACAATATTGTAGAAGACCTTGATATTATTGCAGTTTTTGAACCCGTATTAAATTCTTATCATGTTACTTTTAAAAATCCTGATGGTGAGATTTTAAAAGAAGAAGATGTTTTATATGGACATTCTAGCACTCCACCTGAAAATCCTAAAATGGATCCAACAATAGAATATAGTTATCGCTTTTCACATTGGGATAGCGATTATACTACTATTACAAATAATATTGTAATTACTGCTGTATATAATCAATTAGATAATTTATATCAATTAAGTTTTGAAACAAATGGCGGAACAACGATAAGTTCAAGAATATATTTTCATTATGAAGAAATTCAAATGCCAACTAGTCCAACTAAAGATGGTTTTGTATTTGACGGATGGTATTATGATGAACAATTTACACAAAAATGTCAATTTCCAATAAAATTAACTGAGAATACAACTATTTTTGCAAAATGGTCTGTTGCGCGTGATATTTTGTTTTATGATGAACAAGGTCAACTATTATATAACATTGTGGTTAAAGATGGAGATTTGCTTAGTTATCGTGATGGCCCTATTAAAGAAGGATATGATTTTATTGGTTGGAGTCTATCACAGGATAGTAAGGATTTATTTGATTTTGAAACAATAATCACTAAGGATTATAATCTTTATGCTTATTATGAAGAAAAATCCCCCGCTTCAAATTATTATGTTGTTGTTTTCTACAATCTAGATGGTGAGATAATCAAAGTTCAAGAAGTTGAAGAAGGAACAGATGCAATTGCTCCAGAACCTCCTAAGGTTGATGGATATCTTTTTAAAGGATGGGATAAAAATTTTAATCAGGTGAATAGTGATTTAGAGATTCATCCAATTTATGAGATTATTTCTAAAGATAATACTAATAATTGTTCTTGTAAAGAAAGTACCTATTTTATTGTATCTTTTGCGATGGTAATCTTTATTTCGTCAATTATTTTTTTGAAAAAGAGAAATCATTAATATCTAAGATAGGAATATAAAAAACAAAAGGATAAAAAATGCAGACACATTTTGTGTGTTTGCATTTTTATCTTAAGTTATAATTAACATTTGTTGAGAAAATTAGCTAAATATGTTATAATGCTTATTAGAGGTAAAATATGAAAAAAATAATTTCTGTATATCAAAAAAAAATAGCATTAAGATTAAGGGAAATCAGTCTTAGTTGGGATAGGTGTCACCAATTAAAACATAGTATAAATTATACCTTATTAAATTGTGGAAAATTGATTAGATCAGTTATTATTTTATTAGGATTAGATGATTTAAAAATGGATAGTAATCAGTATATAGATGTTGCTTGTGCAATCGAAATGATTCAATCATATACTTTGATTCATGATGATTTACCAGAAATGGATAATGCAACAATGCGAAGAGATAAAATAGCAAATCATTTAATATATGGTCATAGTATAGCATTATTAGCAGGGGATGCCTTATTGACAGATACCTTTTTAGTTCTTTCTAATCTTAAGATAAGTGATCATCAAAAAGTTGCTCTTATTCATTTATTTGCTCAAAAAGCGGGTACTTCAGGTGTCTGTTTTGGACAAACTTTAGATATGATAAATCAAACAAATGGATTTGATGATTGGTCTGAAATTGAAGATATGATAAAATATAAAACTTGTGCATTATTTGAATTATCGTTTCAAACAATCGGTCTTTTGGCTTTGTTAAATGATGAAAAGTTATCTAAATTAGCAGAATTAGGGTATTTATATGGTATGGCTTTTCAAATTCAAGATGATTTGAATGATGATAATTTAGTAGATGATATAAATTTGATTCATAAAACAAATTATCATCAAATATTTGGTAAAGAGAAGGCATTAGAAAAAATTGATCAAATATTATCTCAAATTGAAAACTTGTGTATCATAATTTTTGGTGAGAAAAATAAAATTTTTGCATATTTAAAATCAACATTCAAATAATACAAGGAGTATACTATGTTAGTAATTATTGGTCCAAGTGCTTCAGGAAAAACACAAATAGTGAATAGTTTAATTCAATTTTATAAAATGAAAAAAATGGTTACCTATACAACAAGACCTATTAGAAATCAAGAAGTGAATGGAATCGATTACTATTTTATTAAGGAAGAGGAATTTTTGAAAAAGATTACAAATAATTTTTTTCTAGAATATGTTTCTTATAATGGGTATTATTATGGGACCGCAAATAATGAGTTATCAAGTGATAAAGTAGTAATTGTTGAAAAAGAAGGTTTAAAAGCTTATCTTCAAAAAGCAAAAGAACAAATCAAAATTGTCTTTATTAGATGTTCAAAACCAATTAGACGACTTCGTATGATGGAAAGAAATGATGATTTGGAATGTATTCATACACGACTGATTCATGATGATGAGATATTTGATGATGAGGTAAGAGAATTAGCTGATTTAATTATTGATACATCTAATAGTAATGTTTATGATGATGCGAAAAAAATATATGAATTTTATAAGAAGTATATATAAATATGAAGAGGAAAATAGAATTAAAAATAGATATTTTAGAAAAAAATAAAATAGCTTATCAAGTAAAAATTAGTAAAGCAAAAAGATTTATTTCAATTCATTAGGAATTTTAATGATTAGTTATCCAATCGGAACTAAATATAGTAGTTTAATCGAATTTATTGAAAATAATATAGAGTGGGTTATTAAAAAGGCAGTAGCAGCATCTTCAAAAATGATAACTTATAATAATGATAGTCAACAATATGTTTTAGGTCATCCATATCAGTTAAAGATAAATATTTCAAAAACGAATAGAATTGATTTGATTGATAATTTAATGTT
>ENA-ORPD01002592-ORPD01002592.1-human-gut-metagenome-genome-assembly--contig:-NODE-2592-length-10739-cov-8.386279_pt1 | contig 10739 bp, 10 predicted proteins | sample MGYA00242143_ERZ509076 | MGnify/ENA primary metagenome ERZ509076 (study PRJEB26280, sample SAMEA2338706) | human gut metagenome | biome: human gut; feature: human-associated habitat; material: faeces... | reverse complement strand
CCGATCAGCGATACCCTCCGGCAGCCCAGGTCCGCCAGCTGCTCCGCCGCGTCCATGCACTCCGCCGTGGACAGCTCGTCCGCCCTGGCCCGCCCCCCGGCGGACCCGCAGTACCTGCATCCGAAGCAGCACGCCAGCGTCAGCTCCCACACGCAGCTCGAAAGCCGGAACCCGCTCATTTCTCTTCCTTGATCACCGGCGCGGCATACACCGCCATGATGGGCGGCTCCTTCCGGTCCTTGCCCCCCGGCCTTTTCAGCGGCTTATCCTGCATCAGCCGCTCCAGCGCCTCCCTGGGGTCCTCCTGGGGGTACCCGCTCTGCTTCTTCTCATTCATGGCCAAAAACCTCCTCATCTGTTGGTTATCTCCTCTATTATACCACCCCCGCCCCTCTCCGTCCACCCCGGTTTCCCCAGAATGCACTTGCATTCGACGCTTCTTTGTGATACAATGCCAAGCAGGCGTAAAAATATCGCAAACAAGTCCCAAAACCTCTTGCAAACGATATCGGAATGGTGTACAATGGATACCATCCAAAACTGTCCCTGCAAAACCCAAGTCAATTGGGGCCGCCCGGCCCCCAAAATAAACGAAATGGGAGGAATGAGAAAATGAAAACATGGAAACGGGCGTTGGCACTCGTGCTGGCGCTGGTCATGGCCCTGTCTCTGGTGGCCCTGCCATCCTTCGCCGAGGGCGAGGAGGAGAGCGCCGGCGACACTGGCATGCCCTATATCAACGGTCAGGGCGGCACAGTCGAACAGAACGGCCTGGTCATGTCCAAGACCATCAAGAAAGGTGAGAACGGCCAGTTCCTGCTGACCCTGGAGGCCTATGCCACCGGCTCCACCACCACTACCACCACCAAAAAACCCGTGGACATCGTCCTGGTCCTGGACGTCTCCGGCTCGATGAAGGATTACATGGAGACCTATTCCATCAGCCCCGGCGGCACCTATTACTACTATGCGGGTTCCTATAGCGGGTACAAGCGGGCGTACTACTGTAGTAGTTGTGAAGGATGGTATACAAAGGAACATGGTAAGCATCATAGGGGCACACAGTTGTTCCCCAAGACCTCTGCATCTGACACTAACACCAGTCACACCCAGTTCTATTCCGATGTCACCAAAATCACGGCCCTGAAGACAGCCGTCAATGCCTTCATTGACAACGTGGCGAAGGAGTCCCCCGACAGCCAGATCGCCATCGTCAAGTTCGCCGGTGATAAGAGGGATATCGTGGGCAACGATACCTATAAGAAGGAGGGATACGAGTACAACTATTCCCAGATTGTACAGGATCTCACTACCGTGGACGAGACCGGGGCCAGTTCCCTGAAAACTGCGGTCAATGGACTCATTGCGGCTGGTACCACCTTGGCGAATTACGGTATGGAGCACGCCCAGACCATCATCAATAGGGCGAAAGATAACGGCCGCCAGAAGGTTGTAGTCATGTTCACCGATGGCGAGCCAAACGGGATTGAAAAAGTCAGCGGATTCGAGAAAGAAGTTGCCAACAGCGCCATCAATACCAGCAAGTCCATCAAGGATGCCGGAGCCACCGTCTACACCATCGGTTGCTTTGGTAGCCTGGACGCTGATAAGAAGGCCAATGTCGACACATATATGGACTATGTGTCCTCCAACTACCCCAATGCCACCAGTATGACCAGCGGTGGCGCCAAGGCGGACCCGGCCAATTACTACAAGACCGTCAGCAGCGCCGCCGACCTGAACAACATCTTCCAGGACATCAGCCATACCGTCGGCGGCACGACTGTCACGCTGGGCAGCACCTCCGTCCTCCGCGACGTGATCTCTGATTCCTTCAAGCTGCCGGCTGGTGCTGACAAGAGCAGCATCAAGGCCTACAGCGTGGACTGCCTGGACAAGAACTCGGATGGCTCCTATTCCTGGCAGGATAAGAGCGCGTGGACCGCGATTTCCCCTGAGAATATCGAGCTCACCGACAACAACAAGACCATCAACGTCACCAGCTTTGACTATGCCGACAACTGGGTCGACCAGTATGGCGTAAACGGCAGCCAGAGCCACGGCAAGAAGCTGGTGGTGCAGATTCCCATCGTCCCCGAGACCACGGCCTACGGTGATTGTGACACCAACGGCCCTGCTTCCGGCATCTATGCCACCGGCGTGGATGGGGAAGAACCGGTTCAAACGTTCCCGTCCCCCAAGGTCTATATCCCCTACTTCACCGTCGTCCATGTGGCCAGCACCGTGAATGACCAGGGCCATAACGAAGGCAAGAAGACCAGCGAGACCTATCATCCTGTGTGGTGCAACCGTCCCTTCAACCTCACCTCCGTCGTCACCGAGAATCACCTCTACGGCGGCACCTTTAACGAGGAGACCTGCACCACCGTCCACAAGGACGTTCAGAAGCATGGCAACCCCATGAAGCTGAACCCCACCGAGAACGCCACCTACTATATCTGGGAAGTCCCCGACACCTATCTGCGCCCCTTCGCTTTCTGGGTGTCTCGCCATCTGGAAGGCGGCAACGGCACGCAGAATGTGACCCAGATGTACCTTCTGTCCCTCCTGGATCGCGTCAACTATCTGGATGCCGGACTCTATGTGCAGTTTGCAGGCGACGAGAAGGGTGAGTATATCTCCTCCGGCTGTGAGCAGCTGACCGGAAAGACCGACGTGAACAATGCTACCGTGTATCAGATGCTGGAGTACGCGCTGTATACCGCACCGGACGTTATCCTCGAGACCTGGTATCTTGTCGATGGCAAGGTTACTACGTTCGATGGAGAGCTCCAGCAGAATGCCGATGGAAAGTACCTGGATGGAACCAACAGCGCCGCCCGGGTCATTGATGACGGATGCATCATCGGTCATCGCCTGGATAGCAAAGAATTTGCAAAGTTCCAGGACCACTCCGTCACCTACAGACCCTACTGGATCACGCAGGACGGTGTCCGCGTCGAGGGCCTTCGCGACCGGACCTATTCCTTTGTGAAAGACAGCGAAAACCCTAAAAAGGATGGATTCAACAAATATGAGGCCAAGGATGCGTACACTTTCCTTGAAACCGGCACCCAGGCGGTCCAGACCCTGAGCCTGCGCACTAACATGCTGACGGCCGAGTCTGAGCCTGCCGTGGAGAACGTCACCGTCACCGTGGTGGATGCGGCCAAGACCTACGAGCTTACCGTTTCCGCCGGTACCGGCGTCCGTGACCAGGTGGCCTATCAGGCTCCTGCCGGCAAGGTCTTCGCCGGTTGGTTCGCCGACCAGGCCTATACCACCCCCGCTGACCTGGACCAGGTCACCCAGGACACCACCATCTATGCCAAGTATGTCAGCGACTCCTATCTGGACCTGGCTTACAGCCGCACCGGCCTGTTCCGTCTCCGTGGCGTCACCCTGATCTCTGCCGTGGATAACCCCGCCAACTATCAGGCCTCCGGCTTCATCGTTGGTGACCAGAAGGTTGACGTCTCCTACGCCAGCCGTTATCGGATCTTCAAGACTCCCGCCAACCTGTTCGGCGCGGCCCGTGACGCCAAGCTCATGCTGGCTGATAAGAGCCTCTCCGGCACCGGCACTCTGGAGGTCACCCCCTATTGGGTCACCCTGGACGGCACCGAGGTCCACGGCGTCACCCACACCCTGCATTACAACGCCCGCACAATTTGGGAGTGAGGAAAGGAGAACATCATGACCTATATCGATCCTCAGCTCCGTCCGGTCCTGGACCGCAACACGGTTATCGGTACACCTTCCGGTGGCCACAACGGTGAAAAGCCCGACAGCATTGGCAACGGTCTCTACCGTGTCACCCTCCCCGACGGCCAGCAGGTCATCGTGGACCAGTACGGCAACATCATCGGCTGAGCAAACCCCAGGCTGAGCAAAAACCCCAAGCGGGGGGATGGCATCCAATCCCCCCGCTTTCTTCCATCCATCCCTCTTGGCTCTCCCTCTGGGAGAGCTGTCACCGAAGGTGACTGAGAGGGCCTGTAGGGCGGGGCCCATGTGCCCCGCCGTCAATTATCGGCCACCCCCTTGCCATGTCATTCCGAGGAGGCCCGCAGGGCCGACGTGGGCCCGGCATCAACCGCCGGGTCTGCCGAATGCACGTTCCTTATGCGTTCGGCTGGAATCCGCGTCCCCATCCGAATCCCCGCCCCCTACGGACTTGGCTCTCCCTCTGGGAGAGCTGTCACCGAAGGTGACTGAGAGGGCCCTACCACCCCAACCACCCACACCCCCCAAAAATAACGCCTATGAAATTTCGTCTCAACCTGGCTGGCGTCCCTGTGGACGTCACCACCCAATACGATGAATACTATCCGTATTTTTCTCCCTACCTGGAAAAAAATACCGGGACATCCCCCCTTATCCCGCCTTGTCCCGCCAATGACCGGGACATTCCCGCCGTGGAAATTTCGCCCCGGCGGCTTCAGACAGCCTCCAGAATTTACCCGCCGGATTCCGCCGCGTATTATGTGGAATATATGGAACTCTGCCCTGCCATCTCCTCTGCCATCACGGTTTTCGACCGCATCGTGTTCCACGCGGTTTCCTTTATCTGGAAGGACCTGGCCTGGCTGGTCACCGCCCCCAGCGGCACCGGCAAGTCCACCCACTATTGTCTCTGGAAACTCCTCTGTCCCGATGAAATTCAGATCATAAATGGGGATAAACCCATTGTATATATAGAAAATGACGAAGCATTCGTCACTTCTTCTCCCTGGACAGGCAAAGAGAACATGTCTCAGCGCCTGACCGCTAAATTAGGCGGAATTATTGTCTTGGAACAGTCCGATTCCAACGAAATCACACGCCTGACCGTTCACGAATCCGCCGGAAAAGTCTTTTCCCAGTTCCTTTTTGACTGCAATACCGAACAGGAAGCAAAAACTGCCTGTCGTATCGCAGAAAAAATGCTGAAAACGCCGGTTTGGCTCCTGAAAAACCGCGGCGATATCGAATCTGCCAAATTGTGCCGGAAAACTCTGGAAACCTATCTGGAATCCTCCGCTTCCCATTGATTGTATATAAACGCAAAATAGTTCTAAAAATGGTGATTTATTATGAAATATACCGTCATTCCTGGCGTAATTCTTACGAAAATCTGCGATGAAGATTTCCTGGTGGCCACCGGCCCCGCCCGTGGCCGCGTCCCTTATGTTGAGGGGATTAATTCCACCGGTGCTTACTTTTTCTCAAAAATTCTTGATGGACTTTCCACAGAAGAAATTATAAAAGATGCTGTAAAATTATATGAAACGCCGGAAGAGGTCATTGCGCCCTCCTTTGAGCGCTTTATAGAGTCCCTCCTCCGCTCCGGCTATCTTGAAAAAAGTGAATTGTGAAATAATAATCATTCCTTGACGGGAAAATAAATATTTGATACAATAACAAAGCTTCAAATCAAATATTTATACAAAAAGGAGAAGAATCATGGAACGCGAAAAGCTGGGGTCCCGCCTGGGCTTCATCCTGCTGTCCGCCGGGTGCGCCATTGGCTGCGGAAATGTCTGGAAATTCCCCTGGATGTGCGGCCAATACGGTGGCGGCGGCTTCGTTTTGCTCTATTTTTTCTGCCTGGTGATTTTGGGCCTGCCGATCATGATTATGGAGTTCAGTGTGGGCCGGGCGGCACAGGCGAGCCCCATCAAAATGTATCAAAAACTGGAGAAAAAGGGCCAGAAATGGCACATTCATGGGTATGTTTCGTTCTTTGGAAGCGTGGCCCTGATGGCGTTTTACACGGTGGTCACCGGGTGGATCGTGTATTATTTTGTGCGGTTTCTGACGGGAAATATCCAGGATCTGGGATTTTCGTCCATGATTACAAACCCGGGGGTTAACGTGACCTATCTGGCGGTGACGGTGGTGCTGGCCTTTGGCATCCTGTGCTTCGGGCTGCAGGGCGGCCTGGAGCGGGTCACCAAATATATGATGATGCTGCTTCTGGTGCTGATGCTGGTGCTGGCGGTGCACAGCTTCACCCTGTCCGGCGCGGCGGAGGGGCTGCGGTTCTATCTGGTGCCGGACCTGTCCAAAATCAACGGCAGCGTGGTGGTGGGGGCCATGAACCAGGCCTTCTTCACCCTATCCGTGGGCATGGGTGCCATGGCTATTTTCGGCAGCTACATCGGAAAAGAGCGCTCCCTGATGGGGGAGTCGGTGCACATCATCGTGCTGGACACCTTTGTGGCGGTGGTGGCGGGACTGATCATGTTCCCGGCCTGCTTCACCTATGGGGTGGAGGTCAATGCCGGTCCCAGCCTGCTGTTTGACACCATGGCCACCGTGTTCAACCACATGAACGGCGGCCGCTGGTGGGGAACCCTGTTCTTCCTGTTTATGGTGTTCGCGGCCCTGTCCACGGTGCTGGCGGTGTGCGAGGAGATACTGGCCATGGTGCGGGATCTTACCGGTTGGAGCCGCCCGGTAGGGTGCCTGGTCTGCGGCGGGGGGATCTTTCTGGTGGCGCTGACCACGGCCCTGGGTTACAGCGTGCTGCACTTCCAGCCCTTTGCAGAGGGCACCGCCTGGTTGGACCTGTGGGATTTCCTGGTGTCCAACAATATTCTGCCCCTGGGATCCCTGGTGCTTGCCCTGTTCTGCTGCAACAAGTTCGGCTGGGGATGGGACAGCTTCCTGCTGGAGGCCAACGCCGGCCGGGGCCTGAAGGTCCGCCCGTGGATGAAGCCGCTGTTCCGGTATGTGGTCCCGGCGGCCATCCTGTTCATCTACGTCTATGGCATGGCGACTTTCCAGTGGAAGTGACGTGAGCATAAGAAAAGGAGAGGCAAGTGCGGGTGGTCGTAAGACAGTTTCAGTCCCGGCAGTAATGTCTGCTGGGCTTGTTCTTGCATATATTAAAGCCAGATGATAGAATTAAACAAATCAATAAGTCGGAATAATAAGGTGGGTAAGGTCTAACATGCCAACAATTCAGTTAAAGGCGATGACGCGAGAACTATGTCACGAACTGTACAAGCATTGGACGAATGATGCGTCTATCTATATGGATATGCACCTGTTTCAGCCCTATGTATATGACGAAGCTGCGGTAAATCGATATTTTGATATGAAGGGGCAGGATGCTTCACGCAGACTGTTTGCGATCATGCTTGGAGATAAGGTGATCGGGGAATTGCAATTGAAGCAGATCGACCATGATAAAAAAGAATGTTCCCTGAGTATCCATATGCAAAACGACGCAGTGAAGGGAAGGGGATACGGAACGCAGGCAGAACGTTTGGCGGTAAAAACCGCCTTTGACGAGTTGGGAATGGCTGCGGTAAACGCAGATACCATCAGGAAAAATACCCGGAGTCAGCATGTGCTGGAAAAGGTAGGCTTTCGCTTTGTTGGAGAAGATGAAACATTCAAATACTACCGTATCGAGCAGTAAACTCCAATTTGCCGAACTGATAAAGGGCGCACTTCTATACACCTTTCGGTGTGCCGTGCGAGCATCCCTTGCCTCTCCCTTTGGGAGAGGTGGCCGAGCGTAGCGAGGACGGAGAGGGTAAACAATGACCATACCAAAAGACAACACCCAATTAGAAAATGCCCGACGGCTTCGCAGGGAGATGACACCCCATGAGCGTAAGCTCTGGTACCTTTTTCTCCACAAATATCCAGTAAAAATTTATAAACAGCGGATTATCGGCAGATTCATCGTGGACTTTTACTGTGCTTCGGCCAGACTGGTCATTGAATTGGATGGCTCTCAGCATTATGAACCTCAGGGGCTTGCTTATGATGCGGAACGTTCTCAATTCCTGATGTCTCTTGGGTTGGAGATTCTGCGATTCTCCAACCGGGATATCGACAGGGATTTTCGTGGTATGTGCACACAAATTGATCTTATCATTCGAAAAAGGCTGCAAGACCCTCTCAGTCACCTACGGTGACAGCTCTCCCAAAGGGAGAGCCAAGGGGCTGCACCCCATTACATAGTATGTTGATATGAGAAATGGAGCGTATCTGTATCGATACGCTCCATTGACTGTTTTATGAACACCCATCTAAGTGCCTCTCCTTTTTTGTCGTATATCGGGCATGTCTGGTGAATTGCGCGGCAAAGAGGGCAGACTTGGCCAATAGGAGCTCGGCCTGCGGCACAGAGAAATCACCGAAGCGCCCTGTAGGGCCCGCTGCCCTCAGCGGGCCGGGGGATGAGGATACGGATTGCCACGTCGGCCCTGCGGGCCTCCTCGCAATGACACGGCAAGGAGATTGCTCCTTATCGCGGTGGGCAAAGAATCGCCGAAGCGCTTGCAGACCCTCTCAGTCACCTTCGGTGACAGCTCTCCCAGAGGGAGAGCCAAGTCCGTAGGGCCCGCTGCTCACAGCGGGCCGGGGAGAGCCCACGCCTCTATGACGGGTGCACCAGCTAAAATAGTTGTTGACAATCCATCTTAATTGACATATAATCCTATTAAGAGGTGAGAAAATGATCTACCGAAACACGGTCCAGCGGGCCATGACACTGGAGGCGGTGCGGAGGCTGCACGCGCACCCAACGGCGGAGGAGGTATACCGGCAGGTGGCGGCGGAGCACCCCAGCGTCAGCCGGGCCACGGTTTACCGCAATCTGCGGCAGCTGGCGGAAAGCGGCCTGCTGCTGAAAATCAACACCACAGACGGGGCGGATCACTTCGATCACCGGTGCGACGCCCACTATCACGCCGGATGCCTGCGCTGCGGCCGGGTTTTCGACGTGGAGCTGCGGCAGCCGCCGCAGCTGGAGAAGCTGCTGGGGGATACCCACGGCTTCGCGGTCAGCGGATACGACCTGCTGTTTCGTGGCGTGTGCCCGGAATGCGGCGGGAAAACATCCATATAATAAGAAGAGCAAAACGAAAGGGAAGGAAACAAATATGAACAAAACCACCAAATACGCCGGGACCCAGACGGAAAAGAACCTGATGGCGGCCTTTGCCGGGGAATCCGAGGCCCGGAACAAGTACACCTACTTCGCCTCCAAGGCTAAAAAGGACGGCTTTGAGCAGATCGCAGCCCTGTTTCTGAAAACGGCGGAAAACGAGAAGGAGCACGCCAAGCTGTGGTTCAAGGAGCTGGAGGGCATCGGCTCCACCGCCGAGAACCTGCTGTCCGCCGCCGAGGGCGAAAACTATGAGTGGACGGACATGTATGAGGGCTTTGCCAGGACCGCCGATGAGGAGGGCTTCCATGAGCTGGCCCAGCGGTTCCGCCTGGTGGGGGCCGTTGAGAAGCACCATGAGGAGCGCTATCGGGCGCTGCTGCACAACGTGGAGATGGCGGAGGTGTTCGCCAAGAGCCAGGTGAAGGTGTGGGAGTGCCGCAACTGCGGCCACATCGTGGTAGGGGAGAAGGCCCCGGAGGTCTGCCCCACCTGTAACCATCCCCAGAGCTATTTCGAGATTCACGCGGAGAACTATTGATAGAAAAACGCAGGAGACGCCGCCCACCCGGGCGGCGTCTTCTGAAACTGTTCCAAAAGGGCGTTGCCCTTTTGGAACAAAAGACTTGCAGTCTGCTGCGCGCATAATTTGTTCGCCGGTGGCGAACAAATTCCACACTTGCAGACTGAGAAGTATTTTCGTCCAGGTACACGCCCCGGACGAAAATGATTCCATTCGATTTGCCGCCTACAGGCGGCAAACTCTGCGAGGCTTCTTTGATGAGCTGACAAACGCAGGAGACGCCGCCCACCCGGGCGGCGTCTTCTGCGTTTGCGCTGGGGGAAAAGGGTGTTATGACTGCTTCACGGAGGGCTTCAGCTTCTCCGCGATGACGCACAGCACAACGGTGAGAGCCATGTCCGGCAGGGTATAGCCCACGGGGGTGTCCACGCCCATCAGCAGGCGATAGGCCACAAAGCCGATCAGCCAGATCACCAGGTTCCGGGCGTCGGCGGCCACGGCGAAGCGGTCCCGGCGCAGAAGGAAGTGGTCGGCGATCTGGACGGCGATCATGGGGGCGAACACGGAGCCAATCAGGTACAGGAAGTTGGTGATATCGTCCATGGGGAACAGGATGGCCCCGGCCACGCCCACCAGGGTGGTGACGATGGCCACGGTTTTGCCGCTGAGCTTCCCGGACAGGGACTCGGCGGAGATGCCGGCGGACCAGGCGTCCAGGAAGGTGGTGGTGACGGTGGAGAACACCAGGATCACCAGGGCGGCGATGCCCAGACCGGCCTTCACCATGATGACGGCGATGTCATACTCGCCGGTGAAGATGGCCGCGCCCATGCCGATGACGTACATCCAGCAGGACACCAGGCCATAGGTAACCACGCTGGCCACGGTGGCCCGGACGGGCTTCTGGGCCTGGCGGGTATAGTCGCTGATCAGGGGCAGCCAGGACAGGGGCATGGCCACCGCCAGCTCCACCGCCGCGCCGAAGGTCAGGCCCTCGCCGCTGGGGGCGGCCATGGCGCTGCCGGAGAAGAAGATCACCTTGCACAGCACCAGAGTCAGCACAAACAGGGCGGCCATGGTGATCTTGTTGATCCAGCCCAGGTCGGTGACGCCCACCACGATCCACAGGATGATGAGCCCGCCGATGACCAGGCACCACACCCAGCGGCCAACATCGAAAATGCCGCCGATGGCCAGGGCGCCGTCATAGATCATGATGGCGGTCCAGCCCACCAATTGCAGCACGTTCAGCAGGGCGAACAGCAGGCCGCCCTTCTGGCCGAAGCTCATTTTCACGGTTTCCATGGCGCTGCGGCCGGTGCGGCC
>ENA-ORPD01002591-ORPD01002591.1-human-gut-metagenome-genome-assembly--contig:-NODE-2591-length-10739-cov-13.704511_pt1 | contig 10739 bp, 10 predicted proteins | sample MGYA00242143_ERZ509076 | MGnify/ENA primary metagenome ERZ509076 (study PRJEB26280, sample SAMEA2338706) | human gut metagenome | biome: human gut; feature: human-associated habitat; material: faeces... | reverse complement strand
ACGCAGGAAATTGAAATCTACTTCAATTTTTTAGGACGCTATATCCCACCATCCTTACAGCCGGTTCCTTTAACCCCGGAGGAACAGGAAGAACTGCGGAAAAAAGAAGAACGCAAGGACAGGCTTCATCAGAACTATTTGAAGCGGAAAGCCAGCGGCGCACAAAAACGGTATGAGGACAAAATCAAGGCGAAGAAAAAAGCGGAAATGGACGCTAAGAAAGCCCTGATCCGGGCTGAGGATATGAAAAAAGGTGTTTTTTCTACTGTCGGTCAGCTACCGAAAGAAGAACCGCAGAAAGCCACGGCGCAGACCCGCGCCGCCGTATGACAAAGGAGGATTTCACATGAAAGAGTTGACCTACATTCGTGTTGGAGATTACTACATCCCGAATCTGAAGCTGGCAGAGCAGCCGGATAGATCTATCGGCAAGTACGGGCGTATGCGGCGGCGGTATTTGAAAGAATACCGCCCTGCCCTTTACAACAGCCTGTTACTCTCCGAGAAGCTCTATCCCCATCTGTTAGAGATTGACGAGGCTGCAAATGCGCGCATGGACATTCTCATGCCGCAGCTTATGAAAGCTGCAGGTGTGACCGAAGAACTAAAGGCCGCCGATCAAATGAAATGGGTGGGGCTGGCAAATAATTGCAGGGCGCAGGCGGAGGAAATTGTTTTGTCAGAAATAATCTTCAACTAATTTGGAAAATTGGAAAAAGTAAAATGGCTGTGTTCGTTAAAAACGAAGAAACCATATCTTCTGCAATACATTTCTCCAACAAAAAAACTCCGGTACATCCCAAACGGTTGTATCGGAGTTTATGGATCAAGATGGTAATCGTCAAATAGCGGCGACTGGAAGAAGTCGCACAGGGTAATGCCCAGTCCCTGGCACATTTCATGGATGATCCGTAGCTTCACGGATTCATACGAACAGTTGATAACGTTCCCTATGGTTGATTTCGGAACCCCGCTTTTCATAAAAAGCTGGTACTGTGTCATGTTCCGTTCTGAAAGAAGTTCTGTCAGTCGTTTACTCACGGCTTCATTTAGCTGCATCCGCATCACCACCAATCCCTGTCACTGTACTAATTATTATATGGCGGTACGTTGGAAATTTAGTCCCTGTGCCTGTACTAATTGAATGTTTTGTAGTAGAATGTTTGTGTTGTCAGGAAGATGGTGATTATAAAACTTGTGCGTCATGGGAGCGGCAAGGGGCACATCATCCATCATAAACGAGTTGGTGTTCTGAACACACAAAACAGGGAGGCGTGGTATGAACAAAAAGAAAATAATCGGATTAGCCGGTGCTGTCGTGGTCTGTATTCTGGTCTTTGTATTTATCGTGATAAGAGGCAAATCACCAAATCCAGCAGAGAACCCGGAGGAAATGTTGGGACGGATTGAAAACGCTTTAGGAGATGAGTACAAGAAGCAATCCATGACGGAATTAGTTGCCACCCTCAAATATGGAGACGAGGAGGGCAATGAGATCAACTATTACATACTCAAAACCACCTATTATGAAGCCGATCCTGCGGAAATAACGGGACTAAACACAGAGGCAATCAAACTAATCGTTAATCCTGACCGGGCCGATTCCTGCCAGAAAATGAAAATTCAGGATTGGGACGCTGCCCTTTATGAAAGAGGGGAACTATCCTACCTGTGCTGGACATATTCGCCGGAGGTGAGCTATATCCTGGAATATAGCCCCTATGCGTTTGCGGATGAAGAAATCATAAAAATGGCGGAAAGTGCAAAGCCCATAAATGAAGAATAGACAGACGCCGGACACGGCGGCCCGCTGGCCGTTGCATCCGGCGTCTTTATTATGGCTTGTTTCTATGCATTTAGAACCCCAATACGGCGGCAACGGGATAAAGAATACCGCCGCCCCAGCAACCACGCCGGAAAAGCCTTGAAATTTCAGTCGTTTTCAGACTCTGAATGCGTAGGTTGGCGGGCTGTTTGGACATAGCAAAGCCCCGGCAGCGTGGCCGGGGCCTGATGATCTTTACTTAATTCCATGAAGATTCCTGTATTCCCTGGGGCCGAGGCCATAGGCTTTCTTGAACAATTTTGCAAAGTGGCCGGAATTGTGATACCCGACTTTAGCCGCAATCGTAGCAATTCCATAATCAGAATTTTTTAGCAAAATCAGCGCCTGGTTTAACCGCAATTCCTTGAGATATTCATACGGCGTTGTCCCATAATACTTCCGAAATGCCAGTTGATACCGGGCTGTACTCATACCCGCTATCTGGGCAAGTTCTTCCCCTGTCGGGTATGCGGCCAGATCATTTTTCATCACCGTTACCGTTTTTCTTAAATTGCGGATGTCCTTATAATCCAGCTTTACAGAAATATGCTTTTGTTCCTGCTCCATGCCTTTCACAACAAGAGAAAGAAGCTCCATTACTTTGCTTTCCAGATAGATTTTCAGCGTATGCCCCTCTGCCTGACAATCCCGTATCTGCTGGAACACAAAGTTGAGTTCCGGCAGACTGGGGTTTTTGAGAATGTAATCCCTTGCAGAGTTGAGAAGTTCGGCGTTGTTCCTGTCATGCAGCCGAAAATAAGTATTGAAGTATTTGGGCGATAGAATCACTTTCGTAAAACGAACAGGCTTCCCGCCCTCGCAATAGGTGTAAGTTTTCTTCTGTGTGTTTAGATAGCAATAAATCCCCTTATCCACCTGATTCTTTTTCCGTCCACCAATCTTGAAAGAACTGCTGTCCGTTTCAAACTGGCTGATCTCCATATAGTCCTCTGAAATTTCAGTGATCTTTTCAAAGGTGTCCTTGGGCGTATAGTCACCAATCAAAATCAAAAGAAGATCGTCCTCAAACTCGATCAGTTGGAACGTGCCGTTTCCGTATTCGGAAAGCATACGGTAGAAAAAAACACCGTCGCCGCAAAGCTCCTGCACCCTTGCAAAGTGCATGGCTTCGGGGAGCTGTAACAAATAGTCAATTACAGATGGAACCATTGTACCGCCGCCTCCTTTCTCTACTTGATAGTATATCATACCGGCTTTCTGCGCGCCACTTCAAAAAAAGGTGACAATCCAATATTTATCGGTCACGATTTTATAAAATATATGAAACAAAAACGCTGAAAACCCCATAAATATCAGCGCTTTCAGCGTTTTTCAAAATGCAAACAGTAAAGCGTGGTGGCTATTGAAATTTCCACTTCGTGCGGGTAAAGTAGATTGTGTCAGGTTAGCAAAATCTAACTGGCACATTTCAAAGAAAGGGGTATCGTTTCGATGGAACAAAAACGAACCGGATTATCATACGTTTTTACTCTTGCGAAAGAGGAGCGCGGCAAGTTAAGCCTTGGGATGCTGCTGGCGGTCTTTTCGTCGGCCCTGTCTTTCGTCCCGTATTTGGTAGTCTACCAAATCCTGCTTCTGATAATCAAGCAGGAGGTGACGCTTCCCGCAATGCTTGGTTGGGCCGGAATCGGCATTGCCGCAGCAGTCTTACAGGCAATCCTGACATCCTTTGCCGGTATCTGCTCTCATACGGCGGCTTTCAACACCATGCACAGAATCAAGGTCAGAGTATTGGAGCATATGTCCAAATTCAACCTTGGATTCTTTCAGGAACACGCGCCCGGACAGATCAAAACAACCTTGTTTGATGATGTGGACAGGATTGAAACCTTTCTGGCCCACAGCACTTTGGAACTGGCCCAGGCAATCGTCGTTCCTCTGATGATGTTCATTTTCATGCTGCGGCTGAACTGGATTATGGCGCTTATCATGCTGGTTCCTATGATCTTGGGGATTGCAATTCCGATGGCCCTCATGGGGCGCTACCCGGATTTGACGGACGAGTTTGCAGGCGATACGGAAAAGCTGAACGCTTCCGCAAATGAATTTATCACCGCTATGCCGGTTATCAAAATGTATCACCTTACAGCCGAAAAATTTGAGCAGTACCGAAATTCCTTGAAGATATATACAGACTGTTGGATTAAGATGTGTGAATCGTCCTGCAATCCGCTGTCTATCGCTCTTGTGGTTTTGGATTCTGCCATTCTGTTCACGCTGCCGGTGGGCGGTTGGCTGTATCTGCGTGATTCGCTGTCTGCGGCATCGTATCTTCTCTTTATTCTGCTGACTATGTGCTTTTTCACGTCTTTCCTGAACATGGTGACGATTGCTATGCAGTCTATGGAGCTGGGCAGCGGCCTTGATAATGTGAAGAAGATCATGGATATGGAAACCATGAAAAGCGGACAGCAAACCCTTTCCAAAACCGGCTGTTATGGTATTGACTTTGACAATGTGACCTTTAACTACACACAAGGCGGAAAGGATGCGTTGTCCGACGTTGATATTCATTTGGAACCGGGCAGCTTAAATGCTTTTGTCGGCCCGTCCGGTGCTGGCAAGACGACGGCGGTACAGCTCCTTGGCCGCTATTGGGACGTGAGCAGCGGGACAATCAAGATTGGCGGCGTCCCGGTTACAGAACTTCAAACCGAAAATCTTTCTGACTTAACCGCGTTTGTATTCCAGGATGTATTTCTTTTGGAGGACACGCTTCTTGAAAATATCCGTATGGGAACAGATGCTACCGAGGAACAGGTACGCCAGGCGGCAAAGGCGGCGCAGATTGACGATTTCATTATGAGCCTGCCGAAAGGATACGCAACGAGAATAGGCGACGAGGGAGTGAAATTATCCGGCGGCCAGCAGCAGCGGATTTCGATTGCGCGGGCCATTTTGAAAGACGCGCCTATCGTTGTTTTCGACGAGGCAACTTCCTATTCAGACATTGAGAACGAACACAAAATACAGCTTGCACTCCAAAACCTCCTGCGAGGAAAGACCACGATTATGATTGCCCACAGGCTTCATACCATCCGCAATGCGGATAAAATTTTTGTCTTTCAGGATGGAAAAGTTGTCGAACAGGGAACGCATGATGAACTGATCGCCAGCGGAAGTACATACAGCCATATGTGGGACACCTATACAAGAGAAACTATCGGGGAGGAGTGAAAAGACTATGTTACGCAGTATTCAGAAATTGATTGGTGACAAACGAAAGCAGTTGATATTTCCTATTTTCCTGATGTCACTGGACGCCATCGGAAGCCTTGTCATGTACCTTATGCTGTATTTTACCGTAATTCATCTCCTGAACGGTTCTCTGACAGGTGGGCTTGTACGAAACTATACCATTGTATGCCTTATCAGTATAATTCTCCGGCTGATTATTTACCGTAGCGGCTATTTTCTCTGCTTTTCCAGAGGGGCCGAAATGTGCAGCGGCCTACGCTTGGATTTGGCAAACCATTACCGTTCTCTAAGCCTCGGCTATTTTAATCAAAACAGCAGCGGGTATCTGCTTAGTACACTGACAAAGGATTTAAGTAATTTTGAACTTGTATTGACCCATACGCTGCCATCTATCGTCAAAACATTGGTCATGGGCTGCCTGATCTTGGTTGGAACCTTTTTTATCAACTGGAAACTGGCGTTGGCCGAGTGCGTGGTAATTCTGATCGCGCTGCCGGTTTTGAATTGGGGCAACCGGCTTGTAGAGAAGTACGGAACGATCAAGCGTGATCTGACTTCTAAAATGATCTCTATTGTTCTGGAATACATCAAGGGCATGAAAGTGTTCAAGTCTGCAAATATGACAAGTACGCACTTCACAAGAATGTCTGATACGTTGGAGGACATACGGAAAACCAGCGTACAGGCGGAAGTAAAAACCGCCGCCCCCACAAGTATGTATTCTATCATTGCAAATTTCCTTTTGCCGTTTGTCCTGCTGGTTGGAAGCTATCTGTTCCTTGGCGGTACGATTGCTTCTGAACTGCTTGTGGCGTTTATGCTTATGAGCCTTGCGCTTTCTGCGCTGCTGATTGCGTTTGAACATTCGTATAACCTGCTGAAAGAACTGAAACTTGCCACTTCTAATCTGGAACAGGCATTTGACACAAAGCCGCTATCCTACAAAGAAGAAAAGGTAAAGCTCTCGCACTTTGATATTACCTTTGAAAACGTGGACTTCTCCTATAACCAGCAGGCCGATGTTTTACACAATATCAGTTTTCATGCCCCGGAGGGAAGCACTACGGCGCTGATCGGGCCGTCCGGCTCCGGCAAATCTACGGTTGCTAATCTGATCGCCCGGTTTTGGGATGTGACAAAAGGCTGCGTCCGCATTGGTGGGCAGGACATACGGGAGCTAAATCCTGACGGACTTTTGCACTATATCAGTGAGGTATTCCAGGAAAATACTTTGCTGTCCGATACGATTTACAACAATATCAAAGCTGGCCGTGAAGGTGCTACCGAACAGGAAGTGATTGCGGCGGCAAAGGCGGCCCATTGTCATGAATTTATCGAAAGACTGCCTAATGGCTATCAGACCCATCTTGCCGAGGGCGGCAACACCCTGTCTGGCGGTGAAAAACAGCGGATTGCTATTGCAAGGGCAATCTTAAAGGACGCGCCTATCCTGCTTCTGGATGAATCAACGGCTTCTCTGGACGCTGACAATGAAGCAAAGATCAATCAGGCGTTAGACCGCCTGATGAAAGGGAAAACCGTTTTCGTGATTGCCCACCGTCTGAACACTATTCAGAACGCAGATCAGATTATTGTGCTGAATCAGGGACGGATTGAAGAAACGGGAACGCATGAAGAACTGTTAAGAAAGAAAGGCCATTACTACGAAATGGTGCAGGAACAGCAGAAAGCAAGAGAATGGATTGTAAAGGGGGCATAAACAGGAGCCGGTAAAGGAGGTGATACCGATGGGGCTACTTGACCTATTACTGGTTGCTGTCGGTCTATCAATGGACGCTTTCGCGGTTTCAGTATGCAAAGGTTTGAATACCAAAATGCACCCAGTAAAAACAGGGCTTGGCAGGGCTATATTTTGGTGGATTCCAGGCGCTTATGCCTACGCTGGGATATATCTGCGGCGGAACAATTCGCCAGTACATTGAAGCGATTTCCAAATATGTTGCACTGTTTCTTCTGTGCATAATCGGTATCAACATGATTCGAGAAAATCTAAAAGGTGAATGTAAAGAAACAAACAGAGCATTGGGTTTTACTGTTATGGTTCCGGCTGCGATTACTACAAGTATTGACGCTTTTGCTGTCGGCATAACGCTGTCAGCCTTAAATGTAAAAATTATCCCCTCGGCAACACTGATAGGAACCACAACATTCTTAATTGCATTTGTCGGCGTATGGATTGGACACTTTTTCGGAAATCGGTTAGGAAACCGGGCCGGAATATTAGGCGGTGTGATTTTAATTCTAATCGGGGTACGGATTTTTATTATGGGCTGACAGAAAAGAATTGGAGGAATTTAAGAAATGAAAAAATTAAATGAATTGAGTGATGGCTCCTGCGGAAGGGTTGTTGCAATCAACGGGGACGCGCATTTTCAAAGCCGCGTGACCTCCATCGGCCTTACGATTGGCTGCCCTTTTGAAGTGATTCAAAATCCGAAAAAGCGGCCCGTTTTGGTGTACGCAAGGGACACGATGGTTGCCATCAACAAAACGGAATCTGACAAAATCATGGTGGAGGTGACAAAACAATGAGTGAAAAAACGATTGCCCTTTTAGGCCAGCCGAACTCCGGCAAATCAACCTTGTTTAATGGCCTGACTGGTTCCCGTCAGCACGTCGGGAACTGGCCCGGAAAAACAGTGGAGCGCAAGGATGGTTCTTTCGTTCACAAAGATACCACCTATAAAATCATTGATCTTCCGGGAACTTATAGCCTGTCTGCAAATTCGGATGAAGAAGTTGTTACACGGAATTACATAGCCAGCGGGCAGGCAGATGTTGTTTGCATATTGGCTGACGCCTCCCAGCTCAACCGCAGCCTTTTCATGCTGGCTGATTATACCGGGATTCGCGTTCCCGTGGTTCTCCTGCTGAATATGATGGATGTGGCAAAATCGCAGGGGAAGCAGATTGACACCAATGGAATCGCTAAATCCCTGGGCATCCCTGTTGTGCCGCTGGTTGCTGCCGATAAAAAACAGTATGGCACATTTTTCCGTATGTTAGAAAGCATTGATAAAAATGCTTCGACTTTAGACGAAAAGCGCCTGGCGCAGATTTATCAGAATACAATCGGGGCCGCGTTTGACGAGATCAAGGCGCTGCTTCCTGCGGACGGAATCGGCATCTATTCGTCCACATGGTTGACTGCAAAGCTGATAGAACAGGACAAATTGGCGCGTTCTCTTGTGAAAGAAACCGTTGATGCAGGCACTTATACCGCGATTGAAAAGAAGCTGTCCGATGTAAAGGACGGAAACCTTTTGACAGGTGATTGCAAATTCCAGTGGATTGACAAACTTGTAAATGAGAACGTGACCAGCAAGAAGAACAAGCTGCTGCGGAGCCGGTTTGATAAGGCAGCCACAAGCAAACGCTGGGGAAAGCCTATTGCCATTGGCATGATCGTTTTAGGGCTGATCTGCTCTATGGTGATTGGCTTCCCGCTGATGGGGCTTTTCAGCGGGCTTATCAGTGCAATTTCCGTCCCTCTGGCTAACTGGCTGCTGGATATAGGCGCAGCGCCATTCCTTGTATCGCTGCTCTGCAACGCCATTTTGACCGCTGTTTCTTTCGCTCTGCAAATGGCAAGCTATGTGTTCGGAATCAGCCTTGTCTTTGGACTGATGGAAGATGTCGGCTATATGGCGCGAATCTCCTATGTATTCGATGATACTATGACAAAGCTGGGATTACAGGGCAAAGCAATTATGCCTTTCCTCGTCAGTTTCGGATGCAATATCGGCGGAATCACTGGAACAAGGGTCATTGATTCATGGGGACAGCGTGTTATGACGATTGCCCTGTCCTGGGTAGTCCCCTGCGCTTCTACCTGGGGCGTAGTTGGACTTGTCAGCGGTACGTTCTTCGGAAACGAGGCTGCTGTCGTAGTTCTGGCGTTGTTTGCCGTGGCGTTTTTGCACATCTTTATCACTTATAAGGTGTTTGGCCGGTCTTTGAACAAGGTAGAGGGGCGCACCGGCTTAATTATGGAATTGCCGCCTTACCATAAGCCTCATTGGAAAAGCCTGTTTGGTTCCGTTTTCAGCAAAATGGGAAATGTACTTAGCCGCGCACTCCGTATCATTATTTGCATTTCCGTGATCTTCTGGCTGCTTTCTTACTCGGCGGACGGAAATGTGGCGAACAGTATCATTTACAAGGTAGGAACCTTTATTGAACCTGTGACAAGCCTGTTTGGTTTACCGTGGCAACTGTTTATCGCTTTTGTCGCTTCCGCTATGGGCAAGGAGGCTTCTCTTGGCGTTATGGCTTCCCTGTTTAACACGGGAAGTATTTGGGCGGCTATTGAGCAGTCCGCTACCGTAGACACGGCGGCACTTAGTACAAGTATGCTGTCCGTCATATCCAGACCGGAAGCTCTTGCTTTCCTGTTCGCGTTTTTCTTCAATATGCCTTGCCTGATGGCCTTGACCGCGACAACCCAGGAAACACACTCTATGAAATGGACTGTGCGAATTGCGCTCTATTATGTCCTTACAGCCTTGATTATGGCAACGATTGCGTATCACGTCGGTCTTGTCATTTTCTAAAGGAAAGGAGTTATTGTGCTAATTCAATTATTGGAGTATTTACAAAGCGGGAAAACATACAGCGTTCAGGAGTTGGCTGAACTTCTGCATAAGGACGTAGGGAGCATCCAAGTGGAACTTGAATATTTGGAGAACCAAGGATATATCCGAAAAGTGGCTTATCAAGCCGACTGCAATCATAATTGCAACGGCTGTCATGGCTGCGATCAGCCTACCCAGGCTGCCCCTGATGTCAATATATGGGAAGTTATTAAACGAACCGAATAGGAGAAACAAAATGAAACTTCGTGCGTCGGGCGAGGACTATTTAGAAGCCGTACTGATGCTGCAAAAGAAAAATGGTATGGTGCGCTCTATTGACCTTGCCCGGCACATGGAGGTTTCCAAACCCAGCATCAGCAGAGCCGTAGCCATTTTGCAGGAGGGCGGCTTTCTGACAGTAGACAGCGATTATTTTCTGCATTTGACCGAGGCAGGCCGGGAAGTTGCCGAAAAAATCTACGAGCGTCACCGCTTCTTTACCGAGCAGCTTATCACCGCAGGCGTTGACCCCAAAACTGCGGAGGCCGACGCCTGCCGGATTGAACACATTATCAGCGATGAGAGTTTTGTCCGGCTGAAAGAGGCAGCCGCACAAGAGCAAGAACAAACCGAATAAGCCAAGCGATCCTGCCCCGACCAACGGGGAAAAGAAAAAAAACCGTTGCAGGGCAGGTAGCTTCGTGCGCCCATAATGGATTTTCAAGGACTGCGGCGGTTTTGAGTACATCAAGGCCGCCGTTCCTTATGCCCTCGACAAAGGAGTGACGACTACACGCTGACACGGCGGCTTTAGGAGGGAACCGCCATGAAGCACATTGACCGCCGACAAATTCAGACGATATTTCACTACCGTCAAAAAAAGCCCAGTCAACGAACAGGCCCCGTCTGGCAGCCGGTGCGAAAATTGTCATTCTGTAAGTGAATATTGGAGTTTTTGCGCTCGAATAGCTTTCTGCTGTCCGGGCGTTTTTTCATACCTGTGGGGCCGTAACATCGGGCCAGCATGGCCCGAACCCTGGCCCCAGTGCCGTTCTCCGCCGCCCCATTCAGATTTACCAAAAAAATCTGAATGGAGGAAA
>ENA-ORPD01002558-ORPD01002558.1-human-gut-metagenome-genome-assembly--contig:-NODE-2558-length-10831-cov-2.833983_pt1 | contig 10831 bp, 14 predicted proteins | sample MGYA00242143_ERZ509076 | MGnify/ENA primary metagenome ERZ509076 (study PRJEB26280, sample SAMEA2338706) | human gut metagenome | biome: human gut; feature: human-associated habitat; material: faeces... | reverse complement strand
AGCGGGCAGAAATAGACACGGAGCGATATCGAAGTGGTCATAACGGGACTGACTCGAAATGCGCGTTGGCTCTGGCCGTTTTCTCCGCTGAAAATCCTTGATTTATAAGGGTTTTCGCCGGATCGAATTTCAAAATTTCATATTGTTCTTGCGTGTTTTTCTTGCATTTTCTCAGCGCACGGAAAACAGTTGAGATATACGGAGGGCTATCGAAGAGGTCATAACGAGAACGACTCGAAATCGTTTGGCCGGTGTTGAGCCGACCCGTGGGTTCGAATCCCACGCCCTCCGCCATAGAAGCTATCAACCTCGGTTGGTAGCTTCTTTTTTATACCCCGAGATGGAAATTGCTTTCCATTGCGCTTGCAGATGTGAGCTTTGATGAGTAATCAAGGTGCGCGTAGATATTTGCTGTGGTTGAAAAATCGCTATGTCCTAACCATTCTTGAATATGTTTCATGGGGACACCGCTGGCCAGCAGGAGGCTCGCACAGCTATGTCTGAGATCATGAAAGCGGATTTTGCGGAAGCCGTTCCGTTCCAGCAGTTTAGGAAACTGTGATGTAATATAGTTCGGCTTGAACCGATCCCCAATATCATCTACGCAAATATATTCAAGGAATTCTCTGTTATAGGAACGTCCACATAGCTTTTGATTTCTTTCCTGTTGAGCCTTTACCGCAAGCAGCTTTTCATGAAAGTACGGTACAAGCGGGAGCGTTCTACGGCTGGACTTTGTTTTTGTCGTATCCTTTGCAACGATTACACATTTACCATCCAAATTGCAAGAAGTTACGGTATGGCTGATTGTAATGGTGTTTTGCTCAAAATCAATGGCGCTCCATTTTAAGCCAACGATTTCACTTCGACGCAAGCCATAAAATGCACCGAGAAGAACCGGCAATTCCAATTTTGTGCCTGCAACGGCTTCAAAGAGTTTGTTCAACTCATCCCTATCGTAAAAGTTGCCGTAAAATTTGTCCTGCTTTGGCCGCTCAACCTTGTCGGCGGGATTGCTCGGAATCATATCGTTCTTGACGGCGTATTTGAGTGCCTTATGGATATTTGCGTGATAATGAATCACAGACGACGCCTTTACCCTCTGTAATTGCTCCTGATAAAACATTTGAATGTCATGTGCCTGTAAATCCCGTAAGAGTATTTTCTTCTTTCGGAAGTATGGTGCAATAATTGACTTCACAGCATTTACATACGAAGAATAAGTCGGTATGCTGACGGTTGATTTTACAATCTCAAGCCATTGTTCCATGAAGTCTGCAAATAGCACATCGTCACCAGTCTTGGCATTGGCATATTTTCTCCGTTCTTCCATGAGCATCTGTTCTGCGCGTTTTTTATTGCCCTTGATCGTTAAGCCTGTCGAGATCCATTTGGGCTTTCTTTTTCCTGCTGAATCTGTCAGGTTTAGAATGATGTAATAATAGCCATTTTTCTCGTGCAGATGGCCCGCTACCATGTTAATCCTCCTTTCACACAAATCGGAGGCCATAGGATTTCTGCTGTCGGCCTCCTTATAGTATCACCTGTCACCCAGCAATGCAAAAAACACAGCCTTAGATAAGAAAGGCCCGTTTCATTCCGGTCGGATTACTTGCAGATATTCCAACAAATTGATTTTCGGAATGCGATATGCGCGGCCTATTTTCAAGAAACGAATCTGGCCAGTCTGTAATAGCTTGTATCCAGTCTTTTTGCCAATTGACAAAGCCCTGCACATCTCATCAATAGACATTACATCAGGGTAATCATTTAGCATAAAACGAATTGCATTTTTTCGCATGACTACCTCCTATAATTACTTTTGATTTAATGAAAGCGACAAAACCGGACGGCGGCTGGCAGCCGCCCACGGGAGTCTCACCCCGGCCCATGCTGATGGGTGCGCCGCGCAATGCTTTGAGGGCGTTCAACGCGGGAGTATCGTTAGCTGAACGGAGGTCATGGCCATCTGTGATGCCACACACAGATGCAAACTGGCTGAATCGCTCGCCCAAATCCTCCTTTCCGTGCGGATCATGGCGCGCCATTTGCCGGGCTTTGCTCCGTTCAGGTTTGTTATCCGGTTGCCTATAAAATTTTCAAGGTGCAGCACATCCACGCCTTGAGACGCGTGTGAAATTAGGCTGTGTATCAGCCGGGAAAGGCTCCTATCGGGTGATAAGAACCTTTCCTCGCGGATGCACGAATGGCCCGTTGCAGAAGCGTGGAAAGGGGGACACGCTCCTGCACGGGCTGCTATGGGTTTTAGGCTGTTTTGTTTACCTTGAAGTCAAGAATCTTGGTAATCAGCTTGGTTCGCATCCTGCATACCTTTTCTTCATCGAGGCAAAGGTGCGGAACACCGTTTTCGTCATACAGGGTTCTGGTTGCCAGAGCCGCAATATAACGCTCATAGTGCTTCAGCACAGCATTGATCGCGTCCACATTGCCGGACGCTGCCGCTTCGATGGTCGAGTAAGGCAGCAGAGATGCAGCGGCATTACTCAGATTGCGCGCCATCTTCAGTAACCTCCATTTCTATTTTCAATTCCTTGAGGGACTGAGCGCGCTTGTATTGCACGGTGCGGCGTACCATGTCCAGCTTGTCCGCAATTTCCTGATCGGTCATATCAAGGAAATACGCAAGCAGAACAATGTCACGCTTATCATCCGGCAGCACCGTCAGGGCATTGGCAAGATCTTCGTTTTCGATTGCCACATCATAGCCCCGCACATGAAAATGCGTCTGCTCGGACGGATACTCGTCCAGCACATACATTTGGCGCTCCTGCTCCTCTGACAGCTCCGAAAGGGATACCTCATGGTCGGAACGCCACGCGATATGACGCTCATAATCGCGGGCTTCTTCGCGCAGAACCTTCCTGCAAAAGCTGTCGAACTGATGTCTAACGGTTTTCTTTTGGGATGGTGTCAGCTCCAAGAGTCGTTCACCTCCTCTCATGCACCGAGAGGTCGGCTTTCTTCCCCTTTCGCTTCTATCCCGAATGGAAGGTGCGGTTTTGGCAAAGTTTAATGGAAAACTTAGAATTTTTTTTACTGAGATATGGAACAGGCATTGAAATAAAAATAGCGGAGGGAAATTGCAAGAATTTCCCTCCGCTATTTTTACCTATCAAAAATCACTCTGCGTATTATAAATCTCCAGACGAGGTAATATCATAACCCCATCAAATACTAGAACGGCAACCGCTTAACTTAATATGTACAGCTTTAGTTGTAAAATGTTAGTATTTTACAACTGCGGACGAAGCAGTCACGGTTTCCGCTACAGAGCCAGATGACGTATACGCTTCGGCAGTGACCACAGTTTGATAATAGTAACCAGGCGCAACAGGCCAACTCTCTTCCATAAAAATTGTACCGGTATCGGTCGCAGTCCATGTTTTGAGCGTGGTCCAAGAACTTCCGTTACTACTACGCTGAAGTTTCATGGTAAGTGAAGCACTATTAGTAATAGCATTAAGAGTCGCTCGGCCTTGACAAATAGCCTGACCGGAATCAGAAATTTTTACAGTCGTAGCAAGACTGTGAATATAGGTTAGCCTACGTTGAATAGTGTCGCCGTTTAGCGTGTCTGGCGCAGTAGCAGAAGCAGACGAAGCCAACAAGCAGACGATAGTAATCAAAGCCAAGACATAAGTGAATGTACGTTTTTTCATTTGTAGAATGCCTCCGTATATTAGTATTGAGGTTATACCTCTATATAAGGAGACACCAAATAACAAAAAACGCAACTACTCTCTTAGGAACTTGTGCCTATGAATTTCACCCCATCCGCCAGTGTTAAAATAGTCTCTCGGTCAACATTATATCCTCTAATTAGTATAAATTTGCTCTGATCAGTGTCTCCCCAAACAACATCTATACTGTTCACAACGATACCACTATCGAACTCATTCTGCTTCTCAACAAGGAGCCCCTCATATCCATGAATTCTCATATTTGTCAGTTCAGCATCTTCGGTATCAATAATATATTCATCACCGTCAGATATTTCAAATATATCAAACAAAATCGTGGCTCCATCTGCATTGATGTATTGAATATATCCGCTGCTTTGACCACCGCCTTGGTATTCAACCGTAAAGCCTTCTGGGACATTTGGAAAATGGTAACCACAAAGTAAGTTCATTGTTTCTGTAGACAAATCAGAAAAGTCTGTTTGATTTGGAGTCATCTGACTTTCCCTTAATGTCAGGGTACTAAAGGTATCAGATACTTCAATTAACAAATTAATAGTCTTTGAGCGAATTTCCGAACTGGCTGCGAACGCTGTAACAAATAGCAATGCGCACATGACTGCGATCATTGCAACCCTGTTTAGCACCCGATAGGTAATTCTGCCTACGGTGTGGCGGCGCTCCTTTGCAAATCCTCGTTTGATCGTTTGGATGCAGCGATAGTCTACAGCCTCCGGAACCGCGGCTAAGGGGTCCTGCTTCAGCCGTTCATTTTCCTCCAACATCTTTTTACCTTCAGTTTCGATGACATCTTCCATTAAAAAGGCAAAAAGCGCATCTTCATATCTTTCTCGCAACTCATCACGTCGGTTCATATTTACAACGCACCTTCCTCAAACTTCATAACCAGAGCAAACGCTCTGCGCCGCGCTCGTGTTAATTTCATTCGGATACTGTCTGACTTACAATTTAATGTGCTCGCAAGCTCTTTATCTGAAGCTCCGATTATGTAGCGGCCCTCCAACAAGAACCGATCCTCCTGCGAAAGCTGAGACCAGACTTCGGATAAAAGATTCCGCTGAGAGACTATCAACGATAGATCTTCCAAAGATGGTATATCTTCGTCGAGCGAATCAGAATGTTCGCCCTCTAATGCTTGCTGCCTTAAATAATTTATGGCGGCATTTCTAACAGTAGAGACAATATACGCCGTCAAAATGCAACGGTCAAACTGGCGTAATTTAGAGATTTTTTGCATTAGTCCAACCAGCGCATTTTGAACAATATCTTCGCAATCTGTTTGGTTTGATGTGTACTTCCTAGCTGTTGAAAACATTAGTCTATGGAACTCTTCGTAAAGCCAGATCATATAACTTTTGTCATCTGGATCGTCTATGTATGTATTGATAATGGCAAGCATAAAATTGACTCCTGGTATGATTCTGCCTTATAAGGGAGGAGACACTGCAAGTTGGCTATTTGCAACAGCACAAAATAACGCGCATACTACACGGACATCTATCGCCGTATTTAGGTACGGTAAAACAGAATAATTTCAAAAAAATTAGAGTTTAGAGCATAAATAGTGTGATTTTGCCGTATCGAACTCCTGGAAATATATAATATTAAATTATCACAAAACGGGGGAGTTAGCAATGGCAAACTTGGGGGAACTATTAGCTGAACTTCGCCATAATCGGGGTCTAAAGCAGGAAGAACTGGCGGATATTTTGCATCTCTCCAAAAGCACGATCTCAAGTTATGAACGTGGGCAGCAGTTACCTCCGCTTGATAAATTGGTGTGCTTAGCAGACTTCTTTCATGTGACGACAGATTATCTCTTGGGACGCTGCGATGTGTCTGTTTCTCCAGATTCATTGAATGCGGAACTTTTACCGCATAAGACAGCTGCCAGTGTAATTCGAGATATTGGAAATTTAAGCTCAGAACAGAAGCGGGCACTTGCTGTTATCATAAATGACATGAAAAAACTAAGCACGATCTTAGGGGAGGTTCAATAACTCAAAGTATGGTTCCCTTTTGTATACTAGCTATAGAAAATGAAGATGACCGAGAATTTATGACTCGGTTGTATTTAGATTACAGCCGCCTGATGCAACAGCAAATCACTAAAATTGTCCAAGACGAGTGGGCTGCGGAAGACTTGATGCAAACTACCTTAGTGAAACTCATTGACAAGGTACAAGATTTGCGCACTAAAGACCGGAATCATCTGATCAACTACATTATCTCTGCCTGCAAGAATCAAGCACGAAATTATATGAGAGATAAGAACAGGCACGCAGAATACTCCATTGATGAGTATCTTGATACGCCAAACCCCCATGATGGAGCGGATGAAATTGAAATGCGATTAGCGTACACAGATGAACTGGAGCATTTATCCAAAGTTTGGCCGAAGTTAGATGGGCGAAGTCGTTATCTGTTAGAAAGCCATTATATATTGGAAAAATCGCCGTATGAGATAGCAGCAAATTTAGGAATCAAGCCGGACAGTGTCAGAATGGCATTGACACGAGCTCGAAAAGCTGCATATGCACTGTTAGCAAAAGAATAGTCCATTCAAAAGAGGGAGCACCTGCACGAAGGTGCCCCCTCAAAATTTTAGTAAAATTATCGAAAAAGGTGTTGCAAACTTCCTCAGTTATTGTTTCTATTAATAGGATTAACATAAAATCATGGGGGAGGTGAGGCCAATGTATCAGTAATCGTCGCAGTTTTTGACTATGTTCAGAAATTGCTGTAGTTGCAATTCGAATACGAAAATCAACTATCTTCGAAGAACTATAGTTATATTTTGTCACAGATAGTGTCGAACACCTAAAAATAGGCGCAAAAATTGCAGGAGGTAAAACTGATGAGAAAGAATACTAAGAAATTGTCCACTCTTGGATTAGCATTAGCATTACTACTTTCTATTTTCACTACAAGCGCTTACGCAGTATCCCTGCCTACATCCGAAGTAACGTCCGAACCTGTGACAGGCGAAACATCTCAGTTGGATGATTCCATTATTGCTGAAGCAACGACAGAGGATGCTACAGATACTACGAATCTGTTGGATGGCGTCATTGGAGAGGGAAAAACTGTATCATCCGAAGGTTCCTATGATTATCAATATTGGAAGTTGGAACTCTACGGAAGCGGTGCATCCTGTTGGACTCGTCTGAATTATGGCGGAACTGCAACTCTGATTGAAACTAATCTTGTCGTCGAACGCAGCAAGGCCACTTGGGGGCACTATGACTACTATACGCTTCACAATACGAATCGCTCCGCATCTACATGTTATAGCCGCTGGGATGACGGGTCAGATTTCGTAGCCCTTTCAGCGACTGGCTCTGGAGTAATTAACGGTACAACCGTAGATACGCTTAGCGTAAGTGGGTGGTGGTAAAATGTCGCACAGAGGTGACAAATATGGAATAGCCGCATTGCTGTTTCTGCTTTTGACGTTGCTTTCTTCCTGTGGGCAGCCTATCGGTCAGAATGTAGCGGCTGTTGACTATAATCAATATATTTCTGCGCACGGAGCAGTTGCCTACACAGAAAATTTGTATATTTTCTTTGAGAACGGCTATCTAACCTACATAGATTGCTCCAATCCATCCAAATCGTCCCCTCTGTGCTTTCAAGCGGACTGCAACCATAGGAGCAGCACTTGCACCTCTTGGCTTAATACGCCATCAAGGGCTATCTATGCCTCGGGAGATAACCTATATTACATCGATTCGGACAAAAGCAAAACGCCCGGACTGTATCGTATGGATCTCAGTGGCGGCAGGCGAGAACGAGTAAAAGATCTGGAAATATTAGAAAACGAGTATTGGCCAGGAATTTCCACGTTTGGCTACTCCTTCCGGGTATATGGTTCCTACTTGGCTGTAGAATTGAATCTTCTAAAGAATGATTCGCGGCAAAGCATGATTTACCTTACGAGAATTGATGACAGAAGTGAGGGCGCTTTTGTGTTTGAAGGAAACGAAAACGGCGATGTGTTATATACTGCCATAGAATTCCGGGAAGACTGGATGTTTGTGGCGGAGAAAAATACCGCCGCAGGAACAAATACTCTATTGGGTTATGATCTCTCGAAGCAAAGTGCAGTCCCCCTTGTGGAAGGCTGGGATATAAATAACAGCTTTACCATGCAGGACAATGTGCTCTATTGGACAGTGACCGGCGAAGGAATCTATTCCATGGATATAGAGGAAAAATCTATAGTAAAGTACCGGGATTTAGACCCTGTTTTGGAGTACGGTGCTACAGCTTATGATGACCAGTATCTCTATCTGACAAACGCGATTCGCTATATGGATTATCAGGGCACCGTCCCGGCGGAGGGCAGGGGGATCATGGTATATGATTTTCATGGAAATTTGCAGCAGTTCATTCCCATGACACAGGAAGTAGGAAATGCCATGTTCCTCCTTTCTACCCCGGATTACGTCTTCTTCTATGATGACAGTACACACTCCTGTCATCCAGCTTGGTATATAGAAAAATCCGCTATAGCCTCCAATTCGGCTAAGATGCTCCCTGTTGAGTAATTGCGATGTCAGAATGGAAAAGGATTTTTCTCAACCGAATCTGGCTGGGAACTGCGGCTCTGTCTCTTTTGTTTAGTCTGGTCATTTACGCAACGGCTCAATCCTCTCGGGTGGGTAGTTCGGTGCTCGCTTACAGGGAGCATACAAATCAATGGACGCAGATTCTTTCTGTTGTTTCCCCCGAAGACGGCCTTGCTCTGTTAGAGCGGGAAAACCAGACCTTGCAGGGATGGAATACTGCAAGGATGCTAGTCCAGTTGGAAGAATGGCAAGGGCAAATAGACGAGGAAATACTGAACCGCTATCGGGAGCAGTACGAAAATCTGGATGAAATGCTCCACGCCGTGCGGAGCGAAACTGCGCCAGAGTTGGACATTGCTGCTCAAGAGTCGGTGGCCCGCTGGATAGATCGGCTGGTTTATCAGATGGGCTATGCTGAGTTTGTGCAGTCGGTGTCGACGCAGGCTGCCGCCATCCGACGCAGCCCAATGTTCTCTGATTCCAACACCTTTGTATACCGCAACGCAGATCGGACGGAAGCAGACTATCTATCAACGACAGAAATACATCTAAAACTGTTACCATGCGATGTGATTGAGTCGGTATTGGAGAACCATGTTGCCATGGTTTTCAGTCTGTTTTTAATGATGGTAACTATCGCACTAATTGTGGAACCTAAGAGGCTGGGGCTGGAAGCCCTGGAACAAAGCTGCGCCAGCGGCAGGGAAACTCTGGCCGGATGGAGGATTGGTGCAGTCGCTGTGTCCGCGGTTGTGACTACAGTGTTGATGCAGGGCGGAATGTTTTTGCTGGGGATGCTGCTCTACCAACAGCCGATAGCGTTAAACGCTCCTGTGCAATCCATACCGCTTCTCCAGCACTGGGCAGCTCCAACTACGGTAGGAGTCTTCTTACTTTGGTATTTATTATTCAGTGCGGCAGGACTCTGGGCCATCGGACTACTACTGTGGCTGGTTCTGTCTCGGATGCCATCTCTTCCAGTCGGGCTAACCCTATGCGGCGGAATTTTATTCCTAGAGTACAACTGGATTCAGCGGTATGGGGTAAACGATGCTCTGTATCCTCTGTCTGGCTTTAATCTTTTCCGCCTACTCTTTCCGGCAGAAGCAGCAGAACGCTATCTGAACTATAATTTATTTGGTTTCCCAGTACGAGAGCGAACTGCTCTTTCCATCATTTTGGCAACGCTGATCTTAGCCTGTTCTACCGTGATCTTGCTTTCTGTTCATTTCGCCTTGGGGAATCGAAAAAATGGCACTGTGGCCAAGGCTTTCTACGCCTTGGCCAACAGGGTGCATTTATCTTGCCGCCCCAAGCCAGCGTTGGTATATGAGGCGAAAAAGCTTCTGCTGTACAGCGGCGGACTGCTCTTCTTAGCAGTAGCTGTGGTATTTCTGCAGACACAGATGGCACCTCCTATATCTCAGAGTATGCAGGAATCCCAACTAACCCAGTACGTCTGTACCTATGCAGGGCCGGTAGACAAGGAAGTGCTGGTACAGATTAAAATTGACAGACAAGGTGCCGCACAAATCTATGCCGAAGCATCGGAAGATGAGAGCAAGGCTCTTTTCCTGGAATATTATGCGGCGCGGTGCTGGGCGTTAGACGAGTTGAGCATACGGTACGAGGAACTACTGGATTTGCAAACCGCAGGGGAAAAAGGGCTGAAATTGGTGAATGAGCTGCCCTTTGATCAGATTTACGGTGAGACAGGTGCAAATTTTCGACTTGCATCCGCCTGTGCCGCCCTGTTAGCCCTATGCCTGACGATTCCCGGTGTCTTCTGGCTGGAACGACGTTATGGTATGGAGTTGGTGTTACTCAGCACTCCAACGGGACGTAATACCCTCTGGCGATGGAAAGTCATACTCGTTCTCTGCGTATCCGCTGTTATCTGGCTTGCTTGGAGCTGGCATGAGCTGTTTCTGTTTCAACGCCTCGGTGGTTCTTGGGACGTCTGCTTATCCAATGCAGCCAGTCTGCACCATTGGGACTCCCGCTTGGGGAGTGGTTCATTACTGGCATATCTGCTAAGTTTCTATGGCTTCCGTTTGGCGGGACTTTTGTCAGCTGGCAGCGTGGTGATGTGGATATCCTCCATATTTTCTTCCTTGCTTCCAGCTGCTGGGATAAGCGTTCTTGTGCTTTTGTTTCCCACTCTGCTGACTCAGATGGATGTTTCTTTCCTTGAATACGTGTCCTGGGCAGTGAAACTCATGGGGAATGGCTTGGCTATTCACTGGACAGACGCTCTTTGTCTTGGACTCTGGATTGCTATGGGCGCAGCTGCGCTGGCCGCTTCGCGGCATCAGTGGCGGAGGTATCGCGGATGAAATTGACGATCAAGGGATTAACAAAAAACTATGGGAAAGTCTGTGCGCTGTCACAGTTTACCTACGAGTTCGCCCCTGGAATCTATGGGATTTTGGGGGCAAATGGTGCTGGAAAAAGCACACTCTTCGGGCTTTTGACCGATACCGTGCGACGAGACTCCGGGGAGATCTTGTGGGACGGTGTTGATATTCTGAAATTGGG
>ENA-ORPD01002555-ORPD01002555.1-human-gut-metagenome-genome-assembly--contig:-NODE-2555-length-10835-cov-2.526345_pt1 | contig 10835 bp, 8 predicted proteins | sample MGYA00242143_ERZ509076 | MGnify/ENA primary metagenome ERZ509076 (study PRJEB26280, sample SAMEA2338706) | human gut metagenome | biome: human gut; feature: human-associated habitat; material: faeces... | reverse complement strand
CACGGCCCGCCAGAGCCACCGTATCGTGCTGCAGGGCGATGTGCCCAGCCCGCTGAATCCGCCGAGCGGCTGCCGTTTCCGCACCCGCTGCCCCTACGCCGACGAGCGCTGCGCCGCCGAGGTGCCGGAGTTCAAGGAAGTGAGCAGCGGCCACTGGGCAGCGTGCCACCATCTGGACAAAGTAAAGTAATGTGGGGGGCGCTGCCGGGCGTGGCGGACGCTGTTTGTCCGCCCCTCGACTCCACCCGACATAAAAACTCATACTTATACAGGGCGGCTCACCGCAGCCGCCTTGTGCTTGACCCCAAAATGTGCGCGTGGGGCGAACATCCATCCGCAGGACATAGAACTGTACGCGGTAGAAATACAAAAGGATTTTCTATCAAAACAGTTACAAAAGTTACTGACCACTTGAAATTGCGGATTCAGAGTGGTAAAGTATAAATATTCATTCCGTTGGGGGCTTGTCTCCCGGGGGGATTGGGTATAAAGTACATTATATTTGGAGGGTATATTCATGAAGATGAAGAACATTGCTGCCGTGGCTATGGCCGGCTGCATGGCTGCTTCTCTGGCTGCGTGCGGCGGCTCTGCAAGCTCCGCTGCCACCGATGCCAGCAGCGCTGCATCCACTGAGGCTGCGACCAGCGAAGCCACCGAGGCTACCGGCACTTCCGCCAACGGTTTCACTGTCCAGTACGGACCTAACCCCGAGACCCTGGATCCCGCGCTGAACAGCTCTATCGACGGTGCCAACACCATCATCACCACCTTTGAGCCGCTGCTGCTCATCGACGAGAACAACGAGGTTGTTCCCGGCCAGGCAGAGATGCCCGAGGTCTCCGAGGACGGCCTGACCTGGACCTTCACCATGAAGGACGGCCTGAAGTGGAGCGACGGCTCCGACCTGACTGCGAAGGACTTTGAGTACTCCTTCAAGCGTCTGGCCAGCCCCGACACCGCAGCCCCCTACGGCGAGACCGTTGTCGGCATGATCGACGGCTACAAGGATGCCATCGGCAACCCCGATGCAGACGGCAACACCACCACCGATCCCGACTGGGATGCCCTGAACGTCCACGCCAGCGAGGACGGCAAGACCCTGACCATCCAGCTGGCCTATCCCTGCTCCTACTTCGATAAGCTCTGCGCCTTCGCGGCTATGAGCCCCGTGCAGCAGGCCACTGTTGAGGCCAACGGCGATGCCTGGTGCACGCAGCCTGACACCTTCGTCTGCAACGGCCCCTACATGATCACCGATTGGGTCCCTTCCGAGCGTATTGTTCTGTCCAAGAACCCGAACTATAAAGGCGGCTGGGATTCCTCCAAGATCGTTTCCGACACCATCACCCTGCTTCTGCTCGAGGATTCCAGCGCTGCCTACGCCGCCTACAACAGCGGTGAGGCACAGCTCATCAAGGACGTCCCCACCGATGAGATCCCCAGCCTGACCAAGGCTGAGGACGGCGGCGACTTCTACGTTGACACCATCCTGGGCACCTACTACATCTCCCTGAACGATCAGAAGGAGCCGTTCACCGACCCCAATGTCCGCAAGGCTCTGTCTCTGGCCATTGACCGTGACTACGTTGCCAGCACCATCATGCAGGGCATCTACACCCCCGCCACTGCGCTGGTTGGCCCCGGCATCGTGGACAACGAGGGCTACTTCATGGACAATGCCAACGGCGGCAAGCCCTACATCAGCGACGACTACGACGCCAACCTCGAGGAGGCCAAGCAGCTGCTGGCCGATGCCGGTTACCCGAACGGCGAGGGCTTCCCCACCATCGAGTACAGCACCAACGACGCCGGTTACCACACCCCCGTTGCTGAGTACGTCCAGCAGGCCTGGGGCGAGCTGGGCATCACCGTCAACATCAACAAGGTCGAGTGGGCCAGCTTCCTGCCGATGCGCCGCGCCGGTGACTATGACATCAGCCGCAACGGCTGGTCCATGGACTACAACGACCCCTCCAACATGCTGGAGCTGTTCACCACCAACAACGGCAACAACGACGGCAAGTACGCCAACCCCGCGTTTGACAAGCTCATCGAGGAGTCCCGCGTTGCCGACAAGGCTACCCACTTTGAGAAGCTGCACGAGGCCGAGGACATCCTGATGGAGGATGCCGCCTGCATCCCCGTTGCGTATTACAACGACTTCTGGCTGCAGAGCCCCTCTCTGAAGGGCACCTGGCACAGCCCCTACGGCTACTGGTACCTGCAGTACGGTTATGTTGAGGAGTAATCCCTTATAACTGAATAAGCGCAAGGCACGACCTGTAAAAAGGCCGTGCCTTTTTTGGTTGTGCGGCTTCCCCCTTGGGGGAAGCTGTCAGCGGCCCCGCCCGCTGACTGATGAGGGGAAACCGTGCCGCCGCTGCGCGTAAGCGGGCAGCTGCGGCAGACACAGCCCTCATCCGGCCACGCGGGGGAAGGCAAAACAGTTACAAAACGGTAACATATCGTTGCCGAACTTGCAATCCTGTGTTGCGCGTACTATAATATTCGATGTTCGCCTGTCACGGACAGGCAACGAGTGTAAGAAAGATCCATCAGGAGGATACAAGCAACATGAAGAACAAGAGAATCATCATTTTGTTTTGGCTGTTCCTTTCCGGGAAGTCAATACGAAACGCATTGTAGAAGCTTTGCAGGAGGTGGATCCTGCATTTACATTCGAAAAAGGGGATTATAACCGGGACCTGGAATTGATAGTGGTCAAGCATATCGGTAATAAGAAACAGGCGTTGGACTATATGTCGGCAGTCCTGAAAAATAAGAAATTGTTCGATTTGCTGGCCGGGGTAGATTATGAAGTATTCCTGATCACTCCCCATAATCTCAAAGCTATGCAGGAAAATGAATACCTGGAAGAATACCTGAAATTTTTCGATGATCATTATCTGAAAAGTGCGGGAGCTATCGGGGTTGAAGATGGGGATTATATTTACAATAAGAGCGTAGCACACAAGTTCGTTTTGTTCTATCCCAATACGATCGATCCCTACCGGTTGAAAACAATTTTCGAAGAATTTAATTTTGCAGGACTGACTTTGAACAATTTGAAGTTCGATGAAGAACACGATTGTATGGTGGTGTCCGGTTTCAATAACAAAGAAGAAGCGATGCGTTATTTCACGACAGTCATCGGCAACCGGAAATTATTCAAATCGCTGAAAAATGTCGATTATACGAATTTCATTATTACTGAAGTGAATTTGCAGACATTGACCGGCAAAAAGAATATAGAGGTTTATCTTGAATTTTTTAAGAAATATTATTTGAACTAATGGATTTAGAAGCCTATGAAATGGACAATCAATCATCTCGAAGATCTGAATAAAGTGGCGGCAGAATTTTTGGATTATGTCGGAGACAAAACTATTTTTGCTTTGTACGGACCGATGGGAGTAGGGAAGACTACTTTTGTAAAGGCCGTCGCAGCCTGTCTGGGGGTAACCGACGATGTGAGTTCCCCGACTTTTGCCCTGGTCAACGAGTATCAGACAAAAAATGGGAAATCCCTATATCATTTTGATTTTTATCGCGTAAACCATATAGCTGAAGCGCTTGATTTCGGTTATGAAGAGTATTTTTTCAGTGGAGACCGTTGTTTTATCGAATGGCCTGAAAAAATAGACGAGCTGCTTCCAGAAGGTATCGTCGATTGTTATTTTACTGAAAATCCGGATGGAAGTCGTGAATTGAAGGTGGAAATTTAACTTTTAAGACTATGGACAACACAGGCAGAATGTCGGGAACGATTAATAAGCAATGGTTTCTTTATCAGGAAAAAGAAGTTTTTCAGGATAAAAGGCAGAAGAAATTGATTCTGGGGATACCGAACGAGCTGGAGAAAGGGGAGAACCGGATTTGTCTCACTCCCGAATCTGTTCATATCCTGGTTTCTATGGGACATGAAGTGTTGATCCAGCGTGGGGCCGGTAATAATGCCTATTACGGTGACACGGAATATGCCGATGCCGGTGCTATGATCGTAGAGACTTTAGGTGAAGTGTATACTGCCGACGTTGTGCTTAAGGCGACTTCTGTTTCTGCCGGGGATACGGTTTATATGCACGACCGGCAAGTGATTCTTTCCCCTCTGAAACTCTGTGACATGCGGAAGGATGCCATTACCGAAATGATGCAGAAAAAAGTGACGGCAGTCGGTTTCGATATTTTGAAAGACGGAGAGGGGTATTATCCGGTGGTCCGGATTATGAGTGAGATTGCCGGTAATTCGGCCATCATGATAGCCAGTGAATATCTTAATAATTCGCGGGGAGGTAAAGGGATTGTTTTGGGAGGTATCAGTGGGATTACGCCGGCGGAAATCGTTATTCTGGGAGCAGGCACCTTGGGTGAATTCGCTGCCCGTACAGCCTTAGGCCTGGGAGCGACCGTGAAAATCTTCGATCATTCGGTCGAGCGTCTCCGGAAGCTGAACGAGGTTTTGGGACAGCGGGTATTTACCTCTGTTTTTCATAAACCGGTATTGGATAAAGCGTTGGCTTCGGCCGATGTGCTTATCGGAGCTATGCGTTGTTTCGATAACGGAGAGAATACCGTTGTTTCGGAAGCCCAGGTGAGGTTGATGAAAAGAGGAGCGGTGATCGTGGATATGTCTATCGATCATGGCGGATGTATTGAGACAGCGGGTCCGACGACTCACGAAAAACCGGTGTATACTTATGAAGGAGTAATCCATTACTGTGTTCCGAACGTATTGTCGCGGGTAGCCCGGACTGCTTCGATCGCTTATAGTAATGTTTTCTTACCTATGCTTCAGCATATTGCCAGGCAAGGAGGATTTACCAATGCCATCCGGATGGATGCAGGGTTAAGGGAAGGGGTTTACCTTTATAACGGAATTTTGACTAAGAATGTGATTGCGGATAAGTTGGGCTTGATAGCCAGAGATATAAATTTATTGATCGCTGCTTTGTAAAATCGGGGCAGATGCCGGTTAGTTGGATGTGGTTATGAAATTTTTTCTGATTATTTGTGGTGTGCTCGTCGGAATGATGGGCTGTTCTTCAAAATATTATATGAGGAGAGGGGATCGTATGGCGGAGACCGGACGATTTTATAAGGCCGGATCGAAATACGAAAAGGCTTATCATAAAACAAAATCCAAAGATTTTCAGGCACTTGCAGCGATAAAGGCTGGGCAGGTAAATCAAAATGTAAATCGGCTGAAAGAAGCTTACAACTGGTTGAGAAAAGCCGAAAGAGCCAATCCGCAAATACCTGAAATCTATCTGAAAGTGGCTCAGCTTGCGGTGATGAACGACGATACCGCTACGGCGAGGGAATATTATCGTAAACAAGAAGCATTGTTCGGTGATGGAAAAGGAAACGATGGCCTTTATTATCTGGAACAAGTGGATAACGATCTGAGAGAACAAGGGCGTTACCGGATAGCTTTGAAGCGGGAGTTTAACTCCAGGTACAGCGATTTCGCTCCGGTGTATGTGCCGGGGGATACGACCCGGGTTTTATTGGCTTCTACGCGCAAACCCGATCCGAGAAAAAAGAGAATAAAGACAGACCCGGTTACCGGCGAAGGGTATAGCCATATCTACGGGACGAGGTATGTGCAGGAAATCAGATCTACGGATAAACAAGGTAAAGTGAAGGTAAAGCGTTTTAAGGAACCACGATGGTTGCAACCGGAATTGCAGAAAGATTCTATTTATTCCAACCGGAGTGAAGGAGTCATGTGCTTTGCTCCCGATGGGCGTACACTTTATTTCACCTCTTCACGTATGATCAAAGAGAGCCAGGTAGGTACCCGTATTTATAAAGTAATCCGGCAAGCCGCTAATTCCGGGGAGGAAACCGAAAAAAAAGAATGGGGTAGCGTTTCTTTAGCTGGTATTTGCGGGGATTCTGTTTCTATCGGACATCCGGCATTGACTCCTGACGGATTACGGTTGTATTTTGTCACCGATCAGCTGCCCGGAGGGTTCGGAGGAAAAGATATCTGGTATGTGGACAGGCTGGAGGAAAAATGGGGGCAACCTCAGAATGCAGGCGAATTGATCAATACGGCCGGGGACGAGATGTTTCCTTATGTGAGAGAGAATGGAGAGTTTTATTTTGCTTCTAACGGGCATTATGGTTTTGGGGGATTGGATTTGTATAAAGTGGGGAATGTAGCTGGAAAGGAGGTTATCGTTCATTTGCCTGCACCCTTAAATTCTTTTGCAGATGATTTCGGTATTGCCTTTAAACCGGGAACGGAGGACGGTTTGCTTACTTCGGGACGAAGCGGTCGAAACGATCATATTTATCGTTTTAGTTTTATACCGCAACAATTGAAAATCAATTTATTGACAGTCAATACAGTGACCGAACTTCCGATAGCCAAAGTAAATGTTACGGTTACTGCCGATAATGGAGAAGTCTCTTATTTAGAGACGGATTCACTGGGAAGGGCAGAAATGGAAGTCGTTTCTGATTGTGAGTATGTATTTGTCACCGACCATCCCCGTTTCCTGAAAGGGAAGGGACTGGCATCGACTTATCGGGAAAAAGCCGACCGGCTTTATGAATTACAGATCGGGATGCAGCCGATAGAAAAACCGATCGTCATACCTAATATCTATTTTGATGTGGCTAAATGGGAGTTACGTCCGGAGGCACGACAGAATCTGGAAGAATTATTGACTATTCTGGAGGATAATCCGAATATAACGATAGAGTTGTCCGCTCATACGGATATGGTGGGAAACGACGAAGCTAATCGGATTTTATCCGAACACCGGGCTCGGGCTGTGGTCGATTATTTGATCGGGAAAGGGGTGTATTGGGACCGGCTTGAAGCGAAAGGATACGGGGAAACTCAACCCCGCCAAATCAATGAAAAGGATGCCCATGAATATCCGTTCTTTAAAGTCGGGGAGGTATTGAACGAAAGGTTTGTCGGCCGTTTGAGAGGAGAGCAACGGGAAACGGCCTTGCAATTGAATCGGAGAATCGAGTTTAAAGTATTGCGTACGAATTATAAGCCGGGACCGAACTCTTTATTCAATCCGAACCAGATGGCTGTTGCTGCTGAAGAAGGAACTAAAAAAATCGGAGAGACTCAGTTGAGGGAATTAAGGGCGGTAAAAGGCCGTTTTTTTACTTTGCAGTTGGGCGTATTTAAAAATGTGCCTGCTGTCCTCAATCAGTTTCGGGTAGTGTTTACAGAGAAATTAAGCCATGGGGTTGTGCGTTATTGTACCGGTGTATACGATACCCGTGAAGAAGCACAACAAGCTGCTGCAGCTTTAAAACAAAAAGGGATCGGGTATCTGATTAAAGAATTCGAATTCAGTCATTGAACTATTTCAAAAAAGTCTTTCGTAACCGGTAATCGGGCTATTGCGGTTGTGTACTGTTCTTCGGAGGGCTCGGATTATTGATTGCATTTATATTGGAAATAAGTATTCCCGGAAAAAATAAATCCTTTCCTGTTTAAAGGAGCCACGTGAAAGCGTGGTTTTTTTTATATAGGAATAATATAGTCCAAAGTAGATAGAATAAAATTTTAGCCAAAATGAATAAATTGTATAATTCATTTGCTTTTTTATCTAAAAATAGTTATTACCTTTGTTTCGGTACAAAGAGTTGTACCTAAGTTTGTAATAACATGATGTAAAGTTTAATCTTTTTCAATAGGAAGTCGGCAAAACTTTTACGAAATAAGAAAGATGAACTGTATGTCGCGTAGAGATATGTGACCGATACGTTTATCCTCTTATTTCTGGGACTGCCGACTCCACTATTGAGAGGTAGACTATCGGTCACTTCTATATCTTGGAGTGTGGGCATACAATGAAAAAGGTGAAACATGAAAAAAGTATTAATCTGTCTAATCTACTTGCAGAGGGATTATTGACAGTGGTGTGTGAAAAGAATGATCTGGTGTGGACAGTTCCTTTCTCAGTAGAGCTTCATGCGCAAATTGTAAAAGAATTATTGTCGAAATTTAAGATTTCGGATAGCTGAAAAATCGATAAAAAATGCTGTTTGTTTGAGGTTTTTAGGGGGATTTTTTGTATATTTGTAACATGAAAAAGATATCGAAAAACACAGTTTTTATCACTCCGGTACGTCCTACCGAACGAAAATTTATCCTTGATTCTATGATAGCTTCTTTCCGTATAGAAGGGATTTTTATTCCGGAAGCAAAAGTTCAGGCTATTTATGCCCGGGTAAATGAAAAACTCAAAAAATAGTTTCTATAATTCTTTGCATCGGGAGATAATTTTTTTCGCTGACCCGCTGTACGGCAACGACGTAGTCCCTGAAATGTATTTTATCGAACCTTAATCCTTCATAGCCTTGTTTGCGTACCATTAGATTCGCCAGGATACGGGCCGTCCGGCCATTTCCTTCCCGAAAAGGATGGATGAAAAGCAATTCTCCGTGGACGATGGCTACATCTTTGGCTAAAGAAGCCTTATCGGGATAAGTATCGGGTAATTTTTTCAGAATTTCATCTTCAAAAAATTGCATGCTCTGTGGTATAAACAGAGCAGAAGGGAAGAGGAATCCTCCTTTCGACATATTGACCGTCCGGTATCTTCCTGCAAAGGTGTAGAGTTCTTTCAGAGCCAGTTTATGTATATTGCGGATATATTGACAGTCGAAACGAGTGGCGGTAGTCAGTGTTTCGGTCAGCATGATTTCAGCTAACAGGAATCCTTCGAATTCTGCTTCTGCAATCTCCCCGGGACGGGTTAAACCGAGCCGGTTAGGCAGACATTGGCTTTCTTCTTCATTTGTCGTATACTTGCTCATGACAAAATAGCTGAATAGACTGCTGTAAATATAAGTATTTTTCAGGACTTATTTTTCAGATGCTTATCTTTATAACCGCTTATACTTTATTTCCCCGAATTTTGTTTTATCGAACTGCCGAATAGGAGATCATAGACAAAGGAGAGAAGCGGGTTATTCTAAAAATCCGTTTCAAAGACCCGGTGTTAAGACACCTCGTGTCGGAAATAAATCCGTATCTTTGTACAAATAAAACGATCGAACGATGAAATCAGATTATATTCCGGCCCCGATAGATGTCAGCGATATACAACTACCTTCGGAATTATGCGAATTGGCCGAGATCATTGCAAAAAATGTACATGAAGTATGGGCTGCAGGCCGTTTGGCCGAAGGATGGAAATATGGTCCCGAAAGAAATGATGCACTTCGTACCCATCCCGGTTTGGTGCCTTATGAGGAATTATCCGAAACGGAAAAAGATTATGACCGCCGGACAGCTATGGGGACTTTAAAATTGATTCAGAAAATCGGCTTCGGGATAAAAAAAGTGAAAAACGTTTAGTTTTTCACTTCGATACCGATTCTTTTATATTCTTTGGTTAGGATATCTGCAAATTGTTCAATATCCAGTTTCTTGGCGATGATTTTTTTATCCTTATCCAGGAGATACATGACCGGAGTAGAATCGATGTGATAGTATACCCTGAAATTAGTTTGATTCTGAGGATCCCAACAGTTGATAAAATCGAATAGTTCATGTTCGGTAACAAAATTTTCCCATTTTTCTTTATCGTTCTGAGTGTGTACGGCAAATACTTTGAAACCATAAGGTTTGAATTTATCCAGTAATCCTGTTTTGACCTGAGGTACCTGTTTTTTACAATGTCCGCAATCGGCTTCCCAGAAAAGCAATAACGTAAAGGGGGCTTCGGTTTCATATAGACTGACCCAATCGCCGTCCATAGTCGGCAGCTTCAATTCCTGCGCTTTCAGGCCGATCAGATTATATTGCGTAAGGATCACTTCCCGTTCGATATTTTCGAGGGTCTTTTTGTCTACCCAGTCGGCCTCGCCTGTCAGGTAATATTTTTTTGCCAGATATACAAAGGCGGCGTCCATTCCCATATACTTGTTCGATAGGGCATAATTGAAACAATAGCTTACCAGATAGCGGAACATGGCTTTACAACCTCTCGATTTTTCAATGATATTCACCGATTCTTTATAGACACTATCCGGAATCATCAATACTCTGGTATTGAAGAATTCGTCGAGCTTACTTTTGAAAATAGGAGTGCGGATTAAAGTACTGTCCTGAAAATTAGTATTGTCCCAATAATGTGCCTTTGAAAAGAGGTATTCTTTTTTTTGTATTTCAAAATCCCGGTTGGGGGTATTTTCAGGTATTTCTTTTGAAAAATCAGGAGTAGGAACGGAGAGTGTAAAATTGGCGAAGGTAGCTAAAGCCGAGTTCGGAAATTGTTTGCAAAGTCCGGCGATATGATCACGGACTTCCTTATCGATCTGATCGAATCGGGCGGAATATTTCTTTTTTGCTTCGGGGCTTGTTTTTGCCGGATCTTTTTCCATGGCTTCTTTGATCTGCCGGCTTTTTTGGGTTGCCGAAGTCATTACTTTTTGAAAACCCAGAAAAGCTGTATTTTCAGGCGAACCTTCAAAACGGATTTTATCTATGACCTGGAGGGTATCGGTTGTGATGGAAAAATTTTGGTTATCCCCGATCATAATATCGAAATAATTACTGGGGGAGAAAAGGAGAATATACATTCCCCGTGCCAGTTTTTTATTGTTTTTCTGGAAATATCCCGTACCGTTGCTATTGATTTGGGCCGTATCTACAGCGTAAACTTTTCCCTCGAAATAATTGGCGAGGATAACTTGTTTATTAGACATTTGTGGAATATTCACCTGGATTTTATATCCCTGTGCAAACGAACCGACGGACTGAAAGCACAGTCCGCATACCAAAAGTAAGAATAAATTTTTCATATTCATCGAATTATACACACACCTAAATACCCTTTCGGGCT
>ENA-ORPD01002547-ORPD01002547.1-human-gut-metagenome-genome-assembly--contig:-NODE-2547-length-10870-cov-3.061581_pt1 | contig 10870 bp, 28 predicted proteins | sample MGYA00242143_ERZ509076 | MGnify/ENA primary metagenome ERZ509076 (study PRJEB26280, sample SAMEA2338706) | human gut metagenome | biome: human gut; feature: human-associated habitat; material: faeces... | reverse complement strand
TCTCACGAAGATATTGTGTTCAATGATCTCTGCGAGACCAAATCGGTGTCGAAGGGCGCTATCTACCTCGACAAAAACGAGGACTTGGCCGAAGGAGAGCACAATTATATTTTTGTCGGGCGCGTTGGCCAGTTCTGCCCTATCAAACCCGGATGTGGCGGCGCACTGCTTGTGAGAGAAGCCGGTGCCAAAGACAACGGGGAGACCAAGTATGACTCTGTGACAGGTGCAAAAGATTATCGCTGGTTGGAAAGCGAGATGGTCTATAACCTGCATCTGGAGGACACTATTGACCGGTCTTATTTTGATAAGATGGCAACGAAAGCTATCGAGGCCATTTCCGAGTATGGTGACTTCGATCAGTTCGCTTCCAACGATTTGGGTGAACCGCCTTGGCAGAAGCCTGATATTCCGTGGGACGATGTGCAGGACGAAGCTGCACAGAATTTTGATGTACGATAAAAAGGAGACTGATATTTATGATTAACAAACGCCAGAAGGTATCTATCGAGAATACTCGCTTCATCTTTACTACCAACTTCAGCGGCGACCCCAGCCGCGACCGCTTCGGCTCCAACAAGCGCCGGGTCAATCTGGTTCTGACCGAAGACATGGCGCATCATCTGATGGACATGGGCGTAACGGTCAAGCAGACCCGTCCGAATCCGGAAAAGACCTATGATGAGCCGTTTCTTCCGACCTATTTCGTTCCGGTCAATGTCAACATGGAGTCCAAGTGGCCTCCGCACGTCTACTGGGTGACCACCACCGGCAAGAAGCTGCTCTGTGACATCGATATGGTCGGTCAGCTGGATTACATCCGCGTCAAGAATGTCAACTGCCTGTGCAACCTCGTAGAGAAGCGCAACAACCCGGGAGAGTTCGGCCTGTATGCCGATGTCATGTACGTAGAGCAGGATGCTGACTCTGACCCGTATGCAGAGCGCTATGCCCGGTTTGCGGCTCCTGAAGCAGACATGGCAGAGCCGAGCGACCCCCACCGAAATTCCGTTCTGAGGTGAAGCATATGAAGAAACTGTTTATCAGCTGCCCTATGAAAGACCGTACCGAAGCCCAGATCCGTGGGACCATGATGCAGATGCACAACATTGCAGAGGCCGTCTTTGGAGAAGAACTGGATGTTATCCAGACCTATATTCCTGATCCTCCGAGTGGCACGAACCAGGCACTTTGGTATCTCGGCGAAAGCATCAAGATGCTGTCGGAGGCCGATTACTTCATCGGCGTATATGATGAAGAGAAAGCGTACCATGGTTGCGCAATCGAGAACCAGGCCGCAAAGGCTTACGGCATTCCCAGTTACACCATCAACCTGAACTATGTGGCTCGGGATGTCGTCGAAGCACGGGCAAAAGAGGCTCGTAAGTATAGCTGCTTCGGTTACTAATCAATGATATTTTCGAGTGCCAGGGTCGGTCCTTGGTCCAATGCTCCAGCCGGTGAGTACCCACGTCGCAAATGGCGGCTCTAAGGAAACAGCTCGATTTATATTTTTGATGTGCAATTTGGGAGGTTGACAGTATGAAAGTTCTGAGGGTTCGCCCAAAGCATTACCCTGAAGTGATCGACATTGACTATTCTCTGGAATCGCTCCAGAAAGAGGTGGAAGGCCCGATTCAGGCTGTTTACCCGTGGGACGATGAGGTGGCCATTGATTTGCAACGAAGATGGAAAGCTGCATGATGATTGCATGGAGAAACTCAACCGGACGCTCGACGGCCCTTATGGTATCCCCATTGATATTATCGTTGGAACATTCCTGATTGTAGGCCTCACGGAGGATGATTTCGGTGAGCTTTTGCCGGAGTTCGTCGAGAAGTACGAGAAGATGTTCCATCAGCCGAGAAAGTTCGTCACCTACACGGATAGTGAAGGCAAAGTGCATCTCGACGTTGATTATTGTACACCTGAAGAATAAGCACATGAGAGCCCTGGAGAAATCTGGGGCTCTTTTATTTGAGTCATTAGCATGGGCTGTACGGTGGGTTCGATTCCCGCATGACTCGCAACCGGGCCAAAGAGCCTGATATTTGAACAATAGAAGGAGTAAGGTTTATGAGCAGAGAAAAAGTAAAAGAAATCGTCGATTACATGGTTTCGGAAGGTATGCAGAACACCAACTGCGGCAGCTGGGTCTTTGATATTCCGGAACTGTGCGACAAGTTCGATCTTCCGCTGGAATGGTTCTATGAGCACAACGATGATATTTGCCGCGAACTCGGCGAGCGTGATGAGCTTGCTGATTACGAGCAGAACTGCGACTGGAACAACCATCCGCTGAATTACAACCTGGTTTACTACACGAACTCCTGCTCATTTTGAGGAGGTGTGATATTTATGGGCGGACTTCGCAGAGTAGATAAGGCTTGCAATATACGTCCTACTGCAAAAAGCACGGACTTTACTAAGAAAAAAGAACTCTGGAAGGTGTTCAGGAAGAACCGGAAAGAGCTCTTTGCTTATACCGTCAGAGGGGAGGGCGAAGATGAGGAAGAGGCGACGATCTCGCTTCTGGCCTACGAGAATCACTGCAATAAAAGTGCCATTTATGTGACGTTGGAAATGAGGTGAGCGACCTGATGGCAGGTGTAACGCTCTACGACTATCAATTAGATGCGATCAACCGTATGAAAATCGGATGCATCTTATGCGGAGGCGTAGGAAGCGGAAAATCGAGAACGAGTTTGGCGTTCTACTACAGACTCTATGGCGGACAAATAAACACAAAAGAATATGCAAGGATGGCAGAGCCCCCGGATCTTTATATCATCACGACTGCCCGGAAACGGGATACGGGTGAGTGGGACGAAGAGTTGGCTCATTTCTACATGAGTACCGATCCAGAGCTTGATATTTACGAGCACAGTGTAACGGTGGATTCCTGGAATAACATCGAAAAGTACATAGGTGTGAAGAATGCGTTTGTTATATTTGATGAACAGAGAGTAGTTGGCAGTGGTAAATGGGTCAAGTCTTTCCTGAAAATTACAAAGGAAAATGAGTGGATTCTTCTGAGCGCTACGCCAGGGGACTGCTGGACAGATTATATTCCTGTGTTCATCGCAAATGGTTTCTTCCGAAATCGGACTGAGTTTAACAACCAGCATGTGGTCTACAGCCGCTTTTCCAAATATCCGAAGATCGACAGATATTTGAACACACAGCGACTGATACGGCTGGATTCTGGTTGACATGGACTTCGAGCGGTCCACAGTGTCCCACCATGAGAATATTTTCGTAGACTACGATAAGCCGAAGTATTTGCAAATCTGCAAGAACCGCTGGAATCCTTGGGAGGATCGACCAATAGAGACAGCAAGCGAGTTTTGCTATATGTTGAGGAAGCTTGTCAATTCCGATGAAAGCCGGCAGCAGGAAGTCCTTGATATTTGCATGACACGGCCAAGAGTGATTATATTCTACAATTTCGACTACGAGCTGGATATTCTGCTCGGGTTGAACTACGGCGCAGGGGTTGAGGTTGCTCAGTGGAATGGGCATAAGCATCAGCCAATTCCTGATGGAGATAGGTGGGTTTATCTCGTGCAGTACAACGCCGGGGCAGAGGGCTGGAACTGCATCAAGACGGATACCATTATATTCTACAGCCAGAACTACTCCTATAAGATTATGGAGCAGGCTGCGGGACGGATCGACCGGCTGAACACCCCGTACAAGAATCTATGGTACTACCATCTGAAGTCAAGAGCAGGAATCGACCTCGCTATTTCAAGAGCGCTGAACTCAAAGAAAGCGTTTAACGAAAGGAAATTTTATGGAGCATGATATTTATGATTTTTTGAGGCTTGCTGCGACGATCTCAGAGAAACTTGCAGATGTCGTAAACGCGATTTCGGAATGCAGCGAGAAAGTGACGGCTTGTTTTATGGACTTGTTTGAAGAAATCAAGAGGCAGCCATTGAAGATGATTCTACAGAAGCTGCGTCCTGACTACAAGGACAAGTGCAAAATCCGGTGGCTAGATATTCCCAACAAGGTTATGCAGGGAAGAATCAGAAGGTTCTGCTAATGAGAAATATTTCAAAGAAAAATAGAAAGAAGCTTGTCAAGGTTCTCAATGCTAATTGTCATTGCACGAAGACTTTCAACGATTCCATCGTGACATTTTATCCATATCAGAGTAGTCCGTTATCTGCTGTTTGGAAATATCTGGTCAGAAGGCCTGATGGTGTTTTTGTTGGGCGTTTTCTAATTCTACCAGAGGAGCCACTAATCCCGGTTAATGCAAGATACTGTCTGATTCATTGTCCGGAGCAACTTTTTAATCCAAGAGCTCACATTGAAATCAATAAGCAAATTGTTCAAAGACTGAGGGATTGCTCTCAACTTTATGCTATTAAGTACACATGGAGGAAAAGGAAATGATTAAAGATTCTGGCGACCGCACCGAATTTGAGACTGGTGCAAAACGCGATATGCACGCCGGGAAGGGACGGATGGACCTTTTGCCTTGGTACGGCATCATGGAGGTCAGCAAGCACTGTGAAGAAGGTGCCTTGAAGTACGGCGAGCACAACGTGGATAAGGGTATCCCGCTGCATTCGTTGCTGGACAGTGCTGCACGACATCTGGCCAAGTACATGGTCGGCATGGACGATGAGGATCACCTGCGTGCTGCCTGTTGGAACTTGCTGTGGGCTCTGAACCAGCGGGTGACGCACCCGGAGTTGGATGATAGGTTTACGGTCAAGGAGAAGAAAGCAGCCAAAATGGTCTTGACTAAATGTGCCAACTGCGGCAAGGAGTGGCCTGTGAGCGAAGATGACTGGGTGCGCATGTGCGCATGGTCTTTTAGCCTCAAGCGCGACAGTGCTATCACTCGTTGCCCGGATTGCTGTGAAGTGGCACGTATTTATAAGGTGGGCGAGGTAAACGCTGATGAATAACTGGATGCGCGAAGTGGACTATGCGACCTACTGCCCGAAGTGCGTGAATTTCAAGGTGCTGGAGACGGACGAGCCTTGCAATGAGTGCCTTACGGAGTGTGCACGGGAGGGTAGCAAGAAACCTATCAACTTTAAGGAAGCTAAGGTGAAGGCTAAATGATATTTACTGAAGAAGACTTGAGCTGTCTGAATGCTATTGCTGGATTGCTGGCTTCATTTGGATGTGATAGTCAGGCTGGCTGTGTACTTTATATCCAGCATAAAATCGCAAAGACCATGGAGACTGACGAAAGGAAATACGTATATGAGAAACATGTCTAAGAAAACCTGGAAGCTCCGGGCTTGGAATCACATGACCGAAATGCAGAAGCTGGATATTCTGCTGAAGCACGCTAAGATTCCGCATACTTATGGACGCCGTTGGCCAGAGATGGACAGACCGGACAATCATGAATATCTTCCAGGCGGACGACACGATGGTGGTGAGCAAATCGTTGCATATGATGCTGCTGGAAATCGTATCTGGGATGGCGTTTGGGGTTGGGGTTCCTATGGCTTTGAGCAAGGGCTTATCGAGGTGATGGGTGCGCAGCTACTTGGCCATGATGATGTTGAGGGCTGGCTCACGGCTCGTCAGGTCACAAAGATGTGGAGGTGTAGAAATGCTGCGCAAAATTGCTGAGTATGCCAAAAAGATATTCTGGGCAGAGCCGATGCCGACAACAGTTAATATCATGCGGGAATGGACTGCGAAGCCGGTGAAATTCGAGGAAGCAAAGGTGAAAGTCAAATGATTCTCGGGATTGCACAGGCAGACCGAACGATCCAAGGAGACGAACGGTATACGCCCGACTATGCAGTATATCCATTGCTCGAATTTTTAGGAGACAAAAAAAAGGAACTTGTCTGGTGTCCATTTGATAAAATGGATTCTGCGTATGTAAAAGTGCTCTCTGAAGCCGGATACAGAGTTATTACATCCCACATTGATGATGGAATGGATTATTTTACATATGAACCTGATAATTGGACTGTAATGGTATCGAACCCGCCATTCAGTAAGAAGGATGAGGTACTCGAGCGGGCCTATTCGCTAGGAAAACCTTTTGCGCTGCTGCTTCCTATCAATGCAATTCAAGGAAGAAGACGATTTGATATTTACCAAAACCGATTGCAGTTATTATGTTTCGACCAGAGAATAGGGTATATATCGCCGTCTATGATATGTCCGAGCGAGGCAACACCGTTTGCTAGTGCCTATTTTTGTAATGACTTCTTACCAAGTAAACTTGAACTTAGACGATTGTATAAGGGGAAGACGCGAAAATAACAGACTCCTTTATGAGGTAAACTCATATTTGAAAGGAGATATTTATTATGAAAAAGCGTGGAAAATTGGTATTAGCACTATTGCTGGTATTGTTGGAGCGTGTGTGTTGATTCGTATTCACAATGCAGAGGTTCGCAAAGTATATTGCGAACGCTATGGAAAAGGATATGATGAAGGATATACACTTGGACTTTATCAAGGGAAGTTGATGGGTGCCAATGACCTGTATATGAATGCTCATAATGGGAGCGAATATTTCAACGATTATATGATTGAAGCCCGGAAAGAATTTGTTGAGGCAGATACAAAACTCAATAAATGAGAGAACTGAGTCGTGGAGAAATCTGCGGCTCTTATTTTTTATGAAAGGAATAAGAAATATGCTTCAGAAAATTATCGCGTTCGTTATCAATTTCCTGACGCTCAGCTCGCCCTGCGGTTGGATGATGGATATTCTCAAGGATACCCGTAAGTATAAATTCTATAACCCTCTGCGGGAGCTGGAAATTGCGGAGAATCATTTCAACTTCTGTGAGCAGGAGCATATGTCGGCGGCTATTTTTGAGCTGTGCTCTGCGGAGAGTAGGGTCGAGAGATTAACTGGAGGTGTTATACAGTGACGTACTATCATCAAATTTATCGTTGCCGTAAATGTGGGAATGAGTTCTGCCCGGTGACGGTACATACCGAGACTGTCATGTATATTGAGCTGAATAATTTCCTGAACAGGGTCAATGGCGAACTCGAGTGGGATCACAAAGAGATGCCTTTAGCACCGAGGCTGTATAGGGCACATACATGTCCGAACGGTGACATCGGCGTTGGGGACTTCATCGGGTACCAGAAGGAGGAGCAATGAGCATGTATGAAAAAATCGGCAAGTTTATTGGCGGCGTTCTGGCGGTTACTATCGCGGCCTGCGCGTGGCTGATAATCATTGCGTTCACCCTGAAATGCTTGTGGTTTATTATCTTCAGGTTCTTGGGGTGAGGTGAATGATATGAAAAAACACACCTTTATTTTTTCCTGCACAGACAATGGCGGTGGGCATCAGAGCTTTGAAGTCAGGGCAACCGACAAGCAGGAGGCCATTGAAAAGGGTATGAAATTTGCCAAGAAATATGCCTGTGGCGACATCTGCGGGAACTGGGAGTGTAAGTTGAAGCGGGAGGATCTTTTATGAGATGTTGTCCGGTATGCTATTCAAAAGTGAGGCCAACTGTATACAGAACAGCGACCACTGGGACAAGCCTGGAAATCAAGTATAAGATTCGGTGCCGGAATTGCGGATTTGGATGCGATAAAGCAGGCAGTGTCATAGTGCAATATGATGAAGAAACGATGAGCCCAATAGCAGATGATCATGGCTTACGGAAACTTATTAGAGACTGGGATTCTATTTTGCGAGATCCCGAAATAGAAAGGATTGCTAACATATGAAAATCGTTGAACCCAAATACGAAATCCTCACCGATATTTCTGAGGGCGGCATCAAAGAACTGCAGCAGATCGAGCGGGTGGCCCGGGTCTGCTACAAGAGCGAGGACAAGATCACGCCGGATGGTGAGTCGGCAAAGAAACTGGTGGGCTTTCTGGTGAAGCAGGGGCATGAGGCTATGCTGGAGCATTCTCAGCTGAGCGTGCTGTTTACGTGCGACCGTGGCGTGGCCAATGAGCTGGTGCGGCACCGCATCGCGAGCTTTGCACAGGAAAGCACGCGGTACTGCAACTACTCGAAGGAGAAGTTTGAGAGCAGCATTACCGTTGTGGAACCGTTTTATATCGATAAAGAGCAGAATCGCCTGTTCTATCGTAAATGGGTAGAATCCTGCGAATTGGCAGAAAAAACTTATTTTTTGATGCTTATGAACGGCTATCGTCCCGAACAGGCCCGTTGCGTGCTGCCGTTGTGCCTGAAGACCGAGATCGTGGTTACTGCAAACTACCGTGAGTGGCGTAATATCTTCAAGCTGCGTACTCCTGTGGCGGCCCATCCTCAGATGCGTGAGCTGATGTGCCCGCTGCTGCTGGAGGTTCAGAAGAAAATCCCGGTGGTGTTCGATGATATTTACACATTCGGGCCGGCAGATGACCAGACGCGGAAGGGGAGTATGGTGAAGTGATGCGAATTGTGCTGCTCGCAAGCATTATTTTACAAGCTATTGCAATCGGAATGTCTTTTGCTGAGAACATCGGCAAAGAAAAACAGAGAATCATCAGATATACAGGATGGTTCTTGCTTTTGATTTACATGATATTTGGTTGAGGTGATTAACTATGAAAAATCGTATTATTTGCGTCGTTGTATGTGTGATGATGCTCGTTGGCTGCCTCGGGTTATGCAGTTGTGGAAACTATAGGGTGTTTGATACGACATTTACCTATTCCTGGGCACAGATTAAGTTGCCCGATGGAACTATTGTTCAAGGCAAAGTGGACAACTGGACTGACTACGAAGGCGATCAGCTGCAAATCACGATTGACGGTACCACATATCTGGTTCATGCAGCGGATGCCGTTATGAAAACCTAAGTGTAGAAAGTACATGGTGAAAGCTGATGCATAAGGTCTTATTCACTATTGGGTTCGCTTGTCAAATCTTCTATTTCGGGAGTCGTTACGGGGTAAAACTTGAGAAAGATATTACTGAAGCAATATTGTGCGTAGGTGCTATATTGGCGCTAGCATCTTTTGCTTTATATTGAAAGAAGGTGATTGCGATGCAGCAGAAAACGTATGATTTTCTTGTGAAGACGCGGAAGGGGAGTATGGTGAAAGAATGAACGATTCCACTTGGGAATTTCTTCTTTGGCTTGGCATTCCGGACAAAATGACCGGCTTCGAACTGCTTGGCGAGACGTTGGAGCAGTCGATGGAGTACGTTCGGAAGGGCAGGAAAATCAACCAGACAGATATTTTCATCAGCCTGAGTAAGCGGCATGGACAATCATACAACTCTATCGACCGAGCGATACGCAGGGCCGTGGATTTTGCGACTTATCGCACGGATGAGACGGCAAAGCGAAACTTGTGCGAGGTCATGGGAAATGTCTACTATGGGTCGGTTTCGGTCAAAAGCTTTTTGTATGCTGCAGCGGGATGGCTGTTGTTGAGAGAAGATATGGAGTAAAGCACTGAGCCGTGGAGAAATCTGCGGCTCTTTGTTTTTCTATTCTAGGATAAGAAGTAAAGGAGAAATTATTATGGAAAAGAAAATTAGCTGGAAAAACGCTGTGGAATATGGCGGAATACTTGTTGGTGCTTTTTTGACTGTAAAGTATCCTGCTACTGTCTATGTGTTGTTTTTGATGGGGGATTCGGAATTTGTAACATCCGCGATTTCTGAAGAATGAATCGCTCTAGCGGGAGGTGTAAGTTTCTTGAAAAACGTATGATATGTACGACAGCCAATAAAAGTTGATGAACTTAAATCCACAATAGCACCCGCTGCTAGTCCACCAAGCCATTCCCAGTCGCTCAAATTGATCGTTCCGGTTTCGCCATATTTTGTAACTGCTCGATACCCAGCAGCATGGTTTATTGAATCGATAGTCTCTCGAGGAATGCTGTCAATTAAATGTTCAGCCATGTGATTTCCAAACTCGACCGCATACGGTTGAAAAGCTTTTGCGGCCAAAGCAATGGTACTCTTAGACATGATGAATACTTGAACCTCATGGTCTGACGGCTCAAACCCTGCAATATAGGCTACAGAAAGACTCATTAGAATTTGCAGCAAAACACTTGCAGCAGCAGCTGTCTTTTTAACTGAAGTATAATCAGGCGTATCCGGAAAGCTTGAAGGCACTCCTAGAAGAACGATTTGAAGTATAAAAGCACTGATGAGATGACTTGCTGCCTTCTGAGGCCTTGGGTACTTTTCAAGATACTGGTTGGCCATGTTTGCACTTATTGTGGATAAGCCAGTTTTATCAATCAGATCGCTATAAGAAAGTAAAATGTCAGCTATTTTTATGGATTGAACTGCCGGTAAATCGGACATATGGACTCCTTTCACTCGATAGGGGCGATAAATCAAGTGTACCACATGAAAACAAAGAATGAAAGGTGTTATCATGATAAAATTCAAAAATAATATAAAGTGGTCTCTTCCGCCCTAAAATCCTTGACGTTTCAACACTTCAATGGTATTCTTGATTCAACGATGAGGAGGTGCTGGTGATGGCACGAACAGTAAAATGTCCTAACTGTGGCGGCGAGCTTACGGTTAAAGATGAGAACCGCGACTTTATGTTCTGTGAGTATTGCGGGACGAAAGTGCGGCTCGATGACTATCAGGAGACGCGCCGATTCGTGGATGAAGCGAGAATCAAGGAATCGGAAAACCAGAAAGAACTTGAGCTCAAGCGGATGGAGTTTGAAGAGAAGAAGCGGCATGAGCATGATGTGCAAGCAAAAAAGGTTCTCATAGGCGCGTTGATTCTTATGTTTCTGCTATCACTTTTCATTTGGCTAAGCGAAAAAGGCATGATTTAGCCGGTCGAGTGAGACCCTAATGCCCAAAAGCCCACTTTCTGCCCACTTTTGAAAATATTTTTGGCCACAAAATTTAACGTATTTACGTTAAAAATATACAAAAAGCCCAAAAACC
>ENA-ORPD01002541-ORPD01002541.1-human-gut-metagenome-genome-assembly--contig:-NODE-2541-length-10895-cov-2.183395_pt1 | contig 10895 bp, 7 predicted proteins | sample MGYA00242143_ERZ509076 | MGnify/ENA primary metagenome ERZ509076 (study PRJEB26280, sample SAMEA2338706) | human gut metagenome | biome: human gut; feature: human-associated habitat; material: faeces... | reverse complement strand
AAGGAAAGTATTTTTATTGTACTGTGAAAGAAAATCGTCAACTTGATCCTAAATTTGTATATTATGAACTTTGAAATGATTAAAAAGTTTTTGTTTTTTTGTAGTGTAATACTTTTTTGTGGCTGTGGTAATAAATCAAATAGAGAATTACAACATATAGAACTTGGAGAGTTCCAGAATCAAATAAAAAATGATTCTGTGGCTTATAGGATCGTATGTATAATTGATGGAGGGTGTTCTTTGTGCATAGGAGATTTTGTGGAATTAAATATGAATTTTCTTAAAAAGAAGGATGAGTACAAATGTCCATTGTATTATCTCGTCATGACAGGTGATCCCGTGATATTTGAAAGTAATCTAATGAAATTTAATCAAGTTGTAAGCGGAGAACTTTTTGTTGATACAACTTATTCCTTGATGCAAGCTAATCAATTATTTAAAGAATCTAGAATAGAAGTATTTTTAATAGATAAAGACAACCAAGTTTTAGTTTCAGGGAATCCCTTTATTGATAAAAAAGTACGTTGCCAATATGATAACTTATTGAAATAATATTATTTGAGAGAATGAAAGAAGCTATATATATATTATTCATATTATTATGTTCTGGATGTGTACGTCATCATTCCAATATTGCATTTGAAAATAAAAGTTTTGAGGATATTCTTGGTGATACCTCATTGATTGATAAAGATCATGTACTTTTTTTAATTCGGATGAAGGATTGTGTTTCGTGTGATTTATTACAAGAGGGTGCTTTTCGTGATCGAAAATTATTGCAAAGATTGTCTGATAAATATATGTGTGTAGAGCAATGTATTGATTTAGAAGAAGATAAATTTGTCGCACAGTTGCTATATGAGTATAGTTTTCCAATGATTGTTGTTTTTTCTAAAAGAGGTATATTAGAGGCATTGGTGATAGGGAATAGAACTGCAAAGGAATTAACATTAATGTTGGATAAAATTGAGGCTCATCGTGGTTTTGTTACAAACACTCGTAATAGATTCGTTTTAAATGATACATGTTATGTTGATTTAATAAAAAAAACGGTGAATGCTTTTCTTGCTTTAAAAAGTGAGGACTTGGGAAAAGCAAAAGATGAAATTGAAGCATCAATAAAGATCCAACCTTATTTTTACAATTTGTATATAGGATCCCAAATTTATAAAGAATTAGGGGATACAGTTCGTTTTATAGAATGTACAGATCAAGCTTTAAAGATGAATGATCGTTTTGATAATTTATTGTATAATTCAATAAAAGAGAAAATTGGTAACCCAGCTGAAGAACTAGATCTTGTTACTTCAATTTCTTTTGAAAAGACTATACATGATTTCGGTCGTATATCGAGTGAAGATAGTGTGGAATGTTCCTTCCTGTTTAAGAACAATAATTCTTTTCCAGTAATAATTGAAAGCATAAAGCAATCCTGTGATTGTATGGAAATCATTTGGGATACAAAACCAGTATTACCTCAAAAAATTGGAACTGTAAAAGTGATATACAAACCATCCTCTAAAGGGGTATTTATGAAAGCATTATTTTTGACAATATCTAAAAGTAATAAAATCATTCCTTTACATATAAAAGGAGTGGTTATATAAGAAGACTATAGATATACTAATAACAAACTTATGAAAAAGAGTTCTTTAAAAAGTATGATGAGTAGAATAATAATTTACTCGATTACTGTATTATTGTCTTCCTTATTTTGTTGGCGGGAGGCTGATGCTCAAGTACGGGCAAAAACAGTGTGTTTGACCGTGACGGATGGCTTTTCTGCGCCGTTATATGGAGTATATGTCGTGGATACCCGTAACCGATTGTTGGTGACAACAACGGATGAAGAGGGACAATGTAAGGTTTTACTGAAAGGGTTTTCGGCAAAAGATACATTGGAATTTTCTTGTTTGGGCTTTTATGCAAAACGCATGGCGGTGGATTCCCTGCATGACGGACAAGTTATTGCTCTTCAAGAAAGAAGTATTTTATTGGAGGAGGTGGCAGCAGAGGGGATTCGTCCTTGGGATTTACTGAAAGGAATTTCAAAGGAAATTAAGAAAAAGAAAGAAAAAGTAAAAGGATATCGTTATTTTGGGAATGGGCAGTATGAAAAAATAACCGAGTGTAACGAAAGAATTGTTGAGTATCGGCGGGAATATGGTTGTTTTGCCACAACCGGGAATACGAAAAAAAGAGGAACCTTTGATCGTGGAGGTGAATATGGTTTTGTCCCCAAGTATGCGGCTCGTAGCTATCCTCTCACAGTGGATGGGACCGATACGTTAGTCCCTTTATACCAAACGGAAGAAAAACTTTTTTTTGAATCCGGGAAACGAAGGGTGTTTGAGTTTATACGAGTGGTGGAACTATATGGGCCTCTATTCGGGGGAATGAAGGACTATGATTTTAAACAGATAGAAACGGAAAGTGGTGATTATACATTTCAATTTAAGACAAAGAAGTCCCGTTATCCAAATAAAACGTTTTTATCTTGTCAAGGGATGCTTACAATTGATCGAAGAACACGAAAGTTGAAAGTTATCGATTTTGATTATGTGGAGTACGCTCTGTGTAATCAGCCCCGTTGGGCTAGGAAAATTATGAAAGAGATATTTTTCTCTTCACAGGCTGAGTTGAAGTTTAAATATTGGGCAGAAGGGGAGTATTGTGTAGAGAGCTGTACGATGGAAACAACTTGGAAAAGTAGTAAAACAGAAAAAGGACGTTACGGAACATTACCCTCTAGAATTGAGCCGCTGAAGAATAAATTGATAGAAAAAGAGGCATTTGCCTGTAATTCTTATTATGAGGTTCCGGCAGAAGGACGGAATTCAGCATTTATTTTTGCTATGGGAATAGGATCTTATAATCCACAAGGAGAGTACAATGCCCACATATTTTCTCGCTTACCGGAATTGTTGGATTCTAAACAGGCATTTCAAGATTTAAATCAATATATGGATATTGAGAAGCAATTTAAACGATTGAGCAATCGTGCCTATTATCCGGTGGATTATTTGCTTGCCTCTCCTTGGCGTTGGAGTAGTATATTGACTAGAGGAGAAGGTGTTGTAGCAAATTTTAATAAAATTAGGGAAATGATGTTGCTTTGTTTTTTTACCGGATGGCGGAATCCGTTAGGGGATGAGGAGGAGGTAAAATGAAATAGAATAGATATGAAGATAAATAATTATTACTGGATTATACTCGTTGGATTGTTTCTTTGTATTGTAAATTGTGTACAAGCAGGAGGGAATGAAACCGGACTTTTGCCTGGGATGAGTAAGACATCTTTTGAAAAGATATTGAAAAGGACGTCAGAGAATATTAAGAAAAAACGGGCGTCTGCAGACATATTACAATTTTATGGAAATGGACAATATGAAAAAATCACAGAATGCCGGGGAAAAGCTGTTGAGTATCAGAGGGAATATGGGTGTTTTGTGAAAGTTGGTAATTGTCGTAAGGATGGCAATATTTATACAGGAATGTATTCTTTCGTTCCTCGTTATTCTGCCCGTAGTATCCCTTTTGCAGAAAATGGCATCGATTCTTTGTGTCCATTATTCGAGAAATATGATGAATATTATTACGTGTCAGGGAATCGTAAAATTTTCGGATTTATGCGTGCTTTAGAATGGTGGGGGCCATTATTCGGTGATTTGGTTAATTATGAGTTCCAGCAATTGAGTGTTAATGGTGAAACTTTGACATTTCAATTTGAAACAAGAGATTCATGTTACCCACATAAAATACCGTTCTATTGTGCAGGGATTTTGGTTCTTGATCGTAAAACATGTGAATTAAAAAAGATTGACATTAATCAAGTAGAGTATTATTGTTGTGGCCAGCGGGGATGGAAAGAGATGTATTTGAAAGAGGTTCCGTTGGATTCACGTGCTGTAGTGGAATTTAGCTATGATGATAAAGGGGAATGTTTTATTAAAAGTTGTGTATTGGAATCTGTTTGGAAAGATGTGCCGTTGGAGAAATGGCCATTCACTAATGCTCCGTCAAGAAAAGAACCAGGGAAAAATAGATTAATAGAGAAAGAAGCCTTTTTCTGTGAAACTTGTCAGCGTGTTTCAAAGAATATACAGTTTGAGGATCTTCCTCCAACGCTCATGTATAGTGTATGTAATCTGCAAGTAGAATATGTATCGGATATTTTCGGGCCTTTGCCTGAGTTGTTGGATGCTAAACAGGCTTTCATTGATTTAAGTAATGATGTAAATATTCATGAACAATTCAGGCAGATGAGTAATCGTTCATATTATCCAGAGGATTTCTTTTTTGTTTTGCCTTGGTGTATGGAGGCGGATGAGGCTTTGAAAGACTCTTTCTGGGAAAATAGTCTTAAAATTAATAAAATGATCTTGCTTCTTTTCTTTAAATAAATGGTTTAAATTAAAATATTTAATCATGAGTATTAAGAGAATAATAATGGTTGCTCGTTACGAGGCCAGACTACTACGACGGAGTTGGGTGTTTCTGATTTTTGCAGTCTTGGGAGTGGTGGGAATTTCGAGTTTCCAGTTTTTAATTGGTAGTGTTGACAGTGCAATGGAATATGGATTGACTTCCGGACGGAATTTGTGGTATTTGAGAGCGTTGCCGTCCTGCATCCCTTATATGAATGCCTATCTTTTTAATGGTTTACAAGCACTTTTGATCGTGTTTTTCGTGGCTGAGATGGAGAAACGAGCACGAGTGACAACCATGGAGTCGTTATGGACCCGGCCTTGCACAAATGGGGAGTTACAGTGGGGGCGAGTTCTAGGCCTTGCTGGAATGGTGGTTGTCTTGAATATTATTTCCATGCTGGTGACTTTGATGGTTCACTTGTTTACTCCAAAGGGGAGTGTTGAGGTAAGCATGTATGTATTCTATTTTTTTACCTTGACATTACCGGGTTTAGTTTTCTTTTTGGGAATATCCATGTTTGTGGTACATTGGATTAAATCGCAGGGATTGGCGATTTTGTTATTGTTGATGCTTATTGCCGGTATGGTTGGGAGTACGGGAGGATTACATGGGTTGCTGGATCCATTGGCGAGGACGATTCCCGCTATATTTTCTGTTGAAGTCGGGAGTGCAAATTTGGGGTTGTTTTTATTACAACGCTTGGTGTTCTTGGGTTTGGGTGGGGCGTTATTGTGCTTTTCTATTTTTTACGTGGAACGTTTGACAGGAGAATCAGAGAGGAAAAATATTTTGCGATTGGCAGGGACCGGGTTACTGGTAATAGCTGTTTTCGCTGGGGTGAGTTATGAAGGGTATTTTGTCAAAGGTGGAAAACAGCGGGAGGCGTTTAGGCAGGCGTATGTGCGGAGTGAGGATAAGGTAAAGGTGCATATACTGGAACATGATATTCATTTTAAAGAGAAGGTAAAAGGAATGGAGGCTTCCAGTCGAATGGAAATTTGTAATAAAACGGGCAAGGAAATACCTTCGATTATTTTGTATCTGAATCCATCATTGACGATTTCACGATTGACTTGTGAAGGGCAGGAAACCCGATATTCTCGTGACGAACAAGTGGTCGAGATCAATCGGATAATACAGCCGGGAGATACGTTAGTGATTGAGATGGAATATGAAGGGGGTATAAATGAGGGAGTATGTTACCTGGATTTGCCAGATAAGGAGTTTTATGACACGGAAGCGAATAGTGTTGGTATTTTCCGTTTCGGGAATCGGCAGGCTTTCGTGGGTGAAGAGGTGACGTTGTTGCAACCGGAGTGTTTGTGGTATCCTCAAAGTGTGGCACCGATCCATTTGTCTTCATTGTTTGATCGACAAGTGGATTTTACACGTTATTCTTTGACTGTAGAAAATGCTGCCGGGCGTATGGCGGTTTCACAAGGGGAACCGGAGCGTTTAGAGGGGAAGACTTTCTTTCGGCATGATCATGCTTTACAAGGAATCAGTTTAAGTATCGCGGAGTTTGATAATCGTTCGATAGAGGTAGATGGGACACAATATGATATTTTCTTTTATAAAAGTAGTGATTTTTTACTTCAGGCATTTGAGGCCCCTGAAAAGGCATTTAAATTCATGATAAGGGATATTAAATACATGACGGAGTCAACTGTTTGCCAGATGGATGAAGATTATAAGCAAAAGGCAAATGCGGTTTGGAGGAAACGAGGAGAGATCGAGGGGGAAGACCCGGAGGCATACAGCCCGTCGGGACGGTATCCGTATAAATGGTTTATCGTTATGGAGACTCCGGTTTCTTATTCGAGACGTTACCGGGGATGGGCTCAGAATGAAGAATACCTGCAAGCGGGAATCGTGTTTATGCAGGAACGGATGGCCAGTGCTTTTTATTTCGAGAGCACACCACCACCTGTTGAGGAGTGGGATTTTGTGGCTATGAATAATTTTAAGGGGGATATTGCGATGATTTTTAAATCAGGGAAATATAAAATAGCTCCGATGTTTGTTGGGAATACTTTTTTCATGAGTTCTGAGGAGTTCCCCGCGATACAGGAGGTAATCAAGATGTTCGGGATGCCCGTGGATAAATTACCGGCTGCGATGCAGGCCCCGGAGAGAGTTCGGGATGTCGCTGCCTATTTGAAAGATCATAGTTTGATGCAGGCGTTTACGGACGAGGGGGTGTCTCCTGAATTGCTAGGAGAAATTATTGAATGGAAGACGATCGAGTTGAAAGAATATTTGAAACATGAATTGTCTGAGGAGAAATTATATGGTTTTTATAATCGTTTTTTACAGGAACATTTGTTTGAAACAGTTGATATAGATCTATTTTGTGAGGAATTCATGAAGGAGTTCGGGATGGACTTGAAGGAGCGGTTAAGGACGTGGTACACCAAGGATCATTTGCCTGTGTTGCTACTGGAAGATGTTGTGTTGACTGAATTGCCGGAAGAAGAAGGTGGGGAGGGAAGGCAAAGTAAATCTGCATATGGTCGTTTTAAAGTGTATAATCCCGGTGATGTGGAGGGGGTGCTTGTGGTTTCTGCGGCAAGAATAAAAGGGGAAAAAGTCCGTAGTTTTTTAATTCAAGGACACGAGTGTAAGGAGATCCGGGTGAAAATGGATTATCGAGGCCTTATGATCACTTCCCCGCTGGTGCAGAACATTCCTTCGGGAAGATGGGTATTAACAGATGAAATACGTCCTTTTGAAGGAGATACCTTGACGGGAGTCTTTCCTGCAGATTCAACGGTCTTTTTACCTCGGCCCGGAGAAATTATCGTGAATAATCGGGATGAAGGTTTTAGGCTGGTCGAGCCTCAAGGGGAGAAGTTGTTCACGTTATTACGGGGAGGACCGAAATCCTGGGATAAAGCAAGACGAAATTATGAGCGTTGGGTGGAAATGGTCGATAATCGCTTTTATGGAACCGTGGTTCATGATGCTTATTGTAAGAGTGTCGGGGAAGGGAAATATAAAGCTGAATGGACAACTCAGATTCCAGAAGCAGGGGAATACGAGGTATATTTTTATAATGGAGATTTCTTTAAAATGGGAATGCTTTTCCAGGCGAGAAAGAAAGGTACATGTATATATTATACCGTGTATGATTCATCAGGGGGGCATGAAATCCGAGTTGAACCGGCAGAGGAATCGATGGGATGGGTCTCTTTAGGGAAGTATTATTTGGAGAAAGGAGAGGCAAAGGTGGTATTGGATGACCGGGGAGGTGGTTCGGAAGAGGTTGACGAGAAGTCGGAGGGAGGTATGCGAATGATGCAGAATAAGCAGATGATTGTGGCAGATGCCGTGAAATGGGTGAGAAGAGGGCGTTAAATATTTATTTTGTATAATATCTCCAATTTGCCTTCGTTTTTTGATGAGGGGAAATTAAAGATATTGTATTGATTTTGTGACATCGTTTAAATATTTATCAAAAAATATTAAAAAAAATAGACTAAAAAGAGGGGTAAACATATTATTATTTTTGTAATTTTGGTGCTGATGTATGAATTGAAGTTATGATGAGGAGGATCACGGCACTATTTTTCTTCTTGGGCGTGTATGTTTTAGGGTTTGCTGAAAATACACGGGGGAGGGAGTATATACTGGTGCTTAGCTCGATTAATTTCAATGAGGCTTGGGCGAATAATTTATACCAAAATATTCTGGATGAATTCTCGTCGCCGGGGTTTCATGTTGAGGCAGAAGAGTTGTCTATTCCAATGATGACGAGGATCGAAGAGGTGGAAGAAAAGAGGGAATATTTGTTGTCTCGATATTTAAAGCCACCTAAAGTGGTTGTTTTTATTGGGGATCCGGCGTGGCTCGTGTGTCAGCCGTTATTTGACAAGGAATGGAAGGATATACCTACTGTAATCTGTTATTCACGGGATTCTATGCCGGGAAATTTAGAAAATTTTGTCAATAAGGATTTTCTGGGAGAAGGGAAATTCGTGTTAACAGAAGTGGCTACTGCGGGATATAACTTGACCGTGATAAAACAGCCATTCTATGTCAAAAATACAATAGATTTGATCCGGAGGTTGCAACCGGAAGTCAAGAAAATAGCTCTTATTTCAGATGATCGTTATATTAGTGCCATGGTTCGGGAGGAAGTGTGTGGCGTGTTAGAGAAGGATTTTCCCGAATTGAAGTTAGATTTGTTGACGTCAATTGACATATCTACGGAGAAGTTGTTGGATACTTTGATGGGATATAGTAGGGAAGTAGGAATTATTTACAACTCTTGGTTCGTGGGGAAAAAGCAATCCGAGAGCCACTATCTGTCTGATAATCTTCAAAAAATTATATATGGTTTTGTCGATGCTCCCGTGTTCACGTTAACGGAGATGGATATGGAGACCGGAGCTTTTGCTGGTGGATATTTTATTTCTGCATCAACTTTCGGAAAGGTTGCGGTTCAAACGATACGACAAATTTTAGACGGAGTGCCAGCCCGGAATGTAGAAGGAAGGATCGGGGGAGAGCCGAAAGTTTATTTGAATTATCATCATTTACAACATCATGGTGTAGATCCTAACAGCATCACGGGAGATGTAGTGTTTTATCAGGTCCCGCCTAATTTTTATCAACTCTACAAGGAGTATATTATTATCGGCTTGGCGTTTATTATTTTGCTGGGTGCGATTGGTTTTATGCGTTTTCATGTTATGTGCCAGAGACGGCAGCAACGTCAACGGGAATTTCAGTTACTTTCACAATATAGAAAACTGGTTGATAATATGCCTGTGATTTATATTCGTAAGCAATTGATCTTTGATGAAGAGGGGAATGTTGTTGATTTCATATTTCGTGATGTTAATAATCTTTTCGAGGAAGTTTTCCATTGTACCCGGGATCGGGTTGTGGGGAAACGCTTGAGTGAGGCTGATGTGGATAACCAACTCTTGGACTATATGATGGATAAAGAATCCGGGCGTATCACCTCTTTTGTTTTTCCGGAAGAAAATAATAAAATTCGTTATTACGATAAATTATCTTTCCCGAGTTCCGAGAAAAATTTTATGGATGTGTTCTTTATCGATCGGACAGAAGAGTATCTGGTTTCGTTGAAAATGAAGGAACATCAAACTTCGTTGGAGGCGTTGAATCGAAGGTATGAACTGGTACTGGGTGCGACACGACTAATCCCATGGACATGGGATCTGTTGAGCAAGACGATTAATTACGACATTACATACGTGACTCACAAGCTTTGCAAGACGAAGAATTCTAGGATGATGACGGAAAGGGATGGGGATATGCTTGTTCATCCGGATGATCGGGCCGGGATGCGTGAGGCGTATTATGATTTATATTATGACCGGGCTACTATTGTTCGAAAAGAGCACCGATCTATGTTTTGGGGAGGATCGAACGAGTATGTCTGGTTTGAGAGTTTCGTGACTGTGGGTGATAGAGATGGAGAAGGGCATCCCACGTTGCTGGTCGGAGGCTCTTTATTGATTGATGAACGCAAGAAGATGGAGGAGGAATTGTTGAAAGCGAAAGAGGCGGCTGAAATTTCGAATCATTTGAAGTCGGCTTTCCTTGCTAATATGAGTCACGAGATTCGGACCCCGTTGAACGCGATTGTCGGTTTTTCTAACGTGTTGGCTTACACAGAGGATGAGAACGAGCGACAGGAGTATATCAAGATTATAGAGAATAATAACACGTTGTTGTTGCAATTGATTGGTGATATTTTGGATTTGTCAAAAATCGAGGCTGGTGTTTTTGAGTTCGTTTATTCCAAGGTAAACCTAAATGTATTGTTGATGGAGGTTATTCGGGCGGCTCGCTTGCGATTAAAAGATGATTCGGTTGTTGTGGAGTTCGTGGAGTGTTTACCTGAATGTGTGATTTGTTCCGATGTAAACCGTTTGATGCAAGTAATGAATAATCTGATCACGAATGCCATAAAATTTACAGCCAAGGGGAGCATTCGTGTCGGATACAGGTTGCGGGAGGATGAGTCGTTGTATTTTTATGTCTCGGACACGGGATGTGGTATTCCTGCGGACAAGTTAAAAGAGGTGTTCGGGCGATTTGTGAAATTGAACTCTTTCCAACAGGGTACAGGATTGGGACTTTCCATCTGTGAGAGTATCGTGACCCGGTTAGGGGGACAGATCGGGGTGATGTCAGAAGTGGGGCAAGGATCAACCTTCTGGTTTACCTTGCCTAAATCTTCATGGCAACAAGCGGATTAATTCATAGTTTAAATTTGAAAAGGTTGTTGAATGATTCGCTCATGGAGGGGTGCGTGAAGATGAAATCCTTTTACGTCTCCTATGGTATGGATGTGGGGTGTCGTTGTCTTCAAATGTTCGTCCACGATGATGGCTCCTCTTTCGTTGACTTCGACGTTGGCAGCTTTTAGATTCTATTCAAAAAACTCCTCCGTCAGGGAGTTCATATAAATGACTTTTGCTACACTC
>ENA-ORPD01002539-ORPD01002539.1-human-gut-metagenome-genome-assembly--contig:-NODE-2539-length-10899-cov-3.396533_pt1 | contig 10899 bp, 14 predicted proteins | sample MGYA00242143_ERZ509076 | MGnify/ENA primary metagenome ERZ509076 (study PRJEB26280, sample SAMEA2338706) | human gut metagenome | biome: human gut; feature: human-associated habitat; material: faeces... | reverse complement strand
AGACGACGCCCTTTCACGGCGTAATCATGGGTTCAATTCCCGTACGGGTCACCAGATCACTTCCCTGAAAATAACGCATTTGCGTTGTTTGTAGTGTAATTTAAATTATGTCCTCATGTCCCACCATATAAATTAATATTTAATAATTAAGTCAGAATAGACGTTTTAGAATTATTTCAATCTAAAACCACGTATTTGCGTTTTTCAAGAGATTTTCTTATAAAATTTAAATTGCCCGAATCGAAGCTATAAACACCGATTTCGAGCAATATTTTTTGACACGTCAAAAGAATTAATTTAATGGTTTTTTAGTTTTTCACACCAATCAACCCATGTATTTACGCAAGTTAGGTGCATTTGTTCCGCAAATTTTATACTTTTCACGCCTTTTTCAATATTTACATTTTACACGTCAATTAACAATAATCTTCTTTAAATACTCTGTAACATCAAGAAAAGCTTCGTCTATTGAATATACGTGTATATCTTCCTTTGCAATACATTCAAGATATATAGTATATATTTCAGCAGAATAATCTATATACAGCTTCATTCGGGGCGGAGCTGTAATATATTCAACTTATTTGGGAATTTCATATACACACAGCAGCTTCGCTATATTAGTATCACAATTTTCAATTAATGTATATTGAGAATATAATTTATTTCCAGTAAGTAATCTATTATTTTTAATGATTTCTCCTGCTTTATTTAAAGCATATATGAATTCAATATTATTTTTGTCAAATTTATATAGATGTTTTTCTAAAGATGTATATACTGGATAAAAAACTTTTTCCAGACGTTCTCTGGAAATTTCCTTATTAGAATTTTTTTTAAACACATACCAAGTTATTAAAGAAGTGATTAATGCACCTAAAACCGCTGAAATAATTTCTTTTTTAAATATTAACTCATAAATATTTTTAATAGTAGAAAATGACACAATAAATTACTCCATTCGTTTTTTATAAGTATATAATAAACAAGTTTAAATGTCAATATTTGGAAGGAGATTATAATGCTTATATTTAATGCAACGCTAATAACATGGTTGATTATTATGTTGATAATTACATTTATTGATCCTCCGGAGTTATTAGACGAAACAGGAACAATGATATTGCGAATCGTAATAATCGGAACTTTAATTTTTATGATAATATCCACATTACATTTGATGTGCAAACAATCCGGTATTCCTTTTAGTCAATTAATAAATGAAGTAATTATGATGATAAAAGGACATAAAATCATTCTGATTCCAATAATAGCAATGATTGGTTCTGTTCCGCTGATCATTATCGGATATTTTCTATACATCAATACCGCTTTAAAAGGACTAACCTTTCGGGAATATGTAAAAAGCAAAAAAAGATAAGTAAAATTCGCCAATGGCGAATTAAAGGAGGTAAACATGGAAAATAATTTTGTTCAGGGTGTTCACGGTAAATACAATTTTTATGTAATTGCCTTTGATTCGCAAAATCATTTTACTAATTACGGCAATGAGCATATTGATTTGACCTTGAAACAAGCTCAGGAGATTTACTCTAAAACAGTACTTGAAAATCCAAAGCATCGGAGATTTGCAGAAACATCTTGATAAGAACAGCAGTCAAAAATCAGTTTCTCATCAGAAACCGCACAGCATTAGCAGTCAATCAAATTCACTTCTCGGTAAGCTTCGTGATAATCAGGCAAGGTTAAACGAAAGCGAACATTCCGATGGAACATCTGCTTATTTGGAAAATATATAAATTAAATTCGCCATTGGCGAATTCTCAAAGGAAGTGATCAAATGTATATACAATTTACAAAAGACATCAATAAAATCCGTAACATTCTATTCCTTGGAAGAACATTTCGTGAGATCTGTATATTTACAGTATCGGGATTTATAGCATTCTTATCATATCATATAACCAAACGTATTCTCCCGGGTACGTTATCCCTGTATGTTATAGTACCTACAATGCTTGTTGCGAGTTTTTTTGCTTTCTATCATAAAAATAATCTCAAATTTGAAAAAGTTATTTTTTACAGAATCAAAAGAGTTTTATTCGGTTCAAAAATACGAAAATACCAAACGGAAAATTTTTATGAATCACTGGAAACATTAATTATAAAGGAGGAAAATCTAAAAAATGCTAAGTACCAGCAAACCCAAAATGCCATCAGTCAAAAATCTCAGACAGTTAAAAAGCATGCTGCCCAAAACCGTTCAGCAGACTATACCGTTTCTGGACATGCGCAAAGACGGAATATGCATGGTAAAAAACGATTATTACACAAAAACTCTGCAATTTAACGATATAAACTATGAACTCGCAGGAGATGAGGAACAGGAAGCTATATTCAATCGTTACTGTCGTTTTTTAAACCAGTTTGAAAGCAACATTGATATTCAATTTACTTTTCAGAATAAGGTTATTGATTTAAAAGAATTCAGAAAACAAATCAAGCTTCCCGATAAAAAAGGTGAATCTGACAAAATTAAAGAATACCGGCAGGAATATCAGGAAATGCTTTACAGTCAATTTGAAAAGAGAAGCAGCGGAACCGTTAAAGTAAAATATCTGACTTTCGGAGTTCATGAAAAAAACTTCAGGAAAGCTAAGGCTTCTCTTGAGCGTGAAGAGCTGAAAATTATCCGGATATTTAAGCGTATGAATGTTAATGTTCATTCTTTAAACGGATTTGAAAGGCTTAAGCTTTTGAAAGAAAGTTTACATCCGCTTCAACCGATTCTGTTTAATTTTAACTGGAAATCAAGATATACCTCCGGTATTTCCGTAAAAGACAGTATCGCTCCGACTTCTATGAACTTCAGCAAACTTAACTGCTTCAGAATAGGAAACAGTTACGGCGCTGCTTATCATGTATATATTGATTCAGCCGAAATTTCCGACAGAATAATCGAGGAAATTATGACTGTTGAGGGAAACGTCACAGTAAATATACATACTCATTCCCTGGATCAGAATAAAGCATTACGCTTTGTATCGCACAAGCTTACTAACGCTCAGGCTGTAAAAATCGGAAAGCAGCACAAAGCAGCCGATCAGGGACATGACGGTGATATTCTTTCCTTGGATCTTGTCGATGACATAAACGCAGCTAACAGTATTTATGACAGCTTAACTAAACGTAATAACAGGTTCTTCATTACAACTCTTTTGGTTACGGTTTATGCTGCAAAGCCCTCGGAACTTTGTGAAATTGAGAAGGATATACAATCCATCGTTCAGAAATATCATTGTGAATTGAAATCTCTTGATGATTTGCAAGAGGAAGGAGCTATGTCTTCTTTGCCTATCGGAATAAATAAAGTTAAAATAAACAGGTCGTTTACAACTGTTGAGCTTGCGACGTTTATGCCGTTTACAACACAGGAAGTATTTACTCCCAACGCAACATACTATGGATTTAACCCTCTTTCCAACAGCATGATTACATTAGACAGAAACAATCTTATTAACTACGGTGCTTTGATTCTCGGCATGTCCGGAACAGGTAAGTCTTTCACTGCCAAACGTGAAATCCTTGATAAATATTTCCGTACTAATGATAACATTATAATCTGCGATCCGCAGGCTGAATATATTACACTGACTAAAGAACTTGGCGGTACTGTAATCGAAATTTCCGCAACTTCTAAACATCATTTAAATCCTTTCGATATAAATCTGAGAAGCTATGAAAAGGGTGATGATCCTGTTGCAATCAAATCTCAATTTATTCTTTCCATGTGTGAAGCGGCTATAGGAAACCTAGAAGCTGCCGAAAAGTCTATAATTGACAGATGCATAAGGAAAATCTATCAGAAATATCTTGACGATCCCAATCCTGAAAATATACCTGTTTTTAAAGATCTGTACAATGCGTTGAGAAGCGTTGAAAACAATCTGCATGCGCAGGATGTTGCAGACGCTTTAGAGATTTTTGTAACAGGTTCTCTCAGCGTTTTTAATCACAGAACAAATGTAGATGTTAACAATCGTATTTTATGTTTCGACATTAGGAAACTTTCGGAACATCTTCACAAAATGGGTATTTTGGTTATTGTAGATTACGTCTGGAACAAAATTTCCAACAGCAGAGACAAAAATCTCAGTACATGGTTTTATGTTGACGAGTTTCATCTGCTTCTGAACGATCCTCTGACTGCCGCATATTCTACGAAAATGTGGAAAGAGCTAAGAAAATGGGGCGGTAAGCCTACCGGAATTACTCAGAATGTTACAGATGTTCTTCTATCTCATCAGGTAGAAAATATTCTTAAAAATTCCGCTTTTATAGTGCTGTTAGGACAAGCCGCCGGAGACCGTGAGATACTTGCGGAACGTCTGGGCATCTCTCCTCAGCAGATGGAATACATTACCGATACCGGTGTAGGCGAAGGTCTTATTTACTATATCGACAAACATCAGCACGGAACGATTATTCCGTTTAAAGATGAATATCCTAAAGACAGCAAGCTATACAAGCTTATGTCAACAAGTAATGACTATGATTAATTCAGGGGTTTTTAAATTCGCCATTGGCGAATTTTCAAAGGAAGTGATATCTTGGCAATAAATAAGAAAGCGTTAAACAAAAGATATGCTAAAAATGTCTATAAAAAGCGTAAAAAAGTCAAGTCAGTAAAATCAAATTATAATTCAGTCCCAACGGCTGTTTCAAAATATACTGCATATTCAAATAGCGGCAGCAAAAAAAGTGCCAATGAAGATGTTTCACAATCCGCTATGTTTTCATCTGCCAAAGCAGTAAACTTTGCAGCCCACAACGTTAGTCAGCTGCCGAAGTCTGAAACAACTTGCTTTTTTAATTCTTATAAAACAAGTCATACCTCCGGTCTTTCTCAAGCAGAAAATATTTCAAATAAAAGTAATTTTCTGAATGTTTCATCTTCAGGTAAAAATGAAAAAGACAAAAATTATAAAAAACGAACATATGAGAGAAACCGCCGGAGATTATATAAATCTAAACGAAAACGTCTCAGTACCGTCAAGGCATATAAAAGCGCCGCTTCAAAAGCCAAAGCATTAAAAAAAGTCATTGCAGGTATTGTAAAAGTTCTTTCAAGCGGAAAAGTTTTATTGGTAATGGGATTATCTGCACTCACAGTCGTATTAATAGCAGTCCCGATTATATTATTTTTAATGATATTTACATCAAGCAGCGGAAATTTTGTGCAGGATTATTTAATAGATGTTATCGCCGTCTATCCTGCTGATGAAAACGACATTACACGTGTAAATCTGCACTGGCAGTCACTGATCGTATCTCTGAAAGAACAGCATAAAAAGGTACCTGAAACAGTCACAGGACATTATGATAAGAAGCATTCCGAAATTGCAGATATTATGGAGGATAACAACAGAGTACTTTCATTCATATCCGCTTATTATATGGGAAAAAGATGGACTTTCAACGAAGAAGTTCAGAATCTCGTCACGCAGATTTTTACAGAAATGTACGTTATAGAATACAATTTTGATTCTGAAACAAAAAAGCAGACTAAAACCGTTCAAATACCGGAAAATGAATTGCCCTCTCCTCTCCCGGACAATTACACTGTTTTGAGTACATACAACGGTATATGCAACGTATATATAACAGAAAATGTAACTACCGTTACGTTAAATTACAATATTACTGAAAAAGTATCATGGGACGAGATTCTGAACAAATATCTTGACCAGAATCAGCGTGAAAAATATAAAAATTATTACGATCGCAAGGGCGGTGCTATTAGAGCGTTTTCTTCTCCCTTTGCATTTGACTGGTCAAATACAATTACATCTCCGTTTGGCTACAGAACATGGGACGACGGCAGTACGGAATTTCACAAGGGTCTTGATTTCGGAGTTCCCAACGGTACGGAAATACTGGCTGTAGCTGACGGAGTTGTTGAAGTCGGTACAGGCTGCAATCACAACTACCCCAAAGACGGCAGCTGCGGCTGCAACGGAGGCTTCGGAAATTATGTGGAAATACAATGCGAAAACGGTACTCTGATTCTTTACGGTCATATGTCTCAGGTTGCCGTACAGAACGGTCAGACTGTAAAAAACGGTCAGGTTATAGGATACTCAGGCTGTACCGGTTGGTCTACAGGATTTCACTGTCATTTGCAAATGGTCAAGGACGGAGAGTACATAGATCCTTTGGTATTTATCCGTCCGTATACAGGCGCTACGGCTGAAAAGGAGGAAAATAATTAATGAATTCTACTGAAAAAAGAATAGATAAATTAAAACAGGAAAAGAAAAAGGTAGACGAAAATATTTCAAAGCTAAAAAAGAAATCTGCCGATATTTCAGGACAAATTGAATCTCTGGAAAATGAAAAAATCGTTACTGCGTTCAGGTCTTCGGGATTTAGCATTGAAGACGTAATTACTACTATTTCTATGATGAAATCAGATGATAGCAAGGAACAAAATGTTGTTCCTATCAAGGAGGAAGTAAAAGCACAATGAAAATCAAATATTTTATATTATCCGGAATAATTTCTTCTGCAATACTTTCTATGACTGCATTTGCAGAACCGGAAAAAACCGAAAAAGAAACAGAACCGACAATAACAGTTACTGAGGTCAGTAAAACCGTACAGGAAACCACTTCAATTACAGAATCAACAACTGCCGCCGTTACGACGTCAACCACAGAAAAAACTACTACTCCCAGTTTTTACGATGAAATACTCGCTTATGTAGGCGAAGAAAATGCTCCGGTACTTAATGAAAATCTTGACAATAATGCTATGACAATTGACAGCAGTACTATTGATTACAGTAATAAATCAATGTATACCATTACTACACGTTCCGGAGACGTTTTCTATTTAATCATAAACTCAGACGGTTCTGTGTATTTTCTCAATCCTGTTGATACTGCTGATCTGACTGCTATGCTTTCAGATTCCAATGATAACAAATTGAATGAAAATGCTCTTGAAAACATAGAGCAGTTTGAATCTGCAACTGAAAATGAAAAAACTGTTTCAAGTACTGAAACTGAAACAATTAAAAATGAAAAGAAACCCAGCATGGCAAAAAATATATTATGGATTATTGCCGCTATTATAATCAGTCTTATAGTAGGTGCAGTTTTCACGTTTATTAAGAAAAAACGCCAAACAAACAAATTTGATAATGATTATTTTGATGATGACGATTCAGACGCTGATTACAGTGATAACGATTCCATAGTTGAATACGAAGAAGCTGCTGAGGAATCTGATATTACCAAAAGTACATCGGAAATTCAAAGTAACAGCGATGATTTAGAAGAATATCTTGACGATTAAAAAATTCGCCATTGGCGAAAAAGGAGTTTATATATGAAATTAATATCAGAAAACAAAATTGATGCTTTGGGAAGAGTGACACTCCCTGCACAAATTCGGCATAAATTAGGTATGGATAAAGGTGACAGCGTAGATATATTTGAAGATAACGGCAAAATTATAATTAAAAAACATAATAAATCCTGTATTTTCTGCGGACATTCTAAAAACTTAACAGAATACAATCAAAAATTTATTTGCAATAAATGTTTGGATAATTTGAAAAAATAAAGGCTCCGGCTTCTGCCGGAACCCTAATTCGCCATTGGCGAATGGAAAGGACTGTTAATGAAATTAGTCATAGCTGAGAAACCCAGCGTCGGGGCGAATATCGCTTCCGTACTGGGTGCAAATATAAAAAAGCAAGGTTATCTTGTGGGAAACGGTTATATAGTTTCATGGTGCGTAGGTCATTTGATAGAACTTGCCGAACCGGAAGCCTATGGAGAAGATTATAAAATCAAACCGTGGATCACGGACTGCCTTCCCATCATTCCTGAAAAATGGAAATTTGGTGTTATCAAAGAAACAAGCTCTCAGTACAAAAACCTGAAATCTCTTATGAATGATCCATGTGTTGATGAAATTATATGTGCCACCGATGCAGGACGTGAAGGAGAATGTATTTTCAGATATGTGTACAAGCTCTGTCGATGCTCAAAACCTGTCAAGAGACTTTGGATTTCTTCAGTTGAAAAAAATGATATTATAAACGGTTTTAAGAATTTGAAAGACGACAGCGATTATGACCGTCTTTTTCAATCAGGATACGCAAGAAGCAAAGCCGATTGGCTTGTCGGCATGAACGGTACTCGCCTGTTTTCAGCAATGTACAATAATTTTCTTTCTGTAGGACGTGTACAGACTCCTACATTAAAAATCATTGTGGATCGTGAAAATAAAATTAACAATTTTAAATCAGAAAAATATTATACCGTACTTCTGAATTGCGGAGAATTTACAGCTGAATCTGCAAGAATTCCTGATTTACCGACGGCTAAAAAAATCCTGCAAAATGTTAATGTAGGTACGGCATTTATTAAGTCAATCAAAAAGGAATCTAAAAAGGTTAGTCCTCCGAAGCTTTTTAATATTGCGGATTTACAGAAAACTGCTAACCGTCTGTTTGGTTATACCGCTAAGCAAACTCTTGACTATGCACAGTCCCTTTATGAAAAAAAGCTTATTACATATCCAAGAACCGACAGTAATTATGTCAATTCAAGCATGAAAGACAAAATCATTCAGCTGACCGCTGCTGCATCTGAAATTATGTCCGCTGAAATTTCATTTACGCCTGATGCAGATAGAGTAATAAATGATGAAAAGGTTACAGATCATCATGCTTTACTTCCTACATTATCAGCAACTGATGCAGAATCTGAAACTGTCCCTGATTCTGAAATGAAAATACTGCGGCTTATCTGTTCTCAGCTGATCTATGCAGTTTCTCCAGAACATATTTATGAATCTACAGCTATAACGGTAAGCTGTGCCGACACTGATTTTACCGCACTGGGAAAGAAGATTTCTCAAATGGGTTGGAAAGAATTTCAGTTAAAATTTTTTTCATTACTCACCGGCAAAGAAATGTCTGTTAAGGAAACTATATTTACAGATAACATTGTCGAAGGACTTGTAATTGAAAATCATACTGAAAAAATCGCAGATCATCAGACAACTCCGCCAAAACGCTATACGGATTCCTCTTTGATATCTGCTATGGAACGTGCCGGAAATGAGGACTATGAAGATGAAAACGTCGAAAAGAAAGGAATCGGTACTCAGGCAACGCAGGCAGGTATTATTGAAACCATAATAAAGCGTGGCTATGTGGAACGTTCCGGTAAAAATCTTTTTCCGACGCAAAAAGGCATAAGTCTGATCGAAGCAGTACCAGAAGAAATAAAGTCTCCGAAAACTACTGCTATTTGGGAAAGTAAACTTCAGCTTATTGAAAAAGGTGAATACTCCCCTGACGATTTTATGAATGAAATAAATGAATTTGTTAAAAGTCTTGTTGATACTTACAGTAAAGAGGATAACATAAATAAAGATCTGTCATTCAGAGCTGAACGAAAGGTAATTGGTAGATGTCCAAAGTGCGGTAAAAATGTTGTAGAATATCCTAAATCTTATGGTTGTGAAAGTGGTAAGGACGGGTGCGGATTTGTTATATGGAAAAAAATCTCAGGAAAAACCATTCCGGAAGGTGCTGCACGTTCTCTTCTGGATTACGGAAAGTCCGCAAAGCTTAAAGGCTTTAAGAAAAAAGACGGAAGCGGTACATTTAGTGCATATCTTGTGTTGGATAAAGAATTTAAAGTAGCTTTTAAGTTTAAATAAAAAATTCGCCATTGGCGAATTGAAAGGAAATATTATGGATGAACAGTATTGTGAGAAATATTGCGTATGCTGCGGAGAAAAATTCTGCGGACTTAATAATGATGAACCGGTTAATAAGATATGCAAAAAATGTTTATATAAGTTAATATCTGGTATTAAGCCAAAAATAACATGTAAACGTCATATTGCAGAACTTATGTTATTTATATTAATTAACATATTAATGCTTAAATTCTTTTCATCAGAATTAAAAAAATTTTCATTTCAAAATATCTTAGATGGAAATAACCTTTTAACCTTAACTACGTCATTACTTCTTATTTCAGGAACAATGATTATAATTTTTATTGCTATAACAAATAAGAAAAAATAATTTATATTTTATTTATTTTCCTATTAATTATACTAGCCACTATACATATAACAGCATAAATTATAATTACTTTTATTAAAGGTCTTGATATAATGTCAAAATTTTCTTCAGGAGACTTTTCATAGTTAATTAAAATGTAAGTAAATAATTTGAAAGCTGAAAGAAAAAATGTCAGTGATAAAAATCTATCTGAAATTATTTTCCAATATAAATCAAAATTTAATATAAGTTTACCTGTTAAAAAAGCATTTAGTATCCAAAAAATAGTTATTATATTAGCAATAAATGAATCAACAAATTTGAGCATTTCATTTGAATTAAATACTTTAGATATGATGCTTTCAACAATATAGTCATTATTAGGAGATTTATATAAATTAAAGTAAAATATAATAATCATTATATATAAAATTGGTATCGGTAAATTATACTTTTGAAATAATCCCTTTATTACATTAATCATAATAATCATCTCACAAACTTTATTTAGGTATATTTTACCATATTAGATTAATTTTGTAAAGGTGGAATAAATTAATGAATAAATTAAATGAAATCTGTAAGTTTTGCGGAAAAAATGAAAATATAACGGCATTTAACAATACCCTTGCATGTAAAGAGTGCATTGAAAAAATAGAAAAAAAGTTAGTAAAACGTTATAAAAGCGAAAGATTATTATTTTGCACTGGTTTAGCTATCTGGTTTGCCTATGTAGAAGCTTTAATTTTTTTGATTTTTAAACGTATGTAAAAATTAGCCATTGGCGAATTGGGAAGGAATGATAAGATTGAAAATTATAAAAAAAATATTTATACATATTA
>ENA-ORPD01002527-ORPD01002527.1-human-gut-metagenome-genome-assembly--contig:-NODE-2527-length-10934-cov-3.071606_pt1 | contig 10934 bp, 6 predicted proteins | sample MGYA00242143_ERZ509076 | MGnify/ENA primary metagenome ERZ509076 (study PRJEB26280, sample SAMEA2338706) | human gut metagenome | biome: human gut; feature: human-associated habitat; material: faeces... | reverse complement strand
AGAGTGCCGTGCCTGCTATGTTGACAGGTTTAGCCATCATTACGGCAAGCAGCCCCTGCGGAGGAAGGAATACGGCACCATCCATGCGGTGGGCATCATTGAGGGCAAGGTATACACGTGAAGTGGCTTCCTGCAACGCCTCGAAATAGAGAAAGGCATCTGTGGTGGCGTATAGCGAGAACACTGCTTCCCGTCCTTGAAAGACGCGGGTTTCGAAATCATGCGGAATATACAGAATGCCTTGCACTTTGCCTTCTTTCATCCATTCGCGGGCTTCCCGGTAGTCCATTGCCTGTGCATAGACGGCTACTTGCGGCGTGGCGTCCAGCCAACGGATATATTGGCGGCTAAGGCTGCTGTGCGAGTTGTCGACAACTGCTACGGGAGCGTCGGTCACGATGTTGGGAGCATACATATAATTATAGAGCAGCCCATAAACAAAGATACCTCCCATCAGCACCAGCAGTACGGCATAACTGGTGCTGATGGCACGGAATTCACGTGTGATGATGAAGGAAATCTGCGATAGTTTACCGGATATTTTCATATTTACGACAGATTATGGCTCGTCTGAGGTGGGGGAGCATCGCCAATGCCAATAGCGGGAAGATACAAAGTATCACTGCCGAAGGCCATAGGTGGATGAATCCGCCACCATAGTAGAGCATGGTTTGTGTAATCTCGGTGTAATGGCGCACGGGGAACAGATAAGAGGCGTCTCGCACCAACGGATACATGTTGAGTACCGGGAAGGTGACGCCGGACAAGGTAGCCCCCAGCGATCCGACCATGGATACGATACTGATGATGATTGCCACGGCAGGAAACAGGGAGAAGATGAACAGAGCCAGTGCCTGGGTGGCGATAATGAAAAGTACCGTCATTCCATTGAGTAGCAACCAGCTCCCTTGAAAAGGTATGTGCAGGATGCCGAACATGACAAAGTTGCCCAGTATGCCGATCAGGCTGAAAATAAGTGTATAAGGCAGCAACTTGCCGATAACGGCTATCGTGATGTCACCCCCGGCCGCCTGTAACCATTCGCCGGCCGTACGGAACTTGATCTCGCTCCCCACCGCATATACCGTGATAAGCAGTACCAGCACCTGGAAGAGTACGAAAAAGAAGGGCTGGCTCAAGTAGACCGAGTAGTCCAGCGATGGATTGTAAATCGGGTGATTGTTGGCTTGTACGGGGAGCAGGAAGGTTTCTATCTGCTGTTCGTTTACGCCCAGTGCCACGGCCTTCATCACGATAGGTGAGAGGGCTACGGGAGCAAGCGAGCTTTCGAAGGCGGCCATCAGCTCGCCTCCCACCGAGAGCAGTGCATAGTGATAATAATAATTCAGCGTAGCGTCCTGTCCCGATATCATATCTTGCTCAAAGCGTGGAGGAATGGAAAGGTAACCATATATTTCTTTCTGCTGTACCGCTTTGCGTGCTTCGGCTTCGTCGACGAAGTGACGAACCACCCGGAAGGTGGGTACGGCAGACATCCGCCGGGTAATATCCCTCGAGGTGGCCGTATTGTCCTGGTCGACAATGCCGATGGGGATGTTCTCCATCTGTCCGTTGCCGAATATGGTAGCCATGAAGAAAAGCGTGAATAGCGGAAGCACCAGGCAGACGCCGAAGTAAAGGCGCCGTGAGGTCATCCGTCGCCACTCACGTTGTACGACACGGGTGATAGGGGATTGTTGCATAATGATTGGTTTTTGAGTTTGATTCACCACAGAGGACGCAGAGGGCACAGAGTTTTAATCTCTTGCTTCTAAGATATGAAAGAGAAAATATTCTCTGTGTCCTCTGCGTCCTCTGTGGTGAACCCAGACACTAATAACTAACCCCAACCAACCTATGGATAAAGAAAGAAACAGCCACAAGCATACGGAAGGAACAGCCTCTGCCTCCCTCCTCTCCATCCGGGGCCTTTCGGCCGCCTACGACGGACGCACTGTGCTCCACGATGTCAACCTGGAAGTCTACGAGCGTGACTTTCTCGGTATCATCGGTCCCAACGGCGGGGGTAAGACCACCCTCATCAAGTGCATCCTGGGACTGCTCCGCCCCACGGGAGGAGAGATCGTCAAGCATCACGAACCGCTCACGACGGGCTATCTGCCGCAGTACAGCTCGATCGACCGCTCCTTCCCCATCTCGGTTCTGGAAGTGATCCTGTCGGGACTGAGCTCCAAGAAATCGCTGACCGGCCGCTTCGACGACCCTCAACGTGAGAAAGCCCGCCAAGTCATCCTCCGCATGGGACTCGAGGGACTGGAACACCGTGCTATCGGGCAGCTGAGCGGCGGACAACTGCAACGCGCCCTGCTGGGACGCGCCATCATCAGCGACCCGCAACTGCTCATTCTCGACGAACCGAGCACCTATATCGACAAGCGCTTCGAAGCCCGCCTCTACCAGTTGCTGGCCGAAATCAACCGCGACTGCGCCATCATCCTTGTCAGCCACGACATCGGGACGGTGCTGCAACAGGTGAAGAACATCGCCTGTGTGAACGAAACACTGGACTATCATCCGGCCGCAAGCGTCAACACCGAATGGCTGGAACGGAATTTCAACTGCCCCATCGAGCTGTTAGGACACGGCACACTGCCTCACCGGGTGCTGGGCCCGCATTGCCATTGCCACGAGAGCGGCGAGGAGTGATGAACGCCGCCGCACCCTATACAAAAACTCCGCTCTGCACTACCTCACATAAAATCTGAAGTAATGCAGAACGGAGCCCTTACACAATCCTCCTTCCCCAGCCGAAGAACGGCGCCCTCCCTACATTTGGAAGAAAGCCTTCCTTGAACTGGGAAATCCTCTTTCCCCGAAATCAAGCTGTAGGATCATCTACGATACCACCATCTCCTCCTGAAGGAAGACCGATAACCAGATTACGGATCACCGTACGAGGCACTTTCAGTAGCTTATTACCGGTTGAAAACTGTGTAGTCAATCGCAGTTCATAGGTTCCGTCTTTCAAGTCGGCAGGAAGTAGCACCAATACTTCCGAGGGGTTGTTTATGGCAATCATATCCATCGGTAACTTCGTTTCTGTGCCTTTTTCGTCAATCAATACGATACCTACGGCAGAGTCTGTGCCTGTTACTTTAATATTCTTTCCTTGCAGGCGATAGTTACGTCCCGCAGTTGCACTACCGTCCGTAGCACGGGTGGCGGCGTCTTCACCGCCGATGAAGTAGGCCGAGTCACCTTTGGCTCCCAGAATTTTCACGCCGGTCCGTGCGATAGCTTCACGTAAATCCTTATCCTGATTGAAGGAAACATAGATAGAATTTTTCTCGGGATTCCATACTCCACCGTCTATTACCCCGCGAAACTGTGGTACGGCACGAAAAAGCCCCGTATTGACAGAGTATCCGTTCAGTACCAATTCCGATACTGTGCGCTGAAAAAGATCGACGGCATGCTTTAAAGTCTCTGCCCGCAAACCGGTATCTTCTTTCTTCATTTCATCCAGTACATCGGTTAGTGTCAGGTTTCCGGCGCTTTCCAATACCAGGATTTTGTCTTCTTTGTTGTCGGTGGTCACGGTATTGTCCGCAAGCCAGCCTTTGAGTTCGGTTTTCATGATCATTACGATTTTAATAATTTATAAATCTATTATTTTACACAGCGGACACTAAATCCGTCTCCTTTAGTACTTGAATTAACTTCCGCTTTATTATTCTCAAAATTAAGTGAATATGCAATACTACTACTATTGTTAGTACTGGTCCAATAACGTGCGTATCCACTTTCTGTAGCGGTAGTGCCACTTCCCCCACTCCAAGTTCGCGCACCTGCCAAGGGTAAAAATAAACCTTTGGAATTATTCATAAACCACATTCCCTTATTACCTCCGCTAGTTACAGCAGCTTTATCCGTACATCTGGATAGCGATAAGCATTCATTCCTTGATGGAGTACGCCAGCCCGTTCCGTAATCACTTTTAAGTCTTGTACATGGGTCTATATTATTTCCACTATAATCTTTATACCATGGATAATAATATCCGTATTCTGAATAAGTTCCCCACACATAATTAGCAGATCCTGTGCTTTTCAGATTCCCATCTGCCCAGGTCAGTTTGGCTAAATTTGTTTTATCAGTTGCAGAACAACCATTTGCAGTTAAATTGATACTTCCGGAAGGTACATTAATTCCGATGGCTTTCTTAAATTGTATTTTCATCGTATAGCTTTTTCCCTCTTTCAGTTGTACGCTCCCGGTGGAGGTGATTTCCGTATTGTTGGGCACGGTCCGTCCGCTTATTGTCAGCGTATTGAAATGCACTGTAATGGTCCTGGCCCCTGCAAACGGAACCATGCGTATGGTTGTACTCAGGGTCGTGTTCGGACTGAATGCCGCGGTATTATTCGTGTTGGCAGCTACCACATTGGTCGAAGGACCGATCTTCCACGATGTGGAATTTCCCCCTTGCTTTACGTATACACCCGTGCAATTGCTGATCGTATTGCTTGGAAACCCGGTAGGACTGATGGTAATCGTCAATTTACATAGCTTCTGGCCGAAGCTCACCGGAAGAAGATTGTGGCTGAGGCTGTTTACATTCGTTATATCTCCGGAATCGAAGGTCATGAAGTCCTTGCTCATGTTAGGGATAGAAACTGTGCTGCTGTTGTAGGCATACGTGGAAGGCATAGTTCCCAAGTCGGCAGCGGCAGTGGTATTAAAGGAGTAGCCCACCACGCGTATCGTTCCCGAGCGTGTCAGCAATTTCCCTTGTTTGAGTACAGGAGTGCCCGTACCATTTGAGGTGTAATCGGCCGCCGACTGGAAGACATAGTTATTTCCGGACTTCCAGAAAACAATTAGCCGGAAATAGACTCCTGAAGATACTGTTGCACGGGTATTTGCACGGGGTAGGGTATCTTCCGTCAGTTCCATCGAGGCTATCCGGGGACCTTCATAGTCCGGTTGCTCTCCCGTGCGTGTAGGGGAGAAAGCTTTTACCCCCACCCATTCGGCGATCAGGGGAGAGTGGTTACGGGTCGAAGCGTCATTAAAAGAGGAAGAATGATAGTCGTTGTCACCCGTCAGACTGATTTGGATGGGGATTAACTCGTCGGCAGTATCCCCGCTGTCAGCAGACAGGGGAGTCATTCTGTCATCTTCCGCACATCCTGCTATCGAAAGGCACAAACACAGCCATAAGGCTTTACCGAGACACTCTCGCGTAATAAAAGTTCTATTCATATACTAAGATATTAAAGTGAATAATCGTATCAAAGACACATTGCGGACCTATACATCCTCGTATAAGTCCGGAAAGGCTGTTTGATACCACTTTTATTATGCGTAAGTTTGTGTATTACAATCAGATATAACGGTCTTGGACACACAATGGTGTTTCAAAAAACGTACGTCTGATGAAACACCGTTTTTACTCTTCGCACTGGATGCAAGGGAAATAGATAAATAATTGATAATTAAAACAATGTGGAAATATTTGCACAGATAAAAAAAGCGTCTTATCTTTGTTGCATCAGACGTACGTCTTTTGAAACATCGTTCCCAAAAGTTAAATTTGCATCTTAATAAACCTTCTTGGTCCATAAAGGGTGATTCATAAATTGATCTCCACTTCTTCTCAAAAATTGCCCAATAATCTAATTACGTGCGCGTTGTATAAAAGTCTTTATTTAGTGGCTTTTATTATTCAAAATATTTAATCGATCCATAACTTATATACTTTTGAAGGTCTTGGTCATAAATAACAATTAATTATTTAACACAACGAACTGCCAGTCCAGATGCCAAATAATCAAGGCCTATTCCTGCCGAACCATTGGAAAAAACGAAGCGTTTAGAATCATTTTTATTATATGTCGAAGTCCAATACTGTCCTTCTGTGCCTCCACCACTAGTAGGATTACCGGTCGAACTGCCTCCACCCCAACCTATCCCTCCAGAAGCCAATAGGAAAATACCAATACTCTTATTCATAAACCACATGCCACCATTTGTTAACACCTTATCTGTACATCGGGATAATGAAATGTAGTCACTTTCAGATGGGGTACGCCATCCTGTACCATAATATGCAGTATTTAATTTAGAGCAAGGATCTGTATTATTAGTATTTGTATTTCCGGTATAAGTACTATAAAACGTATAATAATAACCTCTATCTGTTGCAGTAGTCCACACGTAATTCGTATTTCCGGTACTCTTTAAATTTCCTGTTGCCCATCTCAGCTTTGCCAAATTATTCTTATCACTTGCTGTACATCCGTTTTGTGTCAGGTTAATGTCACTTGCCGCCAATTGTACTCCCAATTCAAACTTCAGTGTAATGGTATAACTCTTTCCTGGTAGCAACTGTACATTCTGGCTCGAGGTGATATTCCGGTTATCCGCATTGAAGTAATTACTAAGTTTCAGCGTACCGATATGCACCGTGATCGCCCGTGAACCCGAAAAAGGAACTAACCGCACAGTGGCAGTAGAATTATCGCCAATATTGAATGTAGGTGTATTTCCGGTATTGGCACTTACATTATTTGTAGAGGGACCTATCGTCCAGGCGGACGCATTACCGCCCTGAGAAACATATACGCCCGTACAGTTGGTAAACGTGTTGCTTCCAAACTGTGACAAGGAGAGCTTAACCGTCAGCTTGCAGAGTTTTTGCGTGAAAATAACCGACAGGTTGTGGTTGATTGTACTCACATTCGCTATGTCCCCCGAGTCATAAACCATAAAGTCATTACTCATATTCGGGATAGTGACGGAAGTACCGTTATAGGCATAGGATGAAGGGATTGTTCCCATCGCTGTCGTACTATTGAACGAGTATCCGATCACACGGACAGTTCCCGCTCTGGTGAGTAACTTTCCTTGCCTGAGTGTGGGAGCGGAAGCCCCGTTCGTCGTAAAATCCGCTGCGGACTGGAACACGTAATTGCCACCCTCATTACGGAAAACGATCAACCGGAAATAAATGCCGTTGCCCAATGTAGCGGCACGGGTAGTGACTTGCGGCTCTTCGCAGAGTGTCATCCGGACCACTGAAGGACCCTCGTAAGGTACGGCAGCAGGTATGGCCCTGCTGGCGGGTGATTCCTTAACCGGTACCCATTCGTCTACAAGAGTTCTTCCCCCGGTTGTGGCGGGAGTATCAACATGACTTTCCATATAGCTGCCATCCTCAACCCGGCTGACCGTAATAGGGATCATATCCCCTCCGTCCGGTTCGGGGCTGTCGGGGTTCACAACATTGTCTCCACACGATGTTATCATTAAAAAAGCTGCGCACACACAGCATGTGCTTAACGCACGAAAGCCTACATACAGAAGTTTTGCCTTTGTATTCATAATTCAAATGTTTAAAAGTGAATAAAATAGATCGTACTCAGCATGGCCTTCCCATTAAGAATGGACAGGCCGGCTATAGCAGGCTGTGAATACAGCTTTTATTTTGCGGTAAGTTTGTGTAAGTTAGATAGATAGAACGGCTCTTGTGTTTCAAAAGACGTTCGTTTTTTGAAACACGGTCTTTGCTCTGTGCGCTGAATACAAAAAGAAGAGATAAATGACTGATAATTAAAACGATGTAAAAAGATTTGCACAGATGAAAAAAGCGACTTATCTTTGTTGCATCAGACGAACGTCTTTTGAAACGTTACCTTCCTTTTGATAAAAGACAACCCACTTATTACAAGAATCATTTTTTTCCAAATGCTTCATTATTAGCTTTATCCTTTCGTTACATCAGTGGGTAACCGGATTGATAGTCTGGCAGTATTTTTGCCGGATGTTACCATTCTTATATTATTTGTTTCCTGCGTTATATCGCTTCTGTACTATTCTGGCTAACCTTGCATCAACAATCACACATCGTATAACTACTATAAATTTAAAATCAAAATGAACAGAGAGAACAAACCTTTATTCCTATATACCTTTATCACCGTCTTTGGTGGATTGATTGTGGGATTAAATATGGCAGGTATTTCCGGAGCCGTTCCTTTTTTACAGGAACAATTCATGTTGGATGATATGGCTTTGGGATTGGTGGTAAGTATTCTGACCGTAGGTTGCCTTTGCGGTGCTTTGCTGGGAGGAGGTTTCAGTGACCGTTATGGCAGGCAGAAAGTAATGTTCTCGTCAGCTATCTTTTTTATTGTTTCTTCTTTAGGTTGCGCATTGTCTGTCAATCTGGTTTCACTGCTGGTTTTTCGCCTGATATGTGGGCTGGGGATCGGCGTGATTTCTGCCGTAGCACCTATCTATATATCCGAGATTTCTCCTGCCCGGTTGAGGGGAACACTGGTCTCTTACAATCAACTGGCCATTGTGATAGGAATTCTGATTGCTTATATTGTAGATTATATATTGCTGGACTACGAGCGGAACTGGCGCCTGATGCTGGGATTCCCGTTCTTCTTTAGTGTAGCCTACCTGCTACTGTTGGTTATATTGCCCGAGAGTCCGCGATGGCTTTCGGCCCGCGGAAAAGCAGGCAGAGCCAGACAGGTGGCCAGTAAACTGAACCTGGAAGCCGGTGAGATGACCGTGTCCGACACAAACACACAAGAAGGTAGAGATAGGATAAAGGTAACAGAATTGTTTAAGGGTAACTTGGCTAAAGTGGTTTTCATAGGTTCTATACTGGCCGCCTTACAGCAAATTACGGGTATTAACGTCATTATTAATTACGCTCCTTCTATTTTTGAGATGACAGGTGTTGCCGGGGATATTGCCCTTGTGCAATCCATCCTGGTGGGCGTGGTGAATCTGTTGTTTACCCTGATTGCTGTATGGCTGGTCGATAAAGTGGGACGCAAAATCCTGCTTCTCGCCGGAAGCTTGGGAATGAGTCTTTCGTTGCTTTATTTGGTCTATACCTTTGTTGTACCTGCTGCCAATGGTATCGGCGCATTGATAGCCGTGCTGTGTTACATCGGGTTCTTTGCAGCTTCGCTGGCACCGCTGATGTGGGTGGTAACTTCCGAAATCTATCCTTCCCGTATCCGTGGAACGGCCATGTCACTCTCTACCGGAGTAAGTTGGTTATGTACGTTCCTTACCGTTCAGTTTTTTCCTTGGATACTGAATAACCTGGGCGGATCGGTCGCATTCGGAATCTTTGCTGTTTTCAGCATTGCTGCATTCGCATTCATTTTATTTTGTGTGCCCGAGACTAAAGGAAAGTCGCTGGAGGCAATAGAAAAAGAATTGGGAGTGGATAAAGAAGCTGAAAAGACCGCAAAAGAAGAACATGCTTTCTCGAAAATATAATAAACACAAAATTAGATATAAGTATGAAACAAAGTAAAAGAAATGTATGGTTGTCCGTTTGCGCAGGACTCTTGTTTTGTTCGTGGGGATGCGGCTCTCAAGTGTCGGATAAGCCGGTAACACTGGAAACGCTGTTGGACGAAATGGTATCGGTGGAGGAGCAGGCGCTATATCCGGTTCCCTCTTATACTTGTCGTCAGGAAAGTAGTTATGACCGTGCATCGGTATCACCCGATTCTGCCGGTTGGTTTGCCAACAGCGATGGGTTTGGAATCAAGCGGGTAGATACGATAGCAGGCCGTATCGAGAAAGTAATGTTCGACGAAGTCGGACCGGGGGCTATCACCCGCATCTGGATTACTACTATTGACAAACGCGGTACATGGAGGTTTTATTTCGATGGTTCCGACCAGCCGGGCTGGATTATTCCCGCCTATGACCTGATGCGGATCAATGTGCCCGGATTGGGAAGAGGAATGTTGCAGGCACACACCAGCTATACGCCCGAAGGTAAGGGAGGAAATACCCTGTTCCTGCCTATCCCGTATGCCCGTGGATGTAAAGTGACGTTCGAAGACGAACCGGGAGTGAATCCTACTCCAAAATATTACCACATCAACTTCCGTAAATATCCGGAGGGTACACAGGTGGAGACTTTCTCTAAAGAAGTGGTAGAGAGAGCAGCACAGAAAATAGCTGAAGTAGACGATCGTCTTCTCCATCCGATGGCCGGACGTAAAGGTGAAATGATCCGGGAGAATAAGAACCTTCTTTCTTCCGATTCACTGACCATTCCGCTGCCGACAGGTGAAAATGCGGTGTATGAAGTGAAGTTCAATATCCGTGTTGATAATCCGGAGCAATATGCGCAATTGATGCGGGAATTGGTGTTCAGTGCCACATTCGACGGGAAACAGACCGTATGGGTGCCCTTGAGTGATTTCTCCGGAGGTGGCATGGGTGCTCCCAAAGTGGATAGTTGGTATCTGACGTCCGACGGGAAAGGGAACATCTCCAGTCGCTGGTTGATGCCTTACCGCAAATCGGGAGTCTTGAAAGTACTGAACCTTTCTTCCCAGCCGGTTGATACTGAACTGGAGGTAAACGTGGCCCCGTTGAAGTGGAATAAAGACCGGTCATTGTATTTCTATGCTTCATGGAGGCAGGAGAACGGTATCTACATCCATGATAAACCCGAAGAGGCCGATCAGTGTGTAGAATGGAACTTCGCTACACTAAAAGGAAAGGGCGTCTATAAAGGTGATTTACTTTCACTGTACAATCATGCTCCGTTGTGGTATGGCGAAGGTGACGAGAAGATTTGGGTAGACGATGATACTTTCCCTTCACATTTCGGCACAGGTACGGAAGACTACTATAATAGCTCTTGGGCACCGGTAGTGCCTTTCTATACTCCATTCGGAGGAGCTCCGAGAGCCGATTTGGAAAGCTCTCACGGTTATAATGCTTTCTATCGCACCCGCCATCTGGATGGCATCCCTTTCAATAAGAGCTTTAAGTTCGATATTGAAATGCTGGGATGGAAACGGGGTGAGGTTGATTATGCCACTACCATTTACTGGTATGGTGATCCGGAGGCACAGGTATTTGGAACTTCAGATATTGAAGAAGCCCGCCGGCAGCTGCTGCCTGCTGTCGAA
>ENA-ORPD01002525-ORPD01002525.1-human-gut-metagenome-genome-assembly--contig:-NODE-2525-length-10936-cov-2.256226_pt1 | contig 10936 bp, 20 predicted proteins | sample MGYA00242143_ERZ509076 | MGnify/ENA primary metagenome ERZ509076 (study PRJEB26280, sample SAMEA2338706) | human gut metagenome | biome: human gut; feature: human-associated habitat; material: faeces... | reverse complement strand
GGCGGGCGCTCACCTCGCAGTCCACGCCGCTCCTGCGGGCGCCATGGGCGGTCAAGGGCTTTACATCCGCCTTGCTTCCGTCGCTCACCTTGCCAAACAGCAGCCACAAAAACGCGTCATACACGCTGGTCTTGCCCGTTCCGTTGCGCCCGGAGATCACGGCGCTGTGACCGCCGAAGGAGAGGACGAGGTCTTTGATGCCCTTGAAACCGATAATATGAAGCTCGTCGATTTGAATGTGTTTCATGGGTGTTCCTCCGTTATTTTGAATCAAACGCCAGCCATGCGTGGTCGGGGTCCAGCTTATGAAGGCGCGGTCTGCGGCGCTTTGGTATGGCCCCGGACTTTTCATGGGGCTTCCGAGCGGTCGCAGGAACAGGCACGGCTGGCGCAACGCCTCCGCAATCGCATTTTTCGGCCGGATCAAGGTATGCGCCGCAAACCTCGCAGCGACGGTAAGCCATTGCCAATCCCCCTTTTCTGTGTTAAACTGTAAGAGAACATGAAGGCCGACAGCCGTTCTTGATGTTCATCGGGCTCGCGTTGCCGCGCGGGGCTTTTTTCTGTGGAATGATGTATTCCCTTCCGTCTCCATCCACAGCCACTGCCAGCTCCGGCACGCGGTGAATGCTGATGTACTTCGGATGACGGAAGTTCTTTCGCACATCCTCACGCACGCTTGCTGCACACAGGCCGATCGTCAGCCCGCTATATGCCTGCTTGTCCGCTTCGTCGTAGCACGCGTAGAAGTAGACTTTCAGCTCGCTTGTCATACCGTCCACCACCCAACGAACAGCACCGCCAACACTGCCCATATCAGGGCAGCCACCACCAGCATGACCCACTCATAGCTCCGCGGTATGACCCTCTCGGCCATGTTCCGGATGCGCCGCCTGTGCCGCCAGCGGTTCACCGCCGTGGGCGGCTGATACTCGATGAGGTACATCCTTATTCCTCCTTTTTTGATTTTCGGTAGGGGATCGGGCGATAGGGCTGCGAGTATCTCCGGCCAAGTTCAGCCAGCTGACGCTCATATTCCCGCTTCATTTGCAGACTGGTCGCGGTCGGCAGTGCCGGCAAACGCGTCAGCTCACCCCGAAGGAACGCCTCGGCTACCTCTCGGGTGATACGCAGGGTCCTGTATTGCCCGTTCAGCCGTTGCTCGCAGTTCAGGTGCGGCAGTTCCCGCATGATGGCTCTGGCGCTTTTGATGCCTACCTGCAGCAGCTGCGCAAACTCCTGCGGCGTCAATACGGCTGGCAAGGTCTTCTGCATGGTTTCACCTCCTTACGGGTTGGTCGGTTTCTTTTCCTGCTGGATGGTCCACAGCAGGTAGCCCAGCGCGGTGAGTGTGCTGTCGGGCAGTGTTTCGCATTCTCGCAGCAGATAAAGCAGTTCTTTGCGCTGGGTAAGGGTCTTGAGGTCCTGCAGGGTGGGGGTCATTGGGGTCACCTCCTGATGTTAGCACTATGTTAGCACCTTGTTTGTAGAAAGTCAACGACTAATTTGCTAACATATTGCTAAAGAGGTGATAACATGGCATCCATCAAGATTCAGACAGGGCTTCGTTTGAGCGAAGAACCCTATGAGAAGCTCAAGCAGATATCCCAACTGGAGGGGCGTTCCCTAAACAACCTGATCGAGTTTGTTTTGCAACGTTTCATTTCCGACTACGAAGCTGAAAACGGCGCTATTCGTTTGCCTGATGACCAGCCCTGACAGACAGTCCAAGGTCTACCATCGCCAGAATGAACGCATTGAGCGAGATGCCGGCTTTGTTTGAAAGTTCCAATAATTCGTCATATCGGTTTTGCGGAATGCGTAAGCCGGTTTGAATTGTCGGCTCTTTTTTTCTGTCACTTTTCACGTCCGCTCCCTCCTTTCCAGCTTTTCTGCGAGGTATAAACTATGAAGATGAATTTTTATCCCAAATTCCCGGAAATTGAAGCGATGCAAGTGCTTCGCGAGCTTGAACAGCAACCTGCAAAGGACACAGCCGAAAACACAGCGTCCATCGCAAAGGCGTTACAGGAAATGACCGCAAGCCTGGAATCAGAAAAGATCCAGCGTGCAAAGGCAGATGCGGTCAATCGTTTCCTCTCGATTGCTACGCTCGTTATTGCGCTGCTGACTTTATTAGCAACAATAGCTGTGCCGCTAATGTCATAAGGTTCACAATCAGAATGGCAAGGCTTATGCGGTGCATATGTTTCCTCCCTTCCAGCTTTTCTGCGAGGCATAAGCACGGTCTTTTGCCCGGCGCATAGTGCTTTGCTGGAAACAATGGTGTTTTCAGCACTGATTTCTTTCCACCCCAACCTCGTTTGCCCAGATCATAGTTGCTGGTGCTGCATGATTGACCCTGGCAATATCATCTAAGCGTTTCTCCCATGCTTCCTGTAGACCAATGGTACTTATGCACGTTGGGGCTGTAAGACATAGCGCCGCGATCAAGGTGCTGCACATTTCTTCGATCACGGTTTTGCTCTCCGGGTATTTCTGAGAGAAGCGTCTTTCAAGTGCTATAAGCATTGCCCATCGGTCTTCGTTCTCCGGAACATAATCCATAAAAGGTACCCGCACAGTTTCTTTCACCTACCCTTTGGCATGATGGTTTCTATACCTCGATTGCTGGACCTCTGCTTCCTGAATTTCCTCCAGCCATCTGGAGGCCGAGAAGCTGGGGCGTGTGCGACGAAAGCACGCGGAAGTTCATCATATCAACCGAATTTCCTTTTCTGCTTGCCCCTTGCGAATGCGCACGCTTAACGCTTCAATTCGATCACGACCAAGTGTCACATCTGCTGTGTACTCAATTCATCATTTGAAAGGATGATTTTCGCTATGAAAAAATTCAAACCCGCAACAAGGCGCGACATGGACAAGCTCATGAACCTGATTCTGATGAAGAAAACCGAGGACATTACGCTTAGTGCCGCCGAAGCTGCTGTCTTGGCCGGGAAACTTCTCGGCACCAGATCACATCAAACGCTCGTTGCGCTCAATGGCCTTGGATATATCGAAAACACATTCAACACCGAGACCGGACGCGGATTCATATCGTTGACCAGCAAGGGATGGACGTACTTTGAGGAGCGGCGGCAACAGAAGCGTGATTTGTGTATTAACGGGGTTTTGCTGCCCATCCTCGTTTCGTTTGCAACCACGTTGCTTACTAAAACTTGGTAGGGTACAGCCATCTTAGAATTTCAAACGCGGCTGATACAACCAGAACTATGGTCAACGCAGTTGCGATGATGGCCGCTGCATAGAGCCCGACTGCCTTAATCCCGTCAACCATCAGGCAAAAAACGCTTTTCATCTTGCCGATGCCGATTGGTTTTGGCAGCTTTTCAGTGTACTTTCGCAGTGTTTGGGCGAATTCATCGGGCGTTTGCTTGTTCACTCTCGTCCTCCTTTTCTCCCAGCAGCTCGTCGATGGTGCAGCCAAGGGCGCGGGCGAGTTTGGCGGCGGTAAGTAGCGAGGGACTTTTTGTCCCCGTTTCAACCTCAGAAAGAAAGGCCTGGGTAATGCCCACTTTTCTGGCCAGGTCTTTTTGGCTTATCCCTATTCGTTGCCTTACCTGTCTTACATCAAGCAATCATTTCACCTCCAAAAATGCCTTATAGCTATATTATATGCACATTTCTTATATAGTCAATAGCTAAATGGGAATTTCTTTTTCTTGTTTTTTTATAGCTGAAAGTTATAATACTAATAGAGAGGAAGTGAATATATGAATAGAATTCGTGAGCTTCGAGAGCAGAAAGGGTTGCAGCAAAAAGAACTGGCTGTTGATATCGGAATATCACAACCTACAGTTTCGGACTGGGAATCTGGTCGAAAAATCCCATCCGCTAAAAGTACAATGAAGCTCTCAAAATATTTTGGTGTAAGTGTAGAATATCTCATGGGAGAAGAGCCTGCTTCACATCCGGTCATCCGTGATGAGGATATCAAATTCGCCCTTTTCGGCGGCGATGCAGAAATTACCGACGCTCAATTCGAAGAAGTCAAGCGATTTGCCCAATTCGTGAAGATGCGCGAGGAGCGTGAGGAGCTTGGTCACAAACGATGATCTGTATGGCATCGCTGAAAGGCGCGGTCATGTTGTCGTATGCGAAAGCCTGACCGAAACGCCCTCCTTCAGTCTTCAAACGAATAAACGCTGCTACATTGCCATCGACCAACGCCTGAACGTGCAGCAGGAGCGTGAAGCCCTCGCCCATGAGCTGGGCCACTGCGAATACGGCGGCTTCTACAACCGCTATTCCAGATATGATATCCGCGCAAAGGCCGAGCGCCGCGCGGATAAATGGGCTTTTGCCAGACTGGTGCCCTATGGCCGGCTCATGCAGGCCGTCCGCCATGGCGTCACAGAGGTGTGGGATCTGGCAGAGCTTTTCGATGTGTCCTGCGAATTTATGCAAAGGGCCATAGCGTATTACAAAACCGCTATTCTTTAGTCGGGGGGTAAACTGCATGGCGAGAAAAAAACCATTCGTCGTTAAGGCAGCAACCGATATTTACAAGGCTGTAAAAAAAGATAAAGCGCGTCAAGCCCGGGAATCTGCAATAAAGGAAAGAGAGTTACAGCGTCTCCAAAAGGCCGCCGCACTGCGACGAGAAGCCGAAGCACACAAGCTTCGCATACAGCAGGCCTCATTGGAGGATCAATATGCCATTGTCCGTGCACGTTATCATGAGATCAGTACACGCTTGCCAGAGCTTGCAGACCCTGAAACCATCATCGCTTATTGTAACGAGGGTGTACGGTTGGTTCCCATGCTCTTTGACTATGAGACCAGAAAGAGCTTACTGGAGAAATCCCCGTGTGTTTATCCGGATGTGACCGACTTGTACCTGCGTCTATCCAAAGCCTATGAAACGATGGGGATGTATGACCGTGCAATTCTGGCCTGCCGCGATGCCATGGAAATGGGGATAACGTCTGCCGGCGAGCAGGGGAGTATGGCCGATCGTATCATGATCTTGACGAATGAGAAAAATGAGGTGAAGTATAATGGCTAAATGCGTTGAGTGCGGCCAAAAAGGGATGTTTTTGAAAGTCAATGCCAATGGACTTTGCCTCGATTGTCTTTCCAGCAAGCTCCATGAAGCCACTCAGCAGATTGCCTCTCTTGAAGCTCAAATAACGCCGGAGTTTAAGGACGCAAAAGCTGTTCTCGACACGCTTTCCCACGCAAAGGAGGAGCTTTCATCAATCGAAAAATCCATTGATGAAAAGAAAAAGGTCAAGGCAGAAATAGAGGCCGAAATCATCTCGTGCAAAGAGCAGCTTCTTTTTGTATCGGATGCCGTTGAAATGGAATCCTTTTCATTGTATGTTCCACGCTTTGACTTTTCAAAAAGCGACGATTATAAAGATAGGCTTGCCGAGCTGCGCAACGCCCAAAAGCAGATGCTCAGAGATCACATAGCTGTAATTTATGGCACGAACTGGACTGTCAATGGGAGTAAAGCTGAGGGCAAAAAGCTGCTTGCTGATATGGAAAAACTTTTTGTTCGTTCTTTTAACAATGAATGTGATGCCGCTGTCAGTGACGTGAAGTTTTCAAACATGGACCGCTGCAGAGAAAGAATCCTGAAAGCATTCGAAACCATCAATAAGCTCGGCCGTGTAAATGACATGTCATTGTCTTATCAGTACCGCCAATCCAAGCTCGACGAGCTCGCTCTGGCCTACGAATATCAGTGCAAAAAGCAGGAGGAAAAAGAACAGCTCCGCGCGCTCCGTGAGCAGCAGCGCGAAGAAGCGAGGGTCGCTAAAGAGATCGAGGCGGCTCGCAAGGAAGCCGAAAAGGAAAAGAAGCACTATCAGCAGGCGCTGGAAAAGCTCAAATTGCAGCTTGCCGCCTGCAAAAGCGATGAGGAGCGGGCTTCCCTTCTGGAAAAGCAGAACGATATGATCGACCATCTCGACGATATCACTGCAAAGCTGGAGGATATCGATTACCGTCAAAGCAATCAAAAAGCCGGATATGTTTATGTCATCTCCAACATCGGCTCGTTTGGCGAGGGCGTTTACAAAATCGGTATGACCCGCCGGCTGGACCCCATGGAGCGCGTCTATGAGCTTGGGGACGCTTCCGTTCCCTTTATGTTCGATGTTCATGCCATGATCTTCTCCGACGATGCGCCAAAGCTGGAAGCGGCACTCCACAGGGCTTTTGCGGACCGGCGCGTGAACATGGTCAAATAACCGCCGCGAATATTTCCGCGTCAGTCTGGAGGAAATAAAGTCTGTCGTGCTGGAAAACCATGATAAAACCGTGGAGTTTAAGGAAGTGCCTGATGCCCAGCAGTACCGTGAAACGCTTCTAATGCAGAGGAACGTCTAGCAAGTCCAAAAGGGAGGCCTTCCCATGCCCGACTACACCGCCCTGTCCCGGCGCACCGGCATTCCCGTCCCCGTGCTTCAGGCCATCGCCTCCGCCGGACAGCGCCACGCCCAGCGCGTGGTCCTCTACGGCTCCCGCGCGCGGGGGGATCATCATCCCGAAAGCGACATCGACATCGCCTTCTTTGGCAGCAACGAGGGCTTTTTCCGCTTTGAAACCTGCATGGAGCAGCTCCCCACCCTCTTGGAATACGACCTTGTCCACGTCACCGAAAAAACCTCCCCGGCTTTTGCCGAAAATATCAAAAAGGACGGTATCGTGCTGATGGATGCATCCGTAGTCAAAATTCAGCAGCTTCACAACGCGCTCTCCCGACTGGAAGAGGCCATAGCGGAGTACCGGCAAACGGGCAGCACGGTCGTGCGCGACGGTGCCATCCAGCGCTTCGAGTTCTGCGCAGAGCTGGCCTGGAAGGCCGCGCAGGATTACATGCAGGCACAGGGCTATCTGGATGTGCACAGCCCCAAGGCCGTCATGCGCAAAGCCTACGCCGAACACATCATCACCGACGAGGCCGGCTGGCTTGCTCTGCTGGATGCTCGCAATCAGACCTCCCACCTCTATGATGACGAGGTGGCCTCTGCCGTCTATCAGGCTATCGAGGGTACCTATCTGCCCCTGCTGCGCGCCCTGAGCGAGAAGCTGTCCGCCGCTGTCTGACCTCCGGCCGCTATCTTCTGTCCCCGGCAAAGCTGCTTTCCTGCCACTCAAGGAGGTTCCTGCCAATGCCCCGCCAAACCCTTAAGCAGCGTTCAGACGGACGGTACCGCGTCAAGTATAAGGGCCGTGAATTCTATGGAAACACACAGTCCGAGGCACTTGAAAAGCGCGAGGTATTCAAGCAGGAGCTGGCGCGGGGGCTGCGTGCGAACGCACTTGGGATCACCTTCCTCGACTATTCCAGTCAGTGGCTGCCCGCCTATAAGGCAAATTGTGCAGATAAGACGTACAATGATTATGTTCGTATCATCAATCATGCCTGCCAGCGGATCGGTGCGCTTCCCATCAAAGAGATCACAGCGACCGAAATTCGTCTGCTGTTCAACGAGATATCCGGCAAAAGCCAGTCCTATATCAATAAATACTGCATGACCATCAACAGCGTTTTTGCAGCTGCCCTGAACGATCATATCATTCTTTCCAATCCATGTCATAAGCTCAGGCGGCCCAAGGGCCACGAGGGGACCCACCGGGCCATTACCGAGGATGAGCGCAAACTGATCGTGGAGAGTGTGGGGGAGCATGATATGGCGCTTGCGGCCATGATCATGCTCTATGCCGGACTGCGCCGCGGCGAGGTCCTTGCCCTGGATCTGGACAGAGACGTTGATCTGGCCGAAGGCCGTATCTACGTCCGCCATGCCGTTTCTTTCGGTGATGAAAACCAGCCCCGCACCAGCAGCCCCAAAACGGAGAGCGGAATGCGTGCTATTCCGATTTTTTCGCAACTTCTGCCGGCACTCGAAAACGCCCATGGGCTTGTCCTACGCCGTGAAAACGGTCAGCCGATGAGCCGCAGCGCGTTCCTCAAAAAATGGTCATCCTATTTGTATTATCTGGAAACCAAAATGAACGGCTGCTCAAAACGATGGTATGGAAAAACCAGAGAGCACGTGGAGCTGATCGCTTCCGGCGGGCAGATGCCCCAGTACCGCCGCTGCACGATCCGTCCACATGATCTGCGCCATACGTTCTGCACCACCTGCCGCGACGCCGGGGTCGATATTCAGGACGTCATCAACTGGATGGGCCATGCAGATGAAAAAATGATCATGCGCATCTATGACCATTCCTCCGCTGCACGTGAATCCCGTTCAATCCGGAATATGGAACTATACCTCCATCAATCAGATGAAAGGGTCAAAATGGGGGTCAATAACGAATAATAGTTCTATAATCCTTATTGTATAATGGTTTTAATATAAGGAATTGTTGACTTTTAATCAAGGTGTCCGGAGTTCGAGCCTCCGATGGGTCACCAGAAAAGCCTTTGATTTTCAAGGGCTTTTTCTTTTTCAACGTAAAATAAAGCTGCCCCAAAGGGAAATATCTTTTCGTTTTAAGACTATTGAAGGGGTCAAAGCGGGGGTCAAAAAACAGAATGCATGCGCAGGGAATCCACCGCAAAATTCGCTGCGTATATATTCTGTAGATCCTAAAAAACCGGGCGTTGCACACCATCCGCCCTGATAATATCTGGTGATTATGTCCGTTCTTTCATTCGCTCCTGCGCCGATCGGAAGATGGCTTCATTCAGCTCAAAGCCTATTGCATCATATCCTTCCAGTTCAGCCGCCAGAAGGGTTGTCCCGCTGCCCATGAATGGGTCCAGGATGCAGCCTCCGGGCACACAGATCCGCACGATCTGGCGCATCAACTCCAGCGGTTTCTGCGTCTGATGCCGTCTCTCTTTGCCCGATACATTCGGGCAGGTGAATACCCCCGGCAGGCAGGGCACCGGCCTGTCAACGGGCAACGCTCCGTTTGAGCCCCACAGGATATTTTCCGTCTGCTGTCTGAATCGGCCTTTTTGGGGCCTGCAGTTTCCCTTATCCCATTGGACCATGCCTCGCCACGTCCATCCGGCCCACTGCATCACATCTGATGCCACGGGCGTTTGCCGCCAGTCCACGAACATGGCGATCACGCCGCCCGGCCTGGTACGCATGCGTGCCTCCAGCAGTACCTGCAGCATCAGGTTTGCCCAGCTCCGCTTGTCCATTGCGTCTCCTTCAAAGTCTGGATAGGGGCAGTTTTTGCTGCTGGTATACTTCGTTGATGTTTTGGCTGATATACCGTTTTGTGTGGCAGCTCCGGAAGCATAGGGCGGATCGGTTATAACAGCGTCAAACAAGGCATCCCGCGGCATTCCGCTTAGGATTGTCAAGGCATGCCCCTGCATCATTTGAATCATGATAAGCTCCTTTCATTACGTACCCCGCCCGGCATTTTGCCGGGCAGGGCGTTTCATGTTATTACATAGCGGTTTCGGGCGGCTTTTCTGGATCGCCGGTCCCATACACATCCTTTTCCCCTGCAGCGATCATGGCCATGTCCAGCTGCTTCCACGCGGCCTTGAGGGCGTCGATCACCTGCTGGCTGTCGGTGTAAAATCCCCGGTCGGCCATCTTTTGCAGCGCCAGTTCCCACTTTTCCTCCCCGCAGTACCGTCCCAGCAGCGCCTCCACGGCTTCCACCACGATCTTTGCCGCATCGGTCAGATCACGCTGTTCAAGCCACGGCTTCACATAGCGAACCCATACACGCCCGATCAGCGCCGACGCCGCCGTACCGATTACGCCGATCACGGCCACCACCAGCGCCGTCCAGTCAATGAGCTCGGTGCCCCCCGACATGACCGCAGCCTCCTGCGCCATGGCCAGCGCGGGCAGAAGCAACAACATCAAGATGATACCTACAAATCGTTTCATTTTCCAAAAACCTCCTTTAATTTTCCGGCGGTTTGTCTGGAAGCCGCAATATTTCTTCCTCGTAATGCTCTGACAAGTGATTCCGCCCCCGCGCCCGGTAGCTGGAATGCATTTTCAGCAGCATTTCCTTCTTGGCGCCGGGGCACCACCCCCGCGAGACATAGAAATCCTGCGCCTGACTGAGCCGCTCGTACTGTAAGTCACCGATGTCCTCCGACACCCCGCGCAGCGTTTCACTGATCCTGTCCAGCCTGGACGTCAGCTCGCTCCGAAACGCCGTCTGTTCCTCCCTCGCCTTCTCCCGCGCGCGAAACGGCTTGCACAGTAGCTCGCCGACCAGCGTCAGGATGTTCCCCGCTGTATTCAGCTTGTCCAATCTGTTCACCTCACCCGTTTGTTACAGCGTCCAGCACCGCATCCAGCGTCCTCTGGATGCCCTCCAGCCGGTCCAGCACTTCCACCTCAAACGTCTCGCCCGATGGCTCGTCCTGTCCGCTTTCCGGCACATCCTCCGCACCCTCAAACGCCAGAAACTTCGTCATCATATAGCCAACCTGCCCGGATGAAAGCCGTACCTGCGCCCAGCCCTGCGCGTCCTGCATCACCTCTACCGCTGTGCCCACAGGCACCTTGGCCAGGTAGGGCTTGTCCGTCGATGGGGTAGACCGCAGCTTCACCGGGTTGCCGTCCTGGCTGATGACCGTCGCGCGCCGTGTCTCCATGGATGTATCGCCTCCCTCCGGGCTATCTGTGCGCGCGGCATACGTCACCAGCGCGCACGGCCCGGCATACCGCCAGTCGCCCTGACGCGTATCCACCGTCACGCCGTCCACGCCGCCGCCTTTGGTGCAATGGGTGATGGCCAGCGGTTCCACGCCGGTGACTACGCCCACATGGTAATAGTCCATCACGTCGCCGGTGTATTCAGCTCCACCGGGCCGGTACTTGTCCGGCAGATCATACCCCGCATCCATCGGCCCCAGCGCCTTGAACACCAGCCAACCCGGCTCAAGGTCTGCTGCATCGACCTGCCGGAAAAGTCCGTCCACAGCAAACCGTGCCGCGTAGTTGCTGCCGTGCGT
>ENA-ORPD01002520-ORPD01002520.1-human-gut-metagenome-genome-assembly--contig:-NODE-2520-length-10943-cov-4.783248_pt1 | contig 10943 bp, 11 predicted proteins | sample MGYA00242143_ERZ509076 | MGnify/ENA primary metagenome ERZ509076 (study PRJEB26280, sample SAMEA2338706) | human gut metagenome | biome: human gut; feature: human-associated habitat; material: faeces... | reverse complement strand
GAATGAGCTCCGTATTTAAAATACTTGTTAGTTGCAAAGATCGTTTCTCCATCATCGTCTATGCCAGTTTCTACTTGGGTATTAAACCAATAATCCGTCACTGAAACGCTAAAACCGCCTATCGAATAACCAAGAGTTAAATCGAACTCTTTTGTGTCCGTCGATTCGAATCCTACCGATCCCCATGCTCCGAGTGAGAAACCTTTGTAAGAGATTTCCAGTGAGGGTTGAACGCTCACTCCGCCTAAATCCTGGCCGCGCCAGATGTAACCACTTACCAGATCTGCTCCAACGGAAGCTTCTACCTTATCTTGTGCCATCATTGTAGACGGGACAAGCCCTGACAGTAATAATGCTACTGTTATTACCCTCATTTTTTTGTTAATCGTCGTTTTCATCGTCTTTTTACCTTTAATAGTTAGAAAAATGTGGATGTACGGTCCATGTATATATAGTAGCGCGCGAAATACTATCAAGTAAATTGAAAAATCACTGGTTATGAATAGACTAGGAGAAGTTATTCAAAATTCTTATAGCCAGTTTTTTATTCTTCTCATCGCTTCGATACAGTCGTTGCGTTCGCCAAAGGCAGTCAGGCGGATATATCCTTCACCGCTTGGTCCGAAGCCTACACCGGGGGTACCGACCACATTGGCTTCATACAACATCTGTTCGAAGAATCGCCAGGAAGAGAGCCCGTTCGGGGTTTTCACCCATAAGTATGGAGCATTGACGCCTCCGTATACTTTCAATCCGGTAGCTTCCAGTCCTTCCTTCATGATCTTCGCATTGGTCATATAATAGTTAATCGTTTCTTTAATCTGTGCTTTGCCTTCTGCACTGTAAACGGCTTCTGCTGCCCGTTGGGTAATGTAAGAAGTACCGTTGAACTTGGTGCATTGGCGGCGGTTCCACATCCGGTTCAGAGGGATGCGTTCTCCCTCGAGTGTGGCTGCCGTCAGTTCTTTCGGCACAACGGTATATCCGCAGCGTATTCCGGTGAAACCTGCTGTTTTCGAGAAACTGCGAAACTCGATGGCACATTTCTTGGCTCCTTTGATTTCGTAGATGGAGTGGGGGATATCCGGTTCCCGAATGTAGGCCTCGTAAGCTGCGTCAAACAGGATCAGGGTATCATTAGCCAGTGCGTAATCTACCCATTTCTTCAGTTCAGCTTTTGTCAGCGTTGTACCGGTGGGATTATTGGGATAACAGAGGTAGACGATGTCAATGCGTTTCTCCGGAATGGCCGGGATGAAATGATTCTCGGCGGTACAAGGCATATAAGTGACGTTGCTCCATTTGCCACTTTCGGTATCCAGCACTCCGGCACGTCCGCACATCACGTTACTGTCTATATAGACCGGATAAATCGGGTCGGTCACTCCCACGCTGTTGTCGTGGCGGAGAATGTCGCCGATGTTTCCCGTGTCGCTCTTTGCTCCGTCGTTCACGAAGATTTCCGTAGGACCGAAGTGGATGCCTCGCGGAAGGTAATCGTGCTTGATGATGGCTTCTATCAGGAAGTCGTATCCCTGCTCGGGACCATATCCACGGAATGTCCGTGCGTCAGCCATCTCCTCCACTGCCTTGTGCATCGCTTCGATGCAGACCGGTGGCAGTGGCCGGGTAACGTCTCCGATACCCAGACGGATGACCTCTTGCTTGGGATGTGTTATCCTGAAAGTATTTACCTTCTTGGCTATGTCTGAAAACAGATAACTGCCCGGTAGCTTTAAAAAATGTTCGTTTACTAATGCCATAATCTTTTCTTGGTTGATAGTTGGTGATTAGTCAATTAATTCAATTTTGCCGTCGAATACTTTGGTGGCTTCTCCCGTCATCAGTACATGCCTGGTGGCGATGTCCCATCGGATGGTGAGTGAGCCTCCGTCCATGATGATGATGGATTCCCTTCCTGCGCGTCCGGTGAGGAAGGCTGCCACGGCGGTGGCACAAGCTCCGGTTCCGCAGGCTTGGGTAATGCCCGAGCCTCGTTCCCAGACACGCATCCTTATTTTTCCTTCTCCCAATATCTGGGCAAATTCCACATTGATGCGTCCGGGGAAGAGAGGGTGATTCTCCAGTTTGGGACCGATGACTGTAAGGTCGATGGCTTCAATATCATTGACAAAGATTACCAGATGTGGGTTTCCCATGGATACGGTGGTCCCTACATATCGTTCTCCGTCCACTTCGATGGGCTGTTCTTTCATCGGTTTGGCTCCTTTGCCGTCGTAGTCTGCCGGTTCGTCGGCAGGTATGCCCATGTCTACGGTTACAGAGTTGACCTTTCCGTCTGCCAAGTGCAGGTTTAGCATCCTTATACCTGACAGTGTATCGAGTGCGATTTCTGTTTTGGAGGTCAGTCCGTAGTCAAAAAGATATTTTCCGATGCAGCGGCTTGCATTGCCGCACATCCGGGCCTCCGAGCCGTCGGCATTGAATATCCGCATGCTGAAATCGGCTTTGTCCGAAGAACCGATAAGTACCAGACCGTCACTTCCAATTCCCGTATGCGGTGCACTCCATGCCCTCGCAAGCTCTTCCGGATGGCTGATAGGATATTGGGTCGTATCTACATAAATGTAGTCGTTTCCGGCACCGTGCATCTTGGTGAATTTTATAGCTCTTGTCATTTTGTCCTTTATTGGTTGGTTAGTATGTCCTTTTGTTCTATTTCGATGCAAATATACGACGTTTTGTTTTATAATTAACTGTAAAGCATATCTATTTTCTATTATTTTTTAGCGAAACTTTCATTCAATGAGAATATCTACTGTCAGGCTTTCAATTTAAAAGCATATGGCTTTGTTTTTATATAAATTGTAATCCATGTGAAAGTTTAGTTTGATTCAAAATAAGAAAAAAGATTTTTTATAAGACTAATTGCTATCTTTTTGAAAACAAAAAACCGCTCCATTGCGGACATAATGAAGCGGTTTGTTTGGTTTTTGTTTCTAAATGTATAAGGAGCGGCTATTTTTTCTTTAAAATTTCTTCCAGCACTACCGGTTCATTGGTTGTGATGAAATCTACTCCTTGGCTGATGAGCCATTCCATGTCTTTGGCTTCGTTTACGGTCCAGGCGTTTACTTTCATGCCGAGGTCGTGGCATTCCTTTATCCATTCAGGATGTTTTTGGAAAACACTGAAGTGATAGTCGGGACCGGCACAACCCCATGCTTTCAACTCCTTGGGGGTAAGGTCACCGCTCAGATAGTAGACGGGGGTACCTTTGGGTGCCAGACGGATAAATTCCTTGGTGGCATGTTGGGAGAAGGTAATATATTCCGTACGATTTTCCAGTCCCATGTCTCTAATCATTTTAATGATACCCTCTACGGCACGTGTCTCTTGTTCGGGAGTTTTATGGGCTTTCAGTTCGAGGATGAGACGGGTTTTCAGTCCCACGGCCTTCTCCAGATATTGTTGCAGGGTGGGGAGTTGTTCGCCGTTGTCCAGTTGCACGGCTGTGCATACCTTGGCTGTGGCATCTTGCATAGTCACGCCTTTAAAGGTGGCGTCATGATTGACAACCAGCTGATTGTCTGTAGTAAGCCAAACGTCGAACTCGGAGCCGTAGCAGTGGATAGAATCAGCCTTTACAAGTGCGGCAAGGGAGTTCTGGGCCGAGCCGTCCGTAGTCCAGAAACCACGGTGGGCAATGACTTCCTGGGCCTGGATAGTGCCGCACGCAGCAAAGAGCAGGGCAGAAGCAAAAAAAAGTTTTTTCAGATTCATAATGATTAGGGTGTTTTGTTTTGAACACAAAGATAAGTATTATATTTCTTTTATTAAATCTAACCCCTGAGTAATTTCAGTATGTACTTTCCGGGCATCACGATACGGGCTTTCAGTTGGGGTGAGCTGTTCAACTCATATAGGATTTTCCAGATTTTCCCTCCCAGTTTTCCAAAATCTGTCAGTCTCAAGATGGCATTCAAATCGTGGATGTCGGTTACTTTCTGCCTTGCCAGCTCTTCCATCAGGCCTTGGTAATTATGCGTCTGTCTGTTGAGCGTGTACTCCGGTGGAGTCAGAAGAATCTCCTCCTTCCTTCTTCCCGTCTCCCCTTGGGGAGATAGAGAGGGGTTTTCTTTATTCTCTTTATTTAGTTTATTTGCTAAAGCGCTGCTTGTCTTGGCATCCCTGATTCTCTGCTGGTTAACCAGTCCACCGCGACGTCCGGCCTCTTTTTTAGCTTCTTGTTGGGCGTCCCATGGCTCCATGCGGCGGCTTAGTCCGGGGGATGAGAAGCTTGTCTCGTTCACCTCGAACAGCGCATAGTCATAGATGATTCGCTTCAGTGTGGCGGTTGTCACCCTTGCTTTTTGTGCCAGTATGGGAATCACTTTCAGGCTGGCTTTATATTCGTTCTGCAATCTGAGGAATTCGAGCACTGTCCAGTAAATGCCATATCCTTTCATACCTTCTTCTTGTATCATAATCATTAATTTTAGGTTGCTGCCGGCATTGGCATCATGTAGTAAATAAGCCTCCATAGCTTTTGATATTGGTGTTTTTTTGTTAGTTTACTATCGGTCTCCATTCCATAAAGTTCTCAATCAGAAAAGTCCGCCAGCCTTGTTGTTCCGCGTCCCAATAGGCTACGTGAGCTTTAATGCTTGTCATGTCATGTTTCTTTTTGAAGTCGCTTTCGTAGGAAACAAGGGTTCCTCTTCCCATGTAGAAGCTACCGTCCTGCTTTCGGTAGGCTATCAATGCATATCCGTATTGCATGTATTCCAGTAGGGAATTTATGCGCTGTGCCATCCATTGTACAGACTCCATGCTCAATGTCGTGTTTTCCGTAATCCGTTTTTCCCATAGTTTTTTTGTTTTTTCTGTTTTGGATACAAATTGCTCCTCAAATTCAGTTTTCTCTTTTCCCATTTTTTATGTTTTTAGGGTTATTAAATGTATGATAATCAGCAATGAAAAAGAGCTACTCCTTTCAGTACGGATGGCTACGCCCTTGCCTTGTTGAGGCTACACCATCCGACGAGAAAGGTGTAGCCCTTCTGTCCGGTTGCTGACGGCGGCAAAATTACTGCCTTTCCAGGTACTGAACTATCAGTGATTTATCCTTACATCATATCCGTATGGGTCAATCAGTGTGGTGTCTTCCTGTTTTATGATGGCCCATACCTTCTCCAATTCGGTAATTATCGTACTGTAAGTCAAAGGCTTTTGCTCTCCTCTGGCTTTCTTTGTGAAGTTTTCGGATGCTACGAGCAGTTTGGCTATATCCGTTATTTTTCTAATTTTTGTGCCTTCAAAATAGCCTGATTTAAAGGCTCTTAAGTAACCTACATAAACATGGGTCTGGTCTCCGTAGTAAACCCGTTCTGCCAATAGCTTTTCATCCACTATGGAGCTGTGTTCTTTTACTTTTGTTGCTCTTAGTTTCTGTGTATCAGATTGATACGACATGCTTCTCTGTTCGTTACTGTTGAGATGCTTCTTTTTTGAGTTCTTTCATTTGTGTAATTCTTTGTTCGTTTAACTGTTTTTTATTCTGGTTAAAAAATGCGAAAGTATAAAAAGTGAGGGAGAAATAAGGGAATTTTGGAGGGAAATGTGAAGGGTGAGTTGTAAATGGTTGATATATAAGATGATATGCTGTTTAAAAAACGTACGTTTAATGAACGCAAAGATAGAGACGTTTTTTGTAATGGCAAAATGTTTGATAGAAAAATGTTCCTAATAATAAATAATGATAAGTATATTACATTGAATTTCAGCAGTATATGCAATATGTGTAATCAGTTAAAATCTTCTTATTTTTAGCTCTTTGAGTATGTCTTGTATAAGTTCGAAATAGGTGTTTTTTAAACGTACGATTAAAAAACGCTTTTTTGTTTCTAATACGTTCGTTTATAGTCTCTTACCAAAAGGTAATGAACAACCGCAGAGAATCTGTTGACAAGAAGGGCATAGTGCTTGTCAAACTTCCCATAAAATGCTCGCAAGTGATTGAACTACAGTTCTGTAATAGTAGTTCAAAGCCCCCAAGGAATACCTTTTTCTAAGTAAAATTAACAAGAATAGAAATGGATAAAGAGACCGAAGTTTGGTTTGCCATGCGTGCTACATACCGCAGGGAGCTTGAAGCTATGCATCTTCTCGAAAAGGCAAATCTTGGCTGTTTCATTCCCATGCAATATAAGATAAGTATCCGTAGGGGCAGGAAAGTCCGTGCTTTGGTTCCCGTCATCCGTAACCTGGTTTTTGTCCACGCACGTCCTTCCGAAGTGCAGCGATTTAAGTCTCAAATTACTTATTTGCAATATATTACTGATACCCGTAGCGGTCAGAAAATAGTCATTCCTGACCATGATATGCAGCGTTTCATAGCCGTTGCTGGTACCTACAATGACCATCTTCTCTATTTCCAGCCCGAAGAACTGAATCTCTCCAAAGGTACGAAAGTCCGTATCACCGGTGGCGACTTCGAGGGTCAAGAAGGTGTTTTTCTAAAGGTAAAAGGTGCCCGTGATTGTAGTGATTGCTATACAAGGTATCATCGCCGTTGCCATGGCGACCATCCATCCAGACCTCATCGAAGTAATCAAATAATCGTCGATAATCAATGATTAGTCATTGGTGATAGATAAATCATAACTCTGAAATCATAAATCAAAATAGCATGTCTCTTTTAGAAGAAGCACTCCTCCTTCAGCGTGCCGCGCACGATCTGATGTATTTGGGTATGGACGGCAGTCCTATCTATAGCGATGACTTGTCTCGTCGTAACAGCGAAGTCTATCGCTTGACCACAACTTTGTATAATTCTGGCACTTGGGGCACCACGGTGGAGGAGCAGGCAAATGTATGTCTTGCGCTCTTGAAGGGGTATAGTGCCTCGTTCATTGACCATGGTGAGAAACAGCAGCATGTGCAGGAGGTATTGAGGCGTTGCTGGGATACCCTTGATTCCCTTCCTTCCTCTTTGTTGAAACTCCGTTTGCTTACGGCTTGTTATGGAGAGGTTTTCGATGAGCCTTTGGCCGACGAGGGCCGTTCTATCATTGCTTCTTGGAGTGTTGCATCACTGACTGCCGAGCAGCAGGAAGCAGTTGATGAGTTTCAGAATGTGGTGGATAATCCTTATCCATGGGAGGAAATGGAATAAAAATGTATAAATAGAATTTCTCTTTGAAGAAAAAACGTATATTTGCATATAGCTTCTAAAAAAGAGAAATGAGATGGAACAGATGCGTAAACTGCCGATTGGTATACAGACTTTTGAAAAGCTGCGTGAAGAAAATTATCTTTATGTAGACAAAACAGCAATGGTCTATAAGATAGCATCCAATTCCACTCCCTATTTTTTGAGCCGTCCTCGCCGTTTCGGTAAGAGTTTGCTTATATCTACCTTCGAAGCTTACTTTCAAGGACATAAAGATTTGTTTCACGGACTTGCCATCGAAAAACTGGAAACCCAATGGGAGGAATATCCAGTATTACATATGGACTTAAATGCCCGTAAATATGAAATAGCCGGAGATTTGATAGCCATGCTTAATCAATATCTGGAAAAGTGGGAATTGAAATATGGTGCGGAAAAGCAGGAGCGTAGTCCCGAAGAGCGCTTTGCCTATGTGATAGAGCAGGCGTATGCCCAGACGGGTAAGCAAGTGGTAGTGTTGATTGATGAATACGATAAGCCTTTGCTTCAAGCTCTTTCGGATGAAAAGCTAACGGAAGAATATCGTCGGATATTGAAAGCCTTTTATGGGGTACTGAAAAGTGCCGACCGTTATCTCCGCTTTGTTTTTTTGACGGGTGTGACGAAGTTTGCGCAGATTAGCGTGTTCAGTGATTTAAATCAGTTGCAGGACATCAGTACATGGCCCGACTATTCTTCTTTATGTGGTATTACTAAGGAAGAACTGCTCACAACGTTTACTCCGGAGATAGAACGTTTGGGTGTTTCCAATGGAATGGACTTTGATACAACTTTGGAGCAGATGACCAAGCTGTATGACGGTTATCATTTTTACCCCCATTGTGAAGGGGTTTTTAATCCTTTCAGTGTGTTGAATGCATGCAAGTCGAAGATTTTGGATAATTTCTGGTTTCAGACCGGTACTCCTACCTATTTGGTAAATTTATTGAAAGAGAGTGATTATGATTTGCGCCTTCTGATTGAGGGAGTTGAAGTGACGGCTTCCGCCTTTTTTGAGTATCGTGCGGAAGTAAAGAATCCGCTTCCCATGATTTATCAGAGTGGTTATCTGACCATCAAAGACTACGATAGGGATGTTTTATTGTACACTTTGGGTTTTCCCAATGATGAGGTACGCTATGGTTTCTTGAATTTCTTGGTTCCTTATTATACAGGAGTGACTGATGATGAAACCGGTTTCCACATAGCCAAGTTTATGCGTGAACTCCGTTCCGGTGATGTGGATGCATTCATGGAACGCTTGAAAGTATTCTTTGCCGGTATGCCATACGATTTGAGCGATAATACGGAGCGTCACTATCAGGCTATCTTTTATGTGGTTTTCACTTTGATGGGACAATTTGTTGAAACGGAAATCCGTAGTGCCCGCGGTCGTGCCGATGCCGTGGTGAAGACGAAAGATACCATTTATGTTTTTGAGTTTAAACTGAACGGCAGTGCTGAGGAGGCTTTACGGCAGATTGACGAAAAAGGGTATCTGATTCCTTATAGGTTGGACGGGAGGCGTCTTGTCAAAGTGGGGGTGAATTTCAGCAAGGAAAGGCGTAATGTAGACAGGTATATTGTGGAAGATTTTGTTTTCTAAAATTGGAAATATGGTTACCATCAAAAATAAGGAATACGGTTCTAATATCAGCCTTGCTGCCATCTGCAATTCTCTTTGCAAGGCGGAACATCAGTTGCTTGAGGAGTTTGTCACGGTCGGTGCCAATGCATACGTGGTACGCAATACGCAAAACTCCCTATAAACTCTAGAAGTTCGGTCTTGTGCTGACATATGAGGATGATGTTAAAGGTGAATGGCACATGCTGATGCCTGACTCTGTACGAGATTCCCTTTCGGACCTCGTCCCTCAGTTTATGAATTATATAAATGCCGGCCAGCTGATACCTTCGGTAAAGGAAATCCGGATGCGGATGGCGTTGCATCGCTTTTTGGATAGGGAGAGTTGGTGCCGGATTCAAAAAATAACGTATTATTGCTTACCCATATGGACGGTAAGCACTCAATTGTTTATTTGCTTTACCGCCCCGTATGCTAGATTTTTGTGCCATAAAGATAAAACGAATGCTTATGGCAAGCAGCACGGATTTCAAGAATTTATGGAAACGCTATCAAAAGGAGGGAGTTTCCAAGTTCATCTCTCATGTCCGGGCAAAGTTCAAACTTGCTGCAGACATCGCCAAAGACGAAGAGGCGGCATGGTTTGTGGAACAAATTGGGCGGTTGTATCTGATAGAGGCTGAATGTTTGATGCGTCGGCTCACTCTCGGGGAGATAAGGAAAAGAAGAAATAAATCCGATGTCAGTGAGATATTGAAAGGCTTGAGGAAACAGGTATTGGAACTTCAGCAGGATAAACGCTGTCACTACGGTAAAATGATGGAGACAGCTTTGGCTTATATGTTGAACGGCTGGGATGACCTGCTTAAATATCACCACTGGGGCGACTACACGATAGACAACATGGTGGCGGAACGTGCGATACGTCCCTTTGCCGTATCGCGAAATAATTCTCTTCACTTCAGCAGTGAGGAGGGTGTCAATGTGGCAATGACTTTCTATACCATTATCGAAACGGCCAAGATGTACCTCTCGGATATCAAGGGATATCTTATACATGTATTCCGTGAACTATTGTCAGGAAACAAGAACTACGAAATGCTGATTCCATCAGGCATTTCGGTTTGAATTAAGTTAAATCGAAGTCAAATATAATAAGACCAATTCCCTTTCTCGCTGATTTTCAGTAGGGAAAAAGGTATTGAGTGCTTACTTTTAAACCTTTTCAGGTCTAAAATGACTGCTTACTTATTTTCAGAAGAGTCCAAAGTGATTGAGTGCTTACGATGATGTTAATTTGCAAAGTGAAAAATATATCTGACTATATATATAGGTATAAAACCTTAATTGAAAATTTTGGCTATCTAACTTTATTACAGATATGTAATTTATTGATACCACTTGTTACATATCCTTATTTAATTAATACTTTAGGAAAAAATTTATATGGTGTAATCATATATTCTCAGGCAATAGTTAGTTATTTAGCAATATTTGTAAACTGGGGATTTAATATCTCAGCTACGAAATATATTAGCATTAATAGAGAAGATTCAAAGAAGATAAACGAAATAGTTAGTGTGGTATATATTGTAAAAACCTTGCTTTTAATTATAGTATTTGGATTCTTATTTTTAATATTTCTTTTTCCTGAAATTCGAGAATATAAATTATTATATATTTTTTCAATGTGGCAATGTATTTATGAATGTTTATTTCCTATATGGTTTTTTCAAGGTATAGAAAAAATGAAATATATTGCAATTTTTTCTTTCATAGGACGTGTAGTGTTTATTCTATTGATATTTATATGGGTCACTACACCGCAAGATTATTTATTGGTTCCACTTATAAATGGCATTGGAGCTATTATTACATCTCTTATAGCCATATATATACTAATATATAAATTTAAAATTAAGTTTAGATGGCAGTCTTTAGCGACTATATTTTATCATACAAAAGATTCAACCAAACTTCTCTTAACGTCAATAACAGGTATAGTGAAAGATAGGACTAATACTATAGTTATTGGTAGCGTTTTGGGAATGGGAGAAGTTGCTTATTATGATTTTGTAGAAAAAATAGTAAATGTATTATCTACTATATTTTATACAATAAGTAATGTTGTATTTCCATATTATAATAAAAATGCTAATAAAATATTTGCCCGTAAACTTTTAA
>ENA-ORPD01002513-ORPD01002513.1-human-gut-metagenome-genome-assembly--contig:-NODE-2513-length-10976-cov-2.366175_pt1 | contig 10976 bp, 10 predicted proteins | sample MGYA00242143_ERZ509076 | MGnify/ENA primary metagenome ERZ509076 (study PRJEB26280, sample SAMEA2338706) | human gut metagenome | biome: human gut; feature: human-associated habitat; material: faeces... | reverse complement strand
GAGATATTACAACATCAAAAACAGTATTTACAACACATACACCAGTTCCAGCGGGAAATGATATTTTCCCAATTGATTTAGTAGAAAGATATTTCAAAGATTTTTGGCCAAAACTTGGATTAGATAGAGAACAATTTTTAAAATTAGGTATGAAACCATGTGAAGAATTAGAACCTGGATTTAATATGGGAATACTTGCACTTAAAATAGCTGGAAAGAAGAATGGTGTAAGTAAGTTACATGGAGCAGTATCTAGAGAATTATTTGGAGAAGTATGGCCTCATATAGCTGCTAATGAATCACCTATAACATATGTAACAAATGGAATTCATACTTGCTCATGGCTGGCTCCAAATTTAAAAGAATTATATAATAAATATTTAATCCCATATTGGCAAGATAATATTCATTTAGAATATACTTGGGAAAAAATAAAGAATATTCCAGATGAAAAACTATGGGAAGCTCATAATTATAGAAAAGAAAAATTATTTGATTTAATAAGAGAAAATACAACTAATAGATTAAGAAGAGCTGGTAGAAGTTATGAAGAAATAAAAGAAATTGTTTCAAAATTAAATCCTAATGCACTAACAATTGGATTTGCAAGAAGATTTGCAACATATAAAAGAGCAACATTAATATTTAAAGATTTAGAAAGAATCACACAAATATTAAATGATGAAAGTAGACCAGTTCAACTTGTTTTTGCTGGAAAAGCGCATCCTGCAGATAAAGAAGGACAAGATTTAATAAAATTAATTCATGAAATATCAATGATGCCACAATTTAAAGGAAAAATATTCTTACTAGAAAATTATAATATTGCTATGTCAAGATACCTAGTAAGTGGTGTTGATGTGTGGCTTAATAACCCAAGAAGACCAATGGAAGCATCTGGTACAAGTGGACAAAAAGCATCTGCAAATGGTGTTATAAACTTTAGTGTGTTAGATGGTTGGTGGGCAGAAGGATATAATCAAAAAAATGGTTGGACAATAGGAACAAATCAAGAGTATGGTTCTTATGAAGAACAGGATAGAGCTGATAGTGAAAGTATTTATTATACTTTAGAAAATAAAATAATACCAACATATTATAACAAAAATGAAAAAACAGGTATGTCAGATAAATGGATGGAATTAATGAAAAATTCTATTATATCAACAATTGGAAAATATAGTACAGCAAGAATGTTGGTTGATTACACAAATAATTTATATATGCCTCTTTGCAATTTAACAAACAAATATTATAAGAATTTGGAAGATGTTACACAATATAATGCATGGAAAGAAGAATTATATAAAAATTGGGATGATATAAAATTAACTCAATTAAATAATTTAGATAATATTTCAATAGATGCCGGAAATAACATAGAAGTTAAATGTGAAGCTTTATTGCCAAATGTTGATGTTAATAATGTAAGGGTAGAAGTATATTATGGTAAAATATCATCAAATGGTATTGTTGAAGATGTAAGCATAATACCAATGAAATTAGAAAAAAGTGATGAAGAAAATAGAAAATATTATTATACAGCGAAAATAGAATTAACAACAGGTGGAAATTATGGATATACATTTAGAATAATGCCACAACACGAAATGCTTTTAGATAGTGAAAATTTAGATTTAGTAAAATGGATTACTAAATAAAAAGTAAAAAAACTTGACTGAAAAATTCAGTCAAGTTTTTTAAATAGTTATTATTTTTTGTGTATAATCTAAATTGCTCCAAGAATCATTTTCAAACCCTAATGTATAAGTATTTGTTGCATTAATGTCTTTTTGAAGCATCAATTGTAAATTTTTATTAGTGTTTTTATCAGTAAATTTTTTTACAGAAGTAATTAAATTCAATCTTTTATTTTGAGAAAGTTGTGAAACAATATATTTTCCTTTTTCATTAAATCCAAGTATTCTTATGTAAGGCATAGACCTTTTTGAAATCTGAATATCTTTTTTTGTGATATTTAATAAAGCATATAAGAGAATTCTTTGTAGTCTTGTTTTGGTGTATCTCTTTGAATTTACTATATTAATAAGTTCGTAAATTGTATTACAAGAATCAGCTGCTTTTTTTATAGAATATTCTAGTCCTTCTGAAACATCTGGTAAATCTAAAAGTTCTTCAGTAGACATATTTCTAAGTTTATATAATACTATTTTATCAAAGTTAGATATATCTCTAACGATATGACCTTTTTGAATATTTTCTTTTAGTATACTATAAGATGATATTGGTAGAATTCTATTTAAATCATTATACTCATGGTTTAATACTAAATTTCTTATTGCAGTTGCACTAGCTATATTTCCAGAAAAATTAATGTCATTATATCCAGTTTTTATTCTTTGGATAGATATTGGAATAATATTACTTTTATATTTTTTTATGGCTTTTAAATATTCTATACCTAAAATATTATTTGGAGATGAAAGGATTGGAGCAAATCTTCTTATATCATTTAAATATAGCATTAATGCATTTTCACGAGCTTTAGGATAGGACATTCCTTTTGATAATTCATGAGAAAGTAGTGCTTTATATTCTTTAGGTTCATTATATAATATATCTGCAAATTTATTTAATGTATTAATATCTGAAGTTTCTGTTCCAAAAGAAATAGCATCTACAATTTGTAAAGAATCTAATATTTTTATAGCACCTTCTGCAAAATTTTCTGCACTAGAAATAGAATATAATAAAGGTAGTTCAATTACTAAATCAATTCCATTAAGTAATGCCATTTCTGTTTTTGACCATTTATCAATTAAAGAAGCATTACCTCGTTGAGTAAAATTCCCGCCTATTACAGCTATTGTATATTCTGCGTTAGTAATTTTTTTTGATTTTATAAGATGATATAAATGACCATTATGAAATGGATTATATTCTGATATTATTCCCAAAACTTTGCCCATAATTATCTCCTTTTATTATTGTATTACAGATTAAATATGATATAATAATAGCATAAAAAAGAGAAAAAAACAATAAAAAAGGAGAGATTATGGAAAAGGTTGTAATATATACAGATGGCGCATGTTCAGGCAATCCTGGTCCTGGTGGATGGGGAAGTTTATTAATGTATAATGATGTGAAAAAAGAAATATCAGGAGGATGCAAAGAAACTACTAATAATATTATGGAGTTAACAGCTGTAATAGAAGGATTAAAAATGTTAAAATATCCATGTGAAGTGGATTTATATAGTGATAGTAATTATGTAGTAAATGCATTTAAACAAGGTTGGATTTATAATTGGATGAAGAATAATTGGAAAACAGCTAGTAAAGAACCTGTAAAAAATAAAGAAATCTGGCAAGAATTATATGAACTTACCAAAATACACAAAGTTAACTTTATAAAAGTTAAAGGGCATAGTGATAATGAATTTAATAATAGATGTGACGAGATGGCACGAAACGCGATAAAAAGTCTGTAAATATTACATTTTTGTTACAAATACAAAAAAATATTGAAATATATTGTAAGTTTCTATATAATAAAATTGTAGTAGAAAATACATAGGAGGAAAAAATGGAAACGTTTGCAGATTATATCTTAAACGAAGAAAAGTTAATATCTAAAATGGAAATAGTTTATTATTTGTCTAAAAGAACAAAAATTTATTTTGATAAATCTGTAGTAATTAAGACGGAATTAGCAAAGCTATTTATAGATTATATGAAATTAGATGTTGATAGAAACTTAGTTTTAACTGCATGCCTTTTATGTAATTGTAAAAAGGTTAATGATCCCCAAAAAATAGGAAAATTACATACATATGCTTTGGATGGAGCAAGATATTTAAAAGAATTGGGATTTAATAGTAGATTTTGTAAAATTTGTGAAGAAGTAAATAGATATAGTGAAAGTAACCCAAGAGAAAAAGAAAGTGATATATTAGAGTTAGTAGATAACTTTGGGGGAATGATTTTACCTAGACCAGAGAGAATAGGTTTTGAATCAGAAGAAGCTCTTGTGTTAATGGAATATAGAAATTTAAAAGAAAAGTATAATAGATATTTAGAAATATTTAAAGAGTTTGTACAAAAAAGTGAAGAATTAAAAATAGAAGGTACTAGAAATTTATCACCTATAAGATTACTAGTTAAAGCTTGTAACGAATCTAAAAACGTAAAAGAATTAATGAATAAAATTTGTTATGAATACTCAGAAAAAATAGAGAAAACAATTAATAGACAAAATAAAGAATTAGCTAAAAATATGTTTAATTCAGAAGAAAATTTAAAAAATCCTAATAGACCTTTATTTGCAGAAGAAACCACCAAGAAAATATTAGAAAGATTAAATAATATTGGTTTATCAGAAACAAATGAATAATTATTAAGTTTTACAACAGATAAAAAGTAGCAAGTTATATTGCTACTTTTTATCTTATATGAAAGTGAGGAAATAAAATGTATGAAATATTTGCAGATTTGCATGTACATATAGGAAGAAGTGAAAGCGGAAAACCAATAAAAATAACAGCAGCAAGGAGTCTTAATTTTGCTAATATAGCAAAAGAATGTGCAGAAAGAAAAGGAATAAATGTAGTAGGAGTTATTGATTGTGCGTCACCATATGTAATAGAAGATATAGAAAAATTTCTTGAAAGTGGAGATGCTTATGAACTTGAAGATGGAGGAATTATATATAAAGATAAAGTTTGTATAATATTAGGAAGTGAAGTAGAAACTTCAGAAAAAGGTAGAAATGGAAAATGTGGCGCTGCACATAATCTTTGTTATTTTCCTCATTTAAAAGATATAAAACAATTTTCAAATGAAATGAGTAAACACATAAAAAATATTACCTTAAGTACACAAAGATCAGATATATCTGGATATGAATTAATTGACATAGTAGAAAAATATAATGGTATTTTAGTTCCTGCTCATATTTTTACACCTTTTAAAAGTTATTATGGAAATTGTACAGATAGATTAGAATATGTGTTTAAAGAAAAATATAATAAAATATTTGCAGTAGAGTTAGGTTTAAGTTCTGATACTTTTTTAGCAGATACAATATCAGAATTAGAAAATAAGACTTTTTTAACAAATTCGGATGCACATTCACTTCCTAAAATAGCTAGAGAATATAATAAGATGCAAGTTGAGGATATTAGCTTTAAGGAAATTGTAAAAGCATTAAAAAATGAAGAAGGAAGGAAAATAATAGCAAATTATGGTTTAGATCCAAAATTGGGAAAATATCATAGAACTTATTGTGAAGTATGCGGAAAAAACATCAAAGGAGAAGCACCAGTAACATTATGTGATACTTGTGATAGTAGAAACATTACAATGGGAGTTTATGATAGAATAGAAATAATTAAAGATAAAGAAAAAACCAAAAGCCCAGAAACAAGACCCCCATATATTTACCAAATTCCACTTACATTTATTCCAGGATTAGGCAAGAAAACAATTGATAAGTTATTACATACGTTCCAAACCGAAATGAATATTTTACACAAAGCAAGTTTAGATGATTTGGAAAGTGTTGTTGGAGAAAAAATTGCCAAAAATATTGCTTCCTCTAAAGAAGGAAAAGTAGCAATTACAGAAGGTGGCGGAGGTGTATATGGAAAAATAAGCATTGAATAAAAGGGTATATTTTTCATTTTATTGCATAGACATTATGTAGGTAATAAAACACAAGGAGGCAAAAATGAAAAAACATAAGAAAAAAGGAATAATAAAAACAATTTTGTTAAACCATATTCAAAATAATTTAAAAGATTATTGCATTCTTTTACTTTTATTTGTAATTGGCATTATAATAGGGGTTATTTTTATTAATAATACTTCTGTAGAACAAAAAAATGAAATTACTAATTATATGAATACCTTTATACATACTTTAAAAGAAAATCCTAATTTAAATTATGGAGATTTACTAAAAGATTCACTAATACAAAATTTATTATTAGCTGTAGCTTTGTGGTTTAGTGGAACAGCAATTATGCTTTTACCTTTTATTTATGGAATGGTAGTGTTTAGAGGCTTTTGCTTAGGCTATACAATTTCTTCTATTGTTGCTATTTTAGGAAGTGGCCAAGGAACATTATTTGTATTATTAGGATTATTGTTACAAAATATATTTTTTATTCCAGCATTGTTAGCGCTAGCAGGGAGTGGCATTAGGCTGTACAAAACGATTATAAAGGATAAAAGAAGAGATAATATAAAATTAGAAATATATAAACATAGTATTTTTTGTTTTATTATTGCAATATTGTTGGTAATTTCTTCTTTGCTAGAAGTGTATCTATCATCTAATCTATTAATTACTTATGTAACATGGATATAAAAATTAATATAGGAGTACTGAATGTAGAAATAGATTACAACAAAGAGATTTTCTGTAAATCGAAAAATATTAAAAAAAATCGAAAAATATATTTACAATTTTTTGATTTTTTGATATAACATATATAGTTTATGTAAATTGAATTTGGGTCATGCATAACCTAATGAATAATATGCAAATTTAAGCGAAAATGGAGAGCAAATATGGAAAAACAAATTAGACTTTTTTTAGAATTTCTTGAAAATGAAAGAAAATTATCAGAAAATACATTACAATCATACAGAAGAGATATTATGCAATATGAAGAATATATTAACCAAAATAAATTAAATTATAGCAAAGTAGATAAAGAAGTAATTAATACATATTTAAAATATTTAGAAGAAATGCATAAAAAATCTTCTACAGTATCAAGAAATTTAGCCTCAATACGATCTTTTTATCAATTTTTATGTAAAAATAAAAAAGTAAAGGCAGACCCAACAGAAGGAATTGGCTCTCCTAAAATTGAAAAAAAAGCACCTAGTATTCTTTCTTCAAAAGAAATAGAATTATTATTAGAGCAACCTAAAAATATAGATTTAAAAGGAATTAGAGACAAGGCAATGTTAGAATTTGCTTATGCAACAGGGATGAGAGTTACAGAAATTATTTCTTTAAATATTGATGATGTTAATTTAGAAGACGGATTGGTTAGTTGCAAAACTGGAGCAAGACAAAGAAATATTCCTTTAGGAACAATGAGTTTAAATGCTTTAAAAGAGTATATTGAAAATGCAAGAAATATTTTAATTAAAGATGAAAGCGATAAAGCTTTGTTTGTTAATATTAATGGAAAACGATTAACTAGACAAGGTTTTTGGAAGATTATTAAATACTACAAAGAACAAGCACATATTACAAAGGACATTACTCCTCATGTTTTGCGTCATTCATTTGCAACACACCTTCTTCAAAATGGAGCAGATTTAAAAGCAATTCAAATGATGTTAGGACATTCTGATATTTCTTCAACACAAGTGTATATGCAATTTCAAGATGAAAGTTTAAAAAATGTCTATAGAAAAGCTCATCCAAGAGCATAAAAAGAAAGAAAACAGGCAAGACCTGTTTTTTTGTTACAAATATATTACATAAATATTATTTTTACAAGTCAACTAACAAAAATGTAATTTATTTATGTTATAATAATAATTAATGTATAGATAGAAGATTAAAACTTTACACCATTGTAACTTGTGAATATTAAAATAATTTGAAAAGAGGAAAAATATGGAGGAAAATAATATAAAACCAATTTATGATATTGTAAATAGTATACCTGTAACAGAAGGAAATAAAGATACAATTGATGAAATAAAACAATCTTTAGAAAATGGTGATATTGGATATGCATTAGAAAAAATTGAGACTTTAAAATTTAGGAGTAATGATAGAAAAAAAGTTAGTAAAATGTTTCCAGCAGAATTAACAAAACCAGAATTAGAAAAAATTTACATTGGTTTAGTATTAAACAATCCAAGACTAATTGCCAAGTATTATTTTATTAAAGAAGATTGTTTGTTTGATGATGATGAATTATTAAACATTTATAAGAGCATAATATTTACAGAAGGAGAAGCTTTTGCACCAGAAATAGCTAAAAGAGATTTTAGCTTTTCAAAAGATACAGAACAATCTTTTATATTAAAAAATAAGTTAAAAAAATATGTTTTGGGTGAAAATTATAATATAGAAAAAGTATATGTGGAATTAAAAAAAATATTTATTTTAAGAAAGAATTATTTAAAAATTCCAATTGCTACTTTACAAAACAGAATTGTAGAAATAACAAACTATATTTTGTATGATAAAATGTCTGTTGAAGAGATAGAGGATGCAGTTAGCCAAGTAAATGCAACTGTTAAATTTAAAAGAGCAATTTTAAACCAAGGATTAACAGAATTTTTGGAAGAAGGAGATAATGATTTAACAAACGGTTTAGCTTTACCATTTCCTATTTTAACCAAAGTATTTAAAGGAATTAGAAAAGGAGAGACAATGGCATATGCAATGCCATCTAACTCTGGTAAAAGTAGGTTTACAATAAATGTTATTGCTCATACAGCTTTTTTACATAAGAAAAAAGTATTGTTAATTTCTAATGAAATGTCAGAAGAAAAAATGCGCTTATGTTTAATTACTACTATTATTAATGACCCAAAACTACAAGAATTACATGGACAAAAGTTAAAAAAGTCAGAAGGAGAATTACTGGAATTTAAATTTAGACCTGACAGCAACAATGATGCTGAAGTAGATGAAGAGGGATTTGTTGTAAGAAGAAAGGGCGAAACACAAGCTGAATTTGTGGCAAGACTTCAAAAAATTTCAACAGAATTTCAACAAACAATTGCAGTTACAGACTGGGTTAACCAACAAAATTCCATTTTCTTTATTAATATTACAGACCATACTAATGATGAATTACAAAAGGTTATTATTAACTATTATTATAAAGAACAAATTGAATATGTGTTTTATGATACTTTAAAAACAGATACAGCTAATATTGGTATAGGAGAAGAGCTAAAGAAAACAGCTACAATTTTATCTAATTTAGCACAAAATTTTAAAATTTTTATTTGTTCAACATTACAATTAACAGAAGGAAAAACATTGCCAATTAATTTAGACGTTAATGATTTATCTGCAAGTAGAACAGTAAAAGAGGTTTTAGATACATTATGCTTAATTAAGCAAATAAATCGAAATAGCTACGACGACTATGAATATTCTATGAATGAAGTAGATACTGTTTTTTATGATTTAGAAAAATTTGAAGATCCAGATGTTAGATATTATGCATGGATAGTAGACAAAAACAGAGCTGGAGCAAAACCAAAATTATTGTTTCGATTAAATTTAGCATATAATAGATGGGAAGAATTAGGCTATTTACGATTAAAACAATCAAAACAAGAAGAATAGTGCAAAAGAAAATTTTTCTTCTTTTAAATTGTTTTATATTGAGACATACTAAATATATAAAACATTAAAGGAGGAATTTTTATGGAACATAAACAAAAAATAAATTGTACAGTTACAACTTGTGAATATAATAATTGTCAAAATAATGAGTGTACTTTAAAACAAATTATTGTGACACCAACACAAGGTTGTAATACCAAACAACCTGATGAATCAATGTGTTCAAGTTACAAGTGCAATCAATATTAGAAAAAATTTAATAATAAAGGACGCTATTTTATGGCGTCCTATTAAATTGATAAAATTTTATCTTTAGATTATTTTTGTAGACATTTTGATAATAAAAAGATATAATTTATGTAAGAAATATAACAGAAAAGAGGAGAATTAGATGATAGATTTACACACTCATACAAATTGTTCGGATGGTGCTGATGATGTATTAGAATTATTAAAAAAAGCAGAACAAAGAAAAATAGAAGTTTTAAGCATAACAGATCATAATACTTGTTTAGCATATAAAAAATTAAATACTGTTAATTTAAAACAATATTATACAGGTATTTTAATAAATGGATGTGAGTTAAGAACAGTAATAGATGGTTATAATATAGAACTATTAGGATATAATGTAAATACCGATTTTTTAAACCAAGAATTGCCAAAAATAGAGCCAACGTTTGCACAACTAAATGAGGAAGAAGCTAAAATTTTTTTTGAAATATTAATTAATAAAGGATATACATTAAAAAAGGAAAACATACAATTTAATCCTGAAACAGAATCAGGAAATGAAAAAATTATACAAGAGCTACTAAAGTATCCAGAAAATCAACACTTTTTGAATATTTTCCCTAACAGAGAATTTTCAGGAAAAATATTACACAAACAATATATTACAAATCCAAATAGTGATTTTTTTGTAGATAGCAGTGCTTTACTACCAGATGTAAAAACAATTATTAATTTAATACATCAAGCAGGAGGACTTGTTTTTATTCCACATATATTTGCTTATGGAAATAGTTCAAAACGAATTTTAGAAAAATTAATAAAAGTAGGAGGAATTGATGGAATCGAATGCTATTATTCTGATTTTACAAAAGAACAAACACAATATCTTCTAAGAATTTGTGAAGAACAAAACTATTACATTTCAGCAGGGACAGACTACCATGGCAATAATAGGAAAGGAGTAGAACTTGGTATAGGAAGAGGTAACATGAAAGTGGAAAAAAGTGTAATAGAAAGTTGGCTATAATTTGGACACTTTTCTTATAATACCATATTGCCATGTAATTGGATCTTTAAAAATTCCTAAAATAATATTGCAGTAATGATTCCTATGACTTTTGAGCACAAAAAGTTAGGCACATTTTTTCTTATATAGAGATAGCCAATTATTAATGTTAATAGCATTGGAAAATACAAAAGTTTTAAATGTTCCCAAACACTCTCATTTATTGCAGAAAATAATGCAACTATATTATTTTCTCCTGATAATTGATATGTAAAATGCAACAATGTTCCTAGTATAAATGTAAATATAACACTAAATATTTGATAATTTTTAATTTTATTTTTATCCATATAAACCTCCTTGAATTACTATATGTTTTAAGAATTTATAATATTCGTACTTTTAATATATTAGCTTAATTATTGTTAAAAAA
>ENA-ORPD01002498-ORPD01002498.1-human-gut-metagenome-genome-assembly--contig:-NODE-2498-length-11037-cov-18.776179_pt1 | contig 11037 bp, 7 predicted proteins | sample MGYA00242143_ERZ509076 | MGnify/ENA primary metagenome ERZ509076 (study PRJEB26280, sample SAMEA2338706) | human gut metagenome | biome: human gut; feature: human-associated habitat; material: faeces... | reverse complement strand
GATATAAGTTATATAATAACAATTTTTATTTTATTGTTTTATACTTTTATAACAAATTTTTCATCATCAATATTAAGAGCATTTTTATTGTTTTTATTAATTTATATAAATAAAAAATTTAAATTCAATTTAAAAACTATAGAAATAATAATGTTAATATTGTTAATTTTGTTAATGTATAATCCATTTTATATATATAGTATAGGATTTAAATTTACTTTTATAATTTCAATAATACTTATATTATTTTCTAAGAAAATTAATAATTTTAAAAACTATTTTTCAAAATTATTAATGACATCATTAATATCTTTTTTTATAAGTTTACCAATAGTTATTAATAATTTTTTTGAAATCAACTTAATTAGTCCATTATTAAATCTTATATTTGTACCATTTATTTCTATAATTATTTTTCCATTTTCATTAATAAGTTTGATATTTCCTTTTTTAGATAATACATTTTATATAATTGTTAAATTTATGGAAAATATTTCTATTTATATAAATAATACTTTAAGTATAAATATAATAATTGGAAAAATGAATTTAATAATGATTGTCATATATTATTTATTAACATTAATATGTTTAAATAAAGTTTTAGTAAAAAAATATATCTATGTTTTACCAATTATAACTTTAATTCTAATTTATTCAAATATTAATTATTTTAATAAAAATCTAATTGTTACTATGCTTGATGTAGGTCAAGGCGATTCTTTGATGATTGCTTTTCCTAATAATAAAGGTAATATTCTTATAGATACAGGAGGGATAGTTAATTTTACTAAAACTAATTATGAAATATCAACATCAACAATAATTCCATATTTAAAGTCAATTGGAATAAAAAAAATTAATTATTTAGTTTTAACTCATGGAGACTTTGATCACATGGGCGAGGCAATAAATTTTATTAATAATTTTAAAGTAGACAAAGTTATTCTTAATTGTGGTTCTTATAACGATTTAGAAAAAGATTTAATTAAAGTATTAGATAAAAAGGAAATAGAATATTATTCGTGTATTAAAGAACTAAATATCGATAACAACAAATTATATTTTTTAAATACAAAAGAATATGATAATGAAAATGATAACTCAAATGTTATATATACAGAATTATATGGTTATAAGTTCATGTTTATGGGAGATTCTGGAATAGAGAAAGAAAAAGATATTTTAGATAAATATAATATAAGTGATATAGATGTACTTAAAGTAGGGCATCATGGAAGTAAGACAAGCAGTAGTAAGTCTTTTATAAATGAAGCAAATCCAAAGTACTCAATAATTAGTGTTGGAAAAAACAATAGATATGGTCATCCAAATAAAGAAGTATTAAATACTTTAAAATACTCTAAAATTTATAGGACGGATCAAGTTGGTAGTATTATGTTTAAGATAAAAAATGATAAATTAAAAATTGAAACTTGTACGCAATAGAAAGGAATAATATGAATTATTATAATGAGATAAAAAATGAATTAATAAATAATGAGATAAATAGGAAAGTCAAAAGTTACTCGATTAATAAAAGCGATTTAAATACTTATTATAATGTTGGTAAATTATTATTAGATGCAGGAAATAAATATGGAGAAAATATTATTAAAGAGTATTCAATAAGATTAACTGAAGAATTAGGTTCAGGATACAGTCAAAGAAATTTGAGAAATATGAGACAATTTTATAAAGTATTTCAAAAATGGCAGACAATGTCTGCCAAATTAAGTTGGAGTCATTATTGTGAAATTCTTTGGTTTGAGGAAAATAAATTTCACTATTATGCTAAGATAGCTGAATCAAGTAATTTATCAATTAGATAATTAAGAGAAAGAATAAAAGCTAATGAATATGAAAGATTACCAGAACATACTAAAAATAGATTAATGATTCAGAATGAGTCTAATATTATTGATTTTGTAAAGAGCCCAATTATGATTAAAAATAACAATAAGTATGATATATTTTCAGAAAAAGTATTACAAAAACTAATCTTAGAAGACATTTCATCATTTTTAGAAGAATTAGGAGAAAGTTTTACTTTTATTAAAAATGAATATAAAATCAAAATTAATGGTAGATATAACTATATAGATTTACTTTTATATAATATAAAATACAAGTGTTATGTAGTAATAGAATTAAAAGCTACTGGGTTAAAGAAAGAACACACAGGCCAAATTATGACTTATATGAATTACATTGATAAAAATGTTAAAACTATTGAAGAAAATAGCACAGTAGGTATTATTATTTGTAAACAAGATAATGAGTATGTCATAAAATATTGTTCAGATAATAGAATAATTGCTAGGAAATACGAATTAATATGATACAATATGTATTGGATGTGATTAATATGATAAATATAAAAACACCAAGTGATATTTTAAATTACATGGATAATATAGAATATGGGTATATAGACTTAAATGGAGAAAAACATATAAATAGTTTAAAAGGTTTTAGAAAAAATTATAGAACATTAAGTATTGAACAAATATTAGAATATAAAATTGGAACCTGCATTGAACAAGTATTATTAATGCATGAACTTTTAAATAATTTAAATATTAAAAACAAAATGTTTTGTACAAGAATTTATGAATGTGGAGAAATTAATGATGATCAAGAGGAACATTTACACTGTTTTATTTTATATTATAATGAAACTGGTGTACATCAAATAGAACATCCTAATAGTGAAAGAAAAGGAATATATGATTTTACAGATGAAAATAATGCAATTGAAGAAATAAACAAAATTTATATTGAAATGTCGGGTGGAGTATCAAGACCAGTAACAGAATATTTTGATGTTAAACCAGGTTTGAGTTTTAAAGAATTTAATGATTATATTAATTCATTAGATATAAAAAAATATAATAAATCTTAATAACGTAGTTTAATTAATTATACATTATTAAAAGATAAGAATATATTATTAAAGATTAATAAAAAATGCATAAAATAAAACTAACTTGTATATATTAAAAGTAGTGCATAAAAAATAATATTTAAAATCATATTTAATAGCACGCTAATCGCTATTAGCGTTTTATATATAGATAGGCATATTTTACATATGCCTTTATTTTTTTTGTTGACATATTCTCTTGTTTAGGAGTACAATTGTAATTGAAAATACAAACTAGGAGGATTGACATAATGAAAAAGAAAAAAGGATTTACTTTAATTGAATTGTTAGCAGTAATAGTAATATTAGCAATTATATCGCTTATAGCAACTCCAATAGTACTAAATTTAATAGATTCTGCAAAAAAAGGTGCTTTTGAAAGGAGTGTTGAGGGGGTAGTAAGAAGTGCTAATTTATTTTATGCGCAAGAATTAGTAAATAATCCAAACGTTGCTGAAATAACATTTACATGTAATAACAATGAATGCACAACAACTAATATATTAGATGTTAATGGAAATCCATCAAAATTGGATATAACTGGAATAGTTGGGAATGGGAATGTTATCTTATATGAAGATGGAGGAGTAGCATTAACACTAATAAATGAAACTTATATAGCAACGAAAGAAAAAAATGAAGAAATAATAATAAACAAAACGAGTAGTATAGAAGAAAAAAAAGTAACAATAATATTTGATGGAAACGGAGGAACAGTAAGTGAATCAAAAAAAGAAGTAACAGTAAATAGTACATATGGCGAGTTGCCAGTACCAACATATACAGATTACGTTTTTATGGGATGGTATACAAGTGCAACAAATGGAGCAAAAATAGAAGAATCAACACTAGTAACTGTAACTGAAAATCAAACATTATATGCCCAATGGAAAAAAGCACATTATGATGATAATGGAAATATAATAACAGCAACAACCTATGTAACTGGAGATGACATAAAATTAGGTGGATATAAATGGCATGTTATAGGGGATATAAACGACAAACTTACATTATTAATGGATGCTAATCAATTAGGTGATAAAAGTGAAATGGCACATTGCACAGCAGATGCTGATGCTACAACAGATTGTGGCGTAAATTCTAAAGGTGATTTATATGTATATAGTTGGGATAAATCATTAATAAGAACATATTTAAATGGAGAATTCTTAACAAACCTAGAAAGTAAAATAACAAATGAAATAATAAGTATGCCAATATGTGCAGATCCAACAAGAGATGATGGAGAAACAACGTATGGAGGATATTTAATGAGTGAATTAAATGTACTAGGAAAAACATCTGATTGTTCAAAACAAGTAAGTGATAAAGTAAGATTAATAAGTTCATCAGAATACTACAATATGAGCCCATATTATGAAACAGAAGATGATAATTATCCTAACGTAAATCATTATATAAAACCGTTATCTAAAACAAGTGATTATGAATCTTGGTTATATTGTAAATCCACAAATTGTGGTTCCTCATATTATTGGGGTGCTTGGTGGACCATGAATTCTAGTTTCGGTTCTGATATTAATACAGCACATGAAGTTAATGTAGATGGAGGAGGCTTCTTGAGTATTAAAGGTGTTGGGGCAGCTCTATTTAGTGTCCGACCTGTTATAACAATTATTAAATAGAAAAAAAATATATATAAAGCGAAATTATTGAAAAACTAAGAAAATTTTTAAAATGAAAAATCTTAGTTTTTTTGTTTTTTGCTTTAACAGTTAAAATAATAAAAAATTTATCAAAACAATTAGCAAAAAAATAATAAAATAATTGAGTAATTTTAAAAAATAAATTTTTTTACAAATTTGATTTTGGAGAAAAAAACTGTTCTATATGTTGTAGCAGATAAATTCTTTAGAATTAAAATGAATTTAACACCATAACTCCTTTAATTATTACAAAATAAATATTAAAAGAATATAGGATAATGTAAAAAATAGATATTAATATGGAAATATTTTAACATAGATTACTGACATTTCAACAAAATTTATAGGTAACATAAAAAAGGATTAACATTTTTTAAATTTAGTATTGTCAAATATTATTAAATATGTTATTATTATTTTGTTGCAAATGGCGACGTAGCTCAGCTGGCTAGAGCACCCGGTTCATACCCGGTAGGTCGAGAGTTCGAATCTCCCCGTCGCTACCAGATTGATACTAGACTCGAATTTTTCGAGATTGGATAATATAAAAACTACTCTCAAATTAAATTGAAAGTAGTTTTATTTTAAAAATTTAATAATACACAAAGGCAAATAATTATGATATAATGTCTAATAATGGAGGGTTTGAATATGCTTTATTTTAGAACAAATGACGAAGTAATTGAAAAATATCAAATTGATTTTAACAAAGAAGAAGTTGAAAACTTAAAAGAAGAAATTATAAATAATTGCAGTTTTATAAAGCATGAAGAGTATGAAAGCGATCATTTACCAAGATTTACTGGTAAAATTATAAAAAATTATATATATACTTATATCGGAAAAGAAAAAAACTATTTTGAAGAAACAAGAGATATTTATCTATACAGTTACGATGAATATAAGCCACCATATTTAGTTGAATTAATAAATCAACTTTTAAATGGTAATTCAAAAGTTATAGATGAAATATTAAATTATGATACTTCTACTAAATCAACTATAGATTATAGAATTGACTTAGCAAATAAAGAATTTAATAAAATTGATCCTAAAGATATTTCTAAAAAGAAAGAAAAACTAAAAGAACTAGAAGAATTGTTAAAAGAAAAAGAATTAAATAAAGGACAACAAAGTGTAGAATCATATTACAACCAATTAATAGAATTAATTAAATTTAATTTGATAGATTCACTTCCAATAAGTGAATTGGGTAGAATAGAATCTTTTTTAGAAATTGATTTGTTTAGTAAAATAAAAATTAGTAATTTTAATGAAAAGCCGTTAGTAAAATCGTTGAAAAAAATTGATTAATCCATTAAAGTAGCAAAAAATTATTGCTACTTTTTCTATTATTTAATAGATTATTCCATTTATCTAAGAAAATAGGATTTTTTTATACTAAAATTCAATAAAAAAGGCAATGAAATACAATTTCATTGCCAACTTTTATATTAACTCAATTCTTATTCCTAAAACTCCATATTGTTTTTGTTTTTCTTTAGTATAGAATTGTTCAAGAGAATTAATTAATTCTTCCTTTGTCATAGATTTATCAGATAAAACAGAAATATCAAAATCTCTAAACATGTCCTCAAAAGTATTGTATCTTAATAAACCAATAATTTTAGCATTAAACGACTCATTTAAGTTAGGTTCTTTTAGAAATATAATAGTATCTCCAATTTTTATTTGTTGTCTTTTTTCATCAAAAAGTCTAATTTCGATTCTTTTTGTGCCATTAAGTATAAAATTATAATACTTAGGCTGTAATTTCATTTCATATTTCATATTTCTTCTCCTATAAAGATATTATATCACAAGGCAATAAAAAAATTAAATAATACAAATTTAATTAGATACTATTTAATAATAATTACTTTAAAACTTAGCTTTATATATGTAAATATTTAATTTAATTTTATAAATTATAAATAAAATTTGAAATTTGTTGTTTGACTATCAATAATATTAAGATTATAATTATATATACTTATAAAGGAGGCAATATGTTAGAATTAAAAAATATAAAAAAAATATATTCAACTGGAGATTTTAAACAAAGTGCATTAAAAGGAATAAATCTAGAATTTAGAAAAAATGAATTTGTAAGTATTTTAGGTCCCTCAGGTAGTGGAAAAACAACTTTGCTTAATATAATAGGGGGATTAGATAAATATACAAGTGGTGATTTGATAATAAATTCAAAATCAACAAAAAAATTTAAAGACACAGATTGGGATAGCTATAGAAATAATACAATTGGATTTATATTTCAATCCTATAATTTAATAAGTCATATAAGTATTTTAGATAATGTAGAAATGGGAATGACACTTAGTGGAGTGTCACCTAAAAAAAGAAGAAAAAAAGCAATAGAAGTTTTAAAAAAAGTAGGATTAAAAGATCATTATAATAAAAAACCAAATCAATTATCTGGAGGCCAAATGCAACGTGTTGCAATCGCACGTGCACTTGCTAATAACCCAGATATAATACTCGCGGATGAACCAACAGGCGCTTTAGATTCTAATACAAGTATTCAAATAATGAATTTGATAAAAGAAATTGCTAAAGATAAATTAGTAATAATGGTAACTCACAATCCAGAACTTGCAAATGCATATGCAAATAGAATAATAGAAATGAAAGATGGAGAAGTAATTAATGATTCAAATCCAGTAAAAAATAAAGAAGATGACTTAAATAACTATAAAATAAAAAAAACTACAATGAATTATTTAACTGCATTAAATCTTTCATTTAATAACATTAAAACAAAAAAAGGAAGAACTGCACTTACAGCATTAGCATCTTCTATTGGTATAATTGGAATTTCATTAATATTAGCTTTATCAAATGGTTTTCAAATAAAAATCGATGAATTTGAAAAAGATACATTATCTCAAGCACCAATTATCGTATCAACACAAGCAATGACAATGGATGATAATATGATATCTCAGTTAAAAGGTGCGAATGAAAATTTAGAAAAATATACAGATGAAAAAATAGTATATTCACAACAAGACATAAGTGAAACACTAACCCACAAAAATGTAATTACTAAAAAATATATAAAATACATAGATAATATAGATGTAAATAATATAGCAGGTATATCATATCAAAAAAGCATAGGATTTAATATTATAAGTAAAAATAACAATACATATAAATTAGTAGATACAACAAATATGAATACTCAACCATGGACATTACTACCAACAAATTCGAAGAGTAAAAATAATTTAGAAGTCATAGAGAATAATTATGATATATTATATGGAGAAATAGATGATTCAAAACCAGGTTTGATATTGCAAGTTGATAGCAAAAACCAAGTATATATGTCAACATTAAAACAACTTGGTTTTAATGAAGAAGATAAAGTAACATTTGATGAAATATTAAACAAAGAATTGAAAGTTGTAATAAATGATGAATATTATAGTGAATTTAACGGAATTTTTATACCTAACACTAATTATGAAACTCTTTACAATAGCAAAAACAGTATAACTTTAAAAGTTCAAGCAATAATAAGAGGAAAAGAAGAAAAAGAATCTATGACAAGTGGTAGTGGAATAGGTTATACAAATTCACTTGTAAACTTAATAATAAGCAAAAACAAAGATTCTAAAATTGTAAAAGCTCAAGAAACATCAAATATAAATGTTTTGTCTGGTCAACCATTTGATGAAAATAGTAATAGTTATAACACAAAAGATTATGTACTTTCATATTTAGGTGCTGAAAGTATTCCAAGTGCAATTTATATATACCCTAAAAACTTTGAAACAAAAGAAAAAATTACGGATTATTTAGATGAGTATAATAAAGATTTAGGAGAAGAAAACAAAATTGAATATACAGATATGGCATCGATGATTTCATCACTTACAAATAATATTATGGACGCTATTACAGTTGTTTTAATAGCATTCTCTTCAATTTCACTAGTTGTTTCATCAATTATGATAGGAATTATAACATATATAAGTGTGCTTGAAAGAACAAAAGAAATTGGAATTTTAAGATCACTAGGTGCTAGAAAAAAAGATATAAAAAGAGTTTTTAATGCTGAAACATTTATAATAGGTTTATGTTCTGGATTACTTGGTATACTTATATCAAGATTACTTATTATACCGGCTAATTCAATTATACAAAATTTAACTGAATTGAAAAACGTTGCAAAACTTAATCCAGTACATGCAATAATTCTTATAATGATAAGTGTGTTACTTACTGTTATAGGTGGCTTTATACCTGCAAAAATAGCTGCTAAAAAAGATCCAGTTGACGCACTTAGAACTGAATAACAAACTAAATGTTTGTTTTTTCTTTAACTTTAATATAATTTGTGATAAAATATATTTGTTAAATTGCCCTATGGCCAAGCGGTAAGGCATCGGACTCTGACTCCGAGATCGTTAGTTCGAATCTAACTAGGGCAACCAATATGTTTAATAAATTTATTTTATATAGATAGAGGAGAAAAGTATGACAAATAAAGATTTAGCTAATTTAATATTTCCTAATATTACAAAAACTGTTGAAGACTATGAAAAGGAATATCCTGAAAGAAATTTAAAAGAAGGTGCATGTGTAACAAGATTTGCGCCTTCTCCAACTGGTTATATGCATTTAGGTGGCTTTTTTCAAGCATTAATAGATTTTACTATTGCTAATAATACAGATGGTGTGTTTTATTTAAGAAATGAAGATACTGATCAAAAAAGAGAAGTAGAAAAAGCAGTTGAATTAATAACTTCAACTTTGAATCATTACAATATTGTACCTGATGAATATGAATATAATGGTGAAACAAAGGGAAATTATGGTCCATACATACAAAGCGAAAGAAAAGAAATATATCATGCATTTATAAAACATTTAATTGAAATTGGAAGAGCTTATCCATGCTTTTGTACAAAAGACGAAATAGATGAAATGAGACATACACAAGAAGAAAGAAAAATGAGACCTGGATATTATGGAAGATATGCTCGTTGTAATACTCTAAGTGTAGAAGAAGCTATAAATAAAATTAAAAATAAAGAACCGTATGTAATAAGATTTAGATCAAATGGAAATTTTGAAAATAAAATTATTTTTAATGATTTAGTAAAAGGTAGACTACATCTAAATGAAAATGATATAGATGATGTAATAATGAAAAGTGATAATTTGCTTCCTACTTACCATTTTGCCCATGTTGTCGATGATCATTTAATGCATACAACACATGTAGTAAGAGGAGAAGAATGGCTACCATCTGTTCCTAAACATATTCAAATGTTTGAAGCATTTGGCTTTACACCACCAAATTATATTCATACACCATTAATAATAAAAAAAGATGGAGAAAGTATTAGAAAAATATCTAAAAGAAAAGATCCTGAAGCCTCAATGAGTTATTATGATGAATTAGGTTATCCAACACTTGCAGTTATAGAATCATTAATGACAATTATTAACTCAAATTATGAAATATGGCATACTGAAAACCCAGATAAGTCATATTTAGATTTCAAATTCAATCCTCAAAAAATGTCATCTTCAGGAGCATTATATGACCTAGATAAATTAAATAATATATCAAAAGAAATAATTTCTAAAATGAGTGCTGAAGAATTGTTTGAGCAATCATACAGTTGGGCTAAAAAATACAATGAAAATCTAGTAAAAATAATAGAAAAAGACAAAGAATATTATAAAGGAATACTTAACATTGAAAGAGAAAAAGTAAAACCTAGAAAAGATATCGCACATTATTCAGATATAGAAGATTTAATATGGTATATGTATGATGATATTTATAATGAAAAAATCAGTGAATATGAATGGCAAAAAATAATAGATAAAAAAGAAATCACTGAAATTCTTAACAAATATATTGAAAACTATTATACTGATGAATCACAAGAAGAATGGTTTAATAATGTTAAAAAACTAGCTGAAGAACTAGGGTATGCAAGCAATATGAAAGAATACAAAAAAAATCCAGAGAACTTTAAAGGAAACGTAGCAGATATAGCTACTGTATTACGTGTTGCCTTAACTAGCAAATCAAATACACCAGACTTATATGAGATAATGAAATTATTTGGTAAAGATAGAGTAGAAAATAGATATAAAGAATTAATAAAGAAATTGGGACAATAGTTCCAATTTTTATATACTTTTGTATAAAAAAATCTTATAATAAAGATGGAGGAATATTTATGAATAAAATAAGTAAAATACTATGGGCAACTTTACTAATTATCTTAGGTATAGTGGTTGGATTAAATTCATTTAATATAATAAATATTAATATATTTTTTAATGGTTTTTGGACATTTTTTATAATAATACCATGCATAATAGACTTGTTTAATAAAAAAAGAATTAAATTTGATATTATAGGAATTATAGTAGGATTCTTCTTATTAC